>Ga0335082_10000471_pt1 | contig 41727 bp, 38 predicted proteins | sample Lox_Sample_41_FD_206718 | JGI IMG/M metagenome (GOLD analysis project Ga0335082, IMG submission 206718) | Soil microbial communities from Loxahatchee National Wildlife Refuge, Florida, United States - Lox_Sample_4.1 | ecosystem: Environmental > Terrestrial > Soil > Wetlands | place: USA...
GCGTGCACGATATTTCCACCGAGCTCGAAATCCGTTTCAAGCAGGAGTTCCCGGAGCTGTTCCGCGTCCTGATCCACCCCGAACCCAGAACAGATAACCGGAGATAGTCACGCCAACCACGCAGGGGCGGACCCCTCGTCGGCCCGGCCGAGCGAAAGCTCGGCAAGGGTTTTGTTGTAATCTGCCAACTTGCGCGAACCCCGCCAACCCGTCCGCGGCTACCTGTACATCTCCAGTGCCACATTCTTCTGGGGCGTCTCCGCCACGCTCGGCCGCGCCGCCTTCACCGGCCGCATTCCTGGGCTTCATCAAGTCAATGCCATCGATCCCCTGGTTCTCTCCCAGGGTCGCGCCAGCTTTTCGTTTCTTGTGTTACTCCCCATCCTGATGCTGCTCCGGGGGCGTCGTGCCTTGCGCCTTCCCGTCCGTGACCTCGGCCAACTCTTTCTGATCGGCATTCTGGGCGTGGCTGCGTCCAACTACTTCTACTATCTGGCCATTCAAAGGACCAACGTTGCCACCGCGATCATCGTGCAATACACCGCTCCGATCTGGGTCTTGCTCTACACTGTCGCCCGCCGGCTGCAAAAACCAACGCTGCAGCAGATCGCGGCGGTAGGATTGGCAGTGACAGGAATTGCTTTGGTGATTGGTCTGTTCGGTGGCGGCGGCCTGCGGCTCGACGCCGTCGGCCTCTTCGCCGCCCTGCTTGCCGCCTTCTCCTTCGCCTTCTACAACATCGGCGGGCACGACATTCTGACTCGCTGTGACCGCTGGATCGTACTCCTCTACACCACCTGCAGCGCGTCGCTGTTCTGGCTCCTGGTCAACCCGCCCTGGAAACTCATCGCCGCCCACTATTCCGCTGCCCAGTGGCTCTTCCTGCTGCTGTTCTCCCTTCTGTCGGTGCTGGCCCCCTTCGCCTTCTACTTTGCCGGCCTGCAACATCTCGAACCTACCCGCGCCATCGTGGTCAGTTGCCTGGAGCCCGTCTTCTCCATCGTGATCGCGGCCATCGCCCTGGGCGAACTGATGCGCCCCCTGCAAGTCGTGGGCATAGTCTTCGTGCTGGCGGCCATCACAGTCGTACAATTGCCCAACCGCCGCTCCGCGCCAGTCACCCTGATCGAGCCCATTGAGTAGCTGCATTGCCCGTTATTCGCCACAGTGGTAACCTGATTCAGTCGCGGGAGTAGTTCAGCGGTAGAACGCCAGCTTCCCAAGCTGGATGTCGCCGGTTCGATCCCGGTCTCCCGCTCCAAATGCACTTATCCTTACTTCTCCGAGGTAATTTCATGGCTGAACCGACTTATGAAGAACTCAAAGCCCGTCTGTCGGAACTCGAAAAGCAGGGTCCTCGCCGCAGCGGCAGCCTGGAATTCCGGGTCAGCGAAAAGGGCGGCGTCAGCGTCTACGGCCTGGGCCGTTTTCCCGTGACCCTCTATTACGAACAGTGGACCCGGCTGCTCGAGGCCTCCGACAAACTCCGAGAGTTTCTGGAAGACAACAAAGCCAAACTCAAGCTCAAAGGCAACTAAGAACTGAGAGCTGAAAACTGGCAACTGAATCTATAAATCCAGTCCCTGAGCCTGGCTCGAGACTGAGTAATCCATGCCCGCAGACGATATCCTTACACTCCTTCCGCCCCCAGCCGACGCACGCCTGCCCTACGGCTCTGACGCCGATCAATTCGGCGAACTGCGCGTGCCCAAGGGTCCCGGCCCCTTCCCGCTGGTGCTGAATATTCACGGCGGCTACTGGCGCGCGAAATACGATCTGAAGCACGCGGGACATCTTTGTGCGGCGCTTACCGCCAGGGGGCTGGCCACCTGGAACGTGGAATATCGCCGGGTGGGCAATCCCGGGGGAGGATGGCCGGGAACCTTCGAAGACGTGCGCAGCGCCTACCGCTTCACTTCACAAATCGCGCAGCGCTACCATCTCGATGCCTCGAAGATGCTGGTAATGGGCCACTCCGCCGGGGGCCAACTGGCGCTGTGCCTGGCCGGACACGAACCCACAGTCAAACGCGTGCTTTCTCTTGCCGGCGTGGTGGATTTGCAGCAGGCCTGGGAGCTTCATCTGAGCGACAACGCGGTGGTGGATTTTCTCGGCGGCGAGCCCAGCCGTGTCCCCGAGCGCTACCGCGAAGCCGACCCCTTGCAACTCAGGATTGCTTCCGCCACGCAATGGCTGATTCACGGCGCGGCCGATGACACCGTCCCGCCCTTTTTCAGTCGCAACTACACCGAGCAAAAGAAAAGGCGTGGCGAAGACGTTCACTATCTGGAAATCTCCACCGCTGGACACTCCGACCTGATCGATCCCCGCTCCAACGCCTGGCCCAAAGTTGAAGGTACGGTGCTCCACCTGCTGGGGGCATAACCGTCATTGGCCAGTGGCCAAACCCTCAAGGCCGGCGGTAGGGAGTCTTAGAATTCGCCGAGGACCAACGACCAAGGACCAAAGATCCGCTTCTGCTCACGCACAATTTCGTAACACCAACGCCGAATTCTTCGATCCAAACGCAATGCAGTTGCACACCGCGTGCTCGATCGCCTGCTTCCGCCCCACGTCGGGAACATAGTCGAGATCGCACTCCGGGTCTCGCATCTCCAGGTTGATGGTCGGCGGAATCTGACCCATCCGCATGGCGACAATGGTGGCTGCCACCCCCGCCGCGCCGCACGCTCCCTGGGGATGCCCGATCTGCGACTTCAAAGCAGACATCGGCACCCGCGGCGCGTGTTCGCCCAACACCAGTTTTAATGCTCGGGTCTCGATGCGATCGTTCAACTGGGTCGAGGTTCCGTGCAGATTCACGTAGTGCACATCATTCGCCCCGATCCCGGCCTCTTTCATGGCTAGACCAATCGCCCGCGCCGGCTCCTCGCCGCATTCCTGCAACCGCACCCGATGAAATGCTTCGCAAGTCGAGCCATAGCCGGCAATCTCCGCCAGCATCGTCGCTCCACGCGCGCGTGCATGCTCGTATTCTTCCAGCACAAACATCCACGATCCTTCCGCCACCACAAAGCCGTCCCGGTCGACGGAAAACGGCCGCGACCCGCGCTCCGGCGCGTGGTTCCACGAGTCCGTAAGAATTTTCATCAGGATGAACCCCTTGACGATGCCCAGTGAGATGGGCGCGTCGGCCCCGCCGCTCAGTACCAGATCAAGCCTTCCCGACTGGATCTGCCGCACCGAGTATCCGAAGCCGTCGGTCGATGAAGTGCAACCGGTCGTCACTACATGACTGGGCCCCCTCAACCCGAAGCGCACGCTCAGTTCGCTCGACAACGTACCCATCACTCCGGTGGGCACGCAGAACAGGCTCATCTGTTTGTGTTGCTGGTGAAAAAATAACCGGTACTGTTCCTCGGTAAATTCCTGCGATCCGCCGCCCGACCCCAGAATCACGCCGAAGCGCCGCTTCTGTTCGAGCGGCAGGGAAGTGGCGTCAATTCCCGCATTTCGCAAGGCCTCCGTCGCCGCCGCCAGGGCCAGCGGCAAGACCCGGGACACATGTTTTCGTTCCCGCTTTTCCACCCAGGCCAACTCGTCGAAGTCGGGCACTTCGCCCGCGATCTGTACCTGAATTTCAGAGGGATCGAAGCGAGTGATCCGCCGAATGCCGCTTCGCCCCTGGAGAATTGCATCCGCGAATGCAGTGTTCCCCACGCCGTTAGGGCTTACCACTCCCATGCCCGTGATCACCACGCGTCGCTTCACTCACCCACCTCGATGGTCGGTCTATCGTGCCCAAGAACTATATATTGAACCCAAAGCTCCCTGGCCAATAATCTGAGAACCGAGAACTCAAAACTGAACACAGACTTCGTAAACCCGGACTTCGTAACCCAGACTCCCTAACCCCAGATTCCGCCCCCGCAAAAACCGTCCCTTCAACTCAAAATTGGCTGAGTTTCTTGGATGCCGCCAGGAGAAAAATGTGGCCCGTGGTGGCAGGAATTTAATAACCGGTACAGAATTGAAAATGCATGGGGTCCCGAGTTTTGCCCTTCCAGTCACCGCCCCACTCAAATCCTGCGCCGCGAAAGATCTCAATCAGCTTCAGATTCATGTCCCCGTCGGATCCCTGCAGGTTGGTCGCCGGATTCAAATCAATCGCGATGCCCCAGCTGTGAGTGGACAGTTTGCTGCCAGTCCGCTGGGGGCGATAGGCATAGCAGCCCCCGAAACTGGCCACCGCAGCCTGCAGACCTCGCTGCTGGACAGTCGCGAACACCGAAGCAAAGACGCCAGTCATTCGACGATGGCAGGTCATCAGGGTGATGGTGCTCGACAGGTCCCAAGCCAGCCGGAGCGGAAATGGCAGGTTCACTCTCGTCAGGAAGTCCGCCTGCCAACGAGGGTCAAGCTGGCCATCGGTTCCGACATATTCGTGGATGTCCCCGAAGGTCGCGATGATTTCGTTCAATCCGTGCGGGACGGGCATCAACGGTGCAATCTTGCTCGTGCCTAGCGGCCTTTCCATCTGACGACTCCTCTCCAAGGTTCAACATTGGCACTACCGTATAATTGCCAGTTCCAAACGGGGGGAAGACTTTGGCCTACGAAGATCTGCGCGATTGGATCGCGGCGCTGGAGCGCGCCGGTGAACTGAAGACCATTCGCACGGAAGTTGATCCAATTCTCGAGATCACCGAAATTGCCGACCGCGTGAGCAAAAATGCAGGCGCGGGCCCGTCCGTGCAGCCGGGCGGGCCGGCGCTGCTTTTTAAAAACGTCAAGGGCCATCCCGGAGCACAAGTCCTCATCAATCAGTTCGGATCCGCTCGCCGCATGAACCTGGCTCTGGAGGTTGATGCCCTCGACCAAGTCGCAGATCGCATCCGGGCTTTCATGGACGTGAAATCTCCACAGGGCTTTCTGGACAAAGTAAAGATGCTTCCCATGCTGGCGGAAATGGGGAAGTTCTTTCCCAAGAGCGTGGCCACGGGCCCGTGCAAGGAAGTCATCAAGCGGGATAATTTCTCGCTGTTCGATTTTCCCATCCTGCAATGCTGGCCCAAGGATGCGGGCCGTTTTATCACGCTGCCCTGCGTGGTCTCCCGCGACCCGAGGACGGGCAAGCGCAACGTCGGCATGTACCGCATGCAGATCTACGACGAGCGCACCACGGGCATGCACTGGCAGCGCCAGAAAGTGGGCGCCGAACACTACCGCGAGGCGCTGCGAACCGCGGCCCAGGTTAATGCCGGCGCCAGTGTCCCCGCTGCCAGCGCCGCGGTCGATGTCATGGCCCGTACTTCAGGCGGATCAATATTGATCGAGGGCGACCGCCCCCGCGGCAAAATGGAAGTCGCTGTCGCCATCGGCACCGACCCTGCCCTGACTTTTTCCGCGATCGTTCCCGCCCCACCCGATGTGGAGGAATATCTGATCGCCGGCTTCCTGCGCCAGAAGCCGGTCGAGCTGGTGAAGTGCGAGACCGTCGACCTCGAAGTTCCTGCCGGCGCGGAGATCGTCCTCGAAGGGCACGTCCACCTCGACGAACTCCGCACCGAGGGCCCCTTCGGCGACCACACGGGCTATTACTCGCTCGAAGATCTTTACCCTGTCTTTCACGTGTCCTGCATCACCCACCGCAAGGATCCTATTTACTCGACGACCATCGTGGGCAAGCCGCCCATGGAGGACGGCTGGATGGGCAAGGCGGTCGAGCGCATCTTTCTGCCGCTGATGCGGCTGACCATTCCGGAACTGGTAGACATCAACCTTCCCGTCGAAGGCATCTTCCACAACCTGATGCTGGTGTCGATTCGCAAATCCTATCCCGGCCAGGCGCGCAAAGTGATGAATGCTATCTGGTCGTTGGGCCAGGCCATGTTCACCAAGTGCATCATCGTGGTCGATGAAGACGTGAACGTGCACGACATCGGCGAGGTCACGTTGAAAGTGTTAAATCACATCGACCCGGAGCGCGATATTCAGTTCACGCTGGGCCCGATAGATTCGCTGGACCACTCTTCCCGCCTGCCCAACTACGGTTCGAAGATGGGCATCGACGCCACCCGCAAATGGCCCAGCGAAGGGTTTGCCCGCCCCTGGCCCGACGAAATCCTGATGGACAAAAAAACCAAAGCCCTGGTGGACAAAAAGTGGAAAGACCTGGGCCTGGAGTAATACAGCCCACGTAGAGGCGGCAGCGGTTGCCTAGACCGGTCGTGCCGAGCGTTGCCCGGCCGGACAGGTGGGGACATCCTTCGACTTCGCTCAGGGCAGGCTCTGCCCCTACGTGTTCATCGTGGGAGCAGATTCCCCAGGGCGTGTGAGCCGGCGAGATGCTTATCGTCTGGTCGCTCTTTCATCAACTCCCACGCCTCGCGATATTTTTCGTGACGACCGCTATTTTTCTTCCGGCAACCGGAAGGATAGAGCTTCAGGCTACGGCGTGGTGCAATGGCTGCGACCGGTATGACATACCACGCATCTTCCACCACGATATACGCGACCAGGAAATCAATCTCTTCCGCTGTATGCCTTGCTTTTTTTACCGTTTCCGCAAGTATGCACTGAATACGCACGGGCGCGCGTGACATAGGTGGACTTCACCTGCACGCGGCAAAATCGCCCTTGCCCGGTATCCAGTACGCAGTCGTAACGCTCGCTGTCCCCCAGGGTTTGGCGACTCCGAATCCCAGGCCCGCGGCCTTGAGCATGAAGCGCATCTCGGCCAACTCACCCCGCTGCTTATCAGTGCCCTTCTGTAGCTTACCTTCTCGGTCCCGCCCGCCGCGCGGAGCACGCCGCGGGAGCATATCCGCGGGAGCATATCTTGTCTTTCCCGGCCTCTGCAGCTATGCTGTCGGGCCGAGGTAGAGGCAATGCCGCGTACGGTCATTCTGATGACTTTGGCCGGGATGACCGCAATTCTACAGCCGGGTTGCGGGGGCGGAACCAATACAACCACCCAGCCTCCCTCTCTGACGATCGCAACTGCCTCCTTGCCGGATGCATTTGCACAGTTCAGCTACAGTCAGACAGTCTCCGCCAAGAACGGAGTTGCGCCGTTAACCTGGACGATAAGCTCAGGGAACTTGCCAGAAGGCTTGACTCTGGCAAGCAGTACTTCTAGTCGTGCTGACGTTTCTGGCGTACCGGCGGCGGTGCAAGCGGGAGTGGCCTTCACGATCCAAGTCACCGATGCCAAGAATCACACAGCGAATCGTTCGTACACGATCAACGTTAACGGCGTAGCTTCGGCACAATTGCAGGATGTTTCGGGGCAAGTTCCCGTGGGCGTCATTGAAATCCAGGGCCTGAGCCCCGGTTTCTTTAATCCCGCGTACTGGCAACAAAACACTCTGAACTGGGTGCCCGATGTACGCATACCGATGCTGGCGCCCCAAACCACCGGTCCGTACCAGAACATCTATGCCCCATGGCCTCTCGAGGAGCCAATAGGATGGCGTTTGTTTTACGGAGGATGGGATGGGTCGGACACGCCTAACGATCGGGTCTACAGCATTACGACAAACGACTTCCTGAGCTTCGATCACCGCGCTCTGGTAATTGACCACGGCGCATTTGTGCACGTCAACAATGTGAACGTTCAGAGGCTGGTCGATGGTTCTCTGCATATGATCTGTACGGCTTACCCGGATCAAAATAACTTAAACAAGCCAGCTTATTTTTCCAGCCCTGACGGGATTACCTGGAACGGCTCCCCACAGCCGTATCAGGCGCAGTTGAGCGACCTTGCTAGCATTCAAGGCTACGCGAAGTTCCAGACCGGGAATTTCAACGGTGCGAATGTTTTGCTATGGGATGGCCAAACTTGGACGCTCTATTTCAGCAACTGGAACGACCAAGGCCCTACAGGAACGATGTACCGGGCCACGACAGCCTCGCTTCCCGCGTTTCAGTTGCAAGGCGTGACCATGAATACCATCTATGCCGTGCAGGATGTGAAGATATTTCAGAGTGGCGGAAAGAACTGGTATGTCGTGGGCTTCCATGACAATGCTCCCACGCTTTGGTACAGCCTGTCGAACGACGGTATCAAATTCAACAAGGAGAACGTTCTCTTTGGGAGTCTTGCCTCAGGGGTCGATTCCTTTATCGTCTCTCTTGGCTTTGTCACCTCCGGCAGTCAATTGCTCGGAGTCGTGTACGGCGCGGGCGCAGCGCCCACCTTGGACCAAAACCGGATTTTCGCCCGCTGGCTGCAGAAGAAGGCGGTGATCACGGACTCGTCGGGCGCACAAATGACGCTGCAAGGCGGATACGGCCCCGATCGTCAGTGGTTCCACGGGCCTCCGTCGGGATCTTTGCAGGGCACGATCGCTGTCTATTCAGAGGATGGGGTCACACCCCTGGCATGGGGTTCGGTCAATCTAAGTTCAGGAAATGCCTATAAATTGTCGTTTTGAGTGGTCGCTCCCCTCTGTGCCCTTACTGGAACGTATTGCAGGCCGCGATCGATCCGTCCTGGAAGCCGCGCTGGAACCACTGCATGCGTTGGGCTGAACTTCCGTGGGTGAAAGTCTCGGGATTGACCGTGCCGCGGGACATGCGCTGGATGCGATCGTCTCCGACTGCGGCGGCCGCCTTCAGGCCCGATTCCACATCGCCCGGGTCGAGCAGGTTGCGCTGCTCGGTGGAGTGGCCCCAGACGCCGGCGAAGCAGTCCGCCTGCAATTCCAGAGCGACCGAAAGCTGGTTGGCTGCACCCGGGTTTCTTTGCTGCGCCGCACGCATCCTGGCCTCGATGCCCAGGAGTTTCTGCACGTGATGTCCAATTTCGTGGGCCAGAACGTAGGCTTCGGCAAATTCTCCGGGGGCGCCGAAGCGTTGCTTCAACTCGTCGTAGAAACCGAGATCGATATAAACCTTTTCATCCTCGGGACAGTAGAAGGGGCCGGTGGCCGACTGCGCCATGCCGCATCCCGAATCGTAAGCGTCACGAAACAGAACCAGCTTGGCGTGGCGGTAGGGAACGCCCTGCTGCGGCAGGATCTGGCTCCAGGTATTTTGGGTGTCGTTCAAGACAAAGGTGACGAACTGCACCAGCGGCTCTTCCTGCTGGTCGCGGGCGGGATCGGATTGCCCGACCGTGGTGCCCGTGTCCATGGATCCGGTGCTCACCAGCGAGAGGAAATCGCGTTTGAAGACCAGGCTCAGGATAAACAGGATGACAATGCCGCCCAGGCCCAGGTGAATGCCTCCGGGCCGAAAGCCGCCGCCGCTCTCGGAGCGGCGGTCTTCTACGTCGTCATTGCTTCCACCTGGTGTCCAGCGCATGCTTTGCTCCCGACTAAGCTACCGAGGTCAAGTGCAACCACCAAAAGGCAAGACCAACCACCAAAGTCAAAACCAACCACCAGAGGCAAAGGCGTCGGACAGGAGTGTCCGACCCACCATGTGGGCTTATGTGGTTTTGGGGCGGATCAGGTGATAGAGGGCGAGCAGGACGATCGCGCCCAGGACTGACATGATGAAGCCTGCGGCCTGTCCTTCCCGATACCAGCCCAGGGCGCGACCGGCATAAGTTGCAACCAACGATCCTGCAATGCCGATCAGTATGGTGACGATGAATCCGCCTGGATCTCTACCCGGCGTGAGAAATTTCGCGACCGCTCCGACGATCAGACCGATCAGCAGTGTCCATAGAAGATGCATATCGTTTCCTCGCGGGTGATTCTTGTGTGGGTCGGACACTGCCTTCGACTTCGCTCAGGCCAGGCTTTGTCCGACGCTTTTGACTTTGAGGGTGGTTTCTTGAAAATCAAAATCAACAGCGTCGGACAGGAGTGTCCGACCGACACGGACCTTAAGCGGCGGCCGGAATGACCAGCTTCTGGCCGACCTTGATCTTGTCGGGGTCCTCCAGGTTATTGGCCTTGGCGATGACGGGATACTTGTTGGCATCGCCGTAAAAATGCTTGCTGATTTTCGACAGGTTGTCGCCCGGTTGCACAGTGTAGTCCTGCGCACCCTGGCGGGCCTGAATGTCGTGTTTCAGGTCGGAGAACGTTGGATCGACGGCCTTGATCGCATCCCAGATGCGGTTCTTGCTGGCCTCTGAGACCGCCGTCGCCTTCAGGTAGAGCTGGTTGCCATCCAGATTCAGGTTTTGCAGCTCTGCGCCTTCCTGCTGAATTTTGCTCAGGACCGGCTGATATTTTTGCTTCAGTTGTTCGAATAGATCAGGCACGTTTTTTCTCCTCTCGAAATGACTATTAAATTTGGACGCGCCAGAAGCTGGCGTCCTGGATTTAGCACGGACCTTCGTAGGCCTTTGACGATATACCCCTGCGGCTGTGCAATACAACTGTGGGGCCGGCGCGGAGGAGTCTTCAGCGTGGTAAAGGGACTTGGCTTGGATGCTTCCATCCGCGACAAGTCAGGCTCAAGCACAGCAGCCGCGGGCGGGGGCGCCCGCTCCACACAATCGGGGCGCTTTCGGTATACTACAAAGCATGCCAGTGCTTCAGAACATCGCGGCCATAGCCAAAGGCATGAGCATTACCTTTCGCGAGATGTTTGAGCCCACGGTGGTGGAAAACTATCCCGACGGGCCGGGTCCGCTGAAGGGCGCCAAGTTTCAGGAGCGTTATCGCGGCGTGCACGTGCTGCAGCGCGACGAGAATGGCCTGGAAAAGTGTGTGGCCTGCTTCCTGTGTGCGGCCGCCTGTCCTTCCAACTGTATCTACATCGAGGCGGCGGAAAATACGGCCCAGGCGCGGGTGAGCGGAGCGGAGCGCTACGCCAAGGTTTACAACATTGACTACAATCGATGTATATTCTGCGGCTACTGTGTGGAGGCCTGTCCCACCGACGCCATCACCCATGGGCACGGGTTTGAGATCGCGAGTTTCAATGCCAGCAACCTGGTGTACCGCAAAGAGCAGATGCTGGCCCCCATGCCAGCGCATATGGGAGCCAACGCAATATTCAATCGAGATGAAGTGGCGGCTGGCGCACCTTCGTTACCTGAACAGGGGAGCTAAACTTCCATAAGTTCTGTCAGAGGATCAGACGCCGGTCCCAGCGCGGGCCGGCGTTTGTGTTGATGCAGGAGCCGCCGTTGGTCGTTGGCCATTGGCCAAAGCGATCTGGGCTGGCGCATGAGCGCCAAGGGATTTGACTAAGGCCAACGACCGACGACCAGGGACCAACGACTGATTTCCAATGCCTGACTTTCTCCAAACCGTTCGCGAGCGCGTCGTCATCTACGACGGCGCTATGGGGACTAACATTCAGTTCCGCAACCCCAGCGTGGACGATTTCTGGGGCAAGGAAGGCTGCAACGAGCTGCTGGTCCTCAGCCGGCCGGACATTATCAAGGACATTCATGCCGACTTCTTCAAGGTCGGCTGCGACGTCGTAGAAACCAACACCTTCGGTGCCACCCGCGTGGTGCTCGCGGAGTACGACCTGCAAGATAAGGTCGCGGAAATCAACATCGCGGCCGCCAGGATTGCGAAGGAAGTCGCTCAGCAATTTTCTACCAAAGACAGGCCCCGCTTTGTCGCGGGATCGATCGGCCCGACCACCAAGCTGCCTTCGCTGGGCCACATCACGTTCGACAACATGGTGGCGGGATACACCGAACAGGCCGCTGCTCTGATCGAAGGTGGCGTAGATGTCTTGCTGGCCGAAACCTGTCAGGACCTGCTGCAGGCCAAAGCCGCGCTGGTGGGCATCTTTGACGCAATGCAGAAATCGGGCAAGCGCCTGCCGGTCACGGTGCAGGTCACGCTCGAAGCGACCGGCACCATGCTGCTCGGCACCGAGATCGGCGCCGCTCTCACGGCCCTCGAACCTTTTGACGTGGACGTTATCGGCTTGAACTGTGCCACTGGTCCCAAAGAGATGAACGACGCGGTGCGCTTTCTCGGGTTGAATTCGAGCAAGCTGATCTCGATCTTGCCCAACGCGGGACTGCCGCAGAATGAAGGCGGGCGCGCGGTGTACAAGCTCAGCCCCACCGAGCTCGCGCAATATCACAAACGTTTCGTCACCGAGTACGGTGTGAGCATCGTGGGCGGATGCTGCGGTACCACCCCGGAACATCTGAAGGCCGTTGTCGATGCCGTGGCCAACCTTGAGCCGGCCAAGCGCGAGGTCAAGCCCACGGCCGCCGCCTCGAGCGCCTACACTTCCGTCCCGCTGGACCTTGATCCCAAACCGCTGGTGGTCGCCGAAGAGATGAATACCACCACGCGGGTGGAAAACTTCCGCAACCTGGTGCGTGGCAAAAAGTATGACGACATTCTCGCCCTGGCCAAGAAGCTGGTAAACGAAGGCTCGCACATGCTCGACTTGTGCTGCGCCATCGTCGGCGAAGACGAGAAGGGATACATCTCTTCCATCCTGGAAAAGGTTGCCACCCGCGTGCCCGCCCCGATCCTCGTCGATTCGACTGAAGCCGACGTGGTCGAAGAAGCGCTGAAGCGCATTCCGGGCAAGGCCATCATCAATTCCATCAATCTGGAGGACGGCGAGAAGCGTACTTCGAAAGTTCTGCCCATGGCGCGGCGCTACGGCGCGGCCGTGATTGCCTTGACCATCGATGAAGACGGCATGGCCCTCACCGCCGACAAGAAGGTCGCCATCGCCAAACGCATCTACCAACTGGCAACGGAAAAATACGGCCTGCGCGGCATCGACCTCATCTTCGATGCCCTGACCCTGCCCATCACCACGGGCCAGGAAGATTACCGATCGGCGGGAATCGAGACCCTGGAGGCAGTGAAGCGGATCAAGCACGAACTGCCCGAGGTGAAGACCATTCTCGGCGTCAGCAACATTTCTTTCGGGCTCGATGCCTATCCGCGGCGAGTGCTGAACTCGGTCTTCATGCACGAAGCGGTAAACAACGGCCTCGACATGGCCATCGTCAACTACTCCAAAATCTATCCCTTATACAAGATTCCTCAGGAGGAAGTTGATCTCGCGCTCAAGCTGATTTATCGCGATGCTGGTTCCGACGGCGATCCGCTGCAGAAATACATGAACCACTTTGCCGGCAAGAAAGGCAAAGCGCAAACCGAGACCACGGCGCATGTGGAAACGCTGTCGGTCGAGGACAAGCTGAAGTTTGCCATCATCAACGGGGAAAAGGCGGTCGGCGTGGGCGCGCACAAAAAGACCCTGGAAGAAATACTGGAAGAGGCTCTGACTCAGTATTCGCCGCTCGACCTGATCAACAACGTCCTGCTCGATGGCATGCGCACGGTGGGCGACCTGTTTGGGGCGCGCAAGATGCAACTGCCGTCGGTGCTCGACTCCGCCGGGGTGATGAAACAGGCGGTCGCGTATCTCGAACCCAAGATGGAGAAGAAGGCTGGCTCACAAAAAGCTACCATCGTGCTGGCCACGGTGAAGGGCGACGTCCACGACATTGGCAAGAACCTGGTGGACATCATTCTCTCTAACAATGGCTACAAGGTGGTAAATCTGGGGATCAAGCAGGCCGGTGATGTCATCATCAAGTCCGCGATGGAACACAAGGCCGACGCCATCGGACTGAGCGGCCTGCTGGTGAAGTCGACCCTCGAGATGAAGTACGTGATCCAGGACCTGGAGCGCCAGAAACTGGAATTCCCGGTAATCTGCGGCGGCGCCGCGCTGACGCGCAAGTACGTGGAAGACGATCTTCGCCGCGAATACTCGAATGCAGTCTTCTATGCCGACGATGCCTTTGCCGGCCTGCACATCATGGAAGACCTGGCCACCGCGAACGGCAAGAAGCAGGCCCGCTTGCAGGAAGGACGCACCGTCAAGGAGTACGCCAAGGCCGCCGCGGTCGATGAAGAAACCGGACCGGTATTCGCAGAGAGGAGCGCGGTCGTCAAAGATGTCCCGAATATCCCCGTCCCGCCGTTCTGGGGGTTAAAGGTGCGCAAGGACTTTGATCTGCGGGAACTGTTTCCCTACATCAACGAGACCGCACTGTTCAAGAACCAGTGGCAGCTCAAAACTGCGTCGCAGGAAGATTATCTTCGCCTGGTGGAAGAGAAATTCCGTCCCATCAAAAAGAAGCTGGAAGTAGAAGTGATGGCCAGCGGAATCCTGGAACCAAAAGCGGTTTACGGATATTTTCCCGCGCAGAGCGAGGGCAACGACACCATCGTGTACGACCCGGAGAACAACGCCAGGGAGCTTCTCCGCTTCACCTTCCCGCGCCAGCGCGAAGGCCGCAAGCTCTCGATCTCCGACTTCTTCGCTCCCAAGTCATCGGGAAAAATGGATGTCATCGGATTGTCCCTGGTCACCATGGGCCCCCACGCATCGGTCGAAACGCAAAGGCTGTTCGAAGCTGGAGAGTACACCAAGTATCTCTACCTGCACGGCCTCAGCGTCGAAACCGCCGAAGCCCTGGCTGAATACCTGCACAAAAAGATGCGCGAAGAACTGGGCATCGCCGGCGAAGACTCGCCCCACATTCGCGACCTGTTTCACCAGAAGTATCGCGGCTCGCGATATTCCTTTGGCTATCCCGCGTGCCCGAACCTGGAAGACCAGACCAAGCTGTTTGCCTTGCTCCATCCCGAGGAAAACATCGGAGTGCGCCTGACCACTGGCTTTCTGCTGGATCCCGAGCAGTCCACATCAGCTATCGTGGTGCACCACCCGGGGGCGAAGTATTTCGTGGTGTAGGCGCACCTCTCCGCCGCGCAGGACAATGCCTCTCAGCGTACTCATCAGCCTCCCCAGGGATCAAAGAAATCGATGCGCGTAGCTTGGAGATGTTTGGTGTCTCGCGTTACCAACGTGAGGTCGTAGTGCAGGGCGGTGGCAGCCAGAAGCCCATCAACAACGGGCAGCGGAGACCTCCGCGCGGCCGCGCTACCCGCAAGTCGTCCCCAGCGGTCGGCGACGGCCTGATCAATGGGCAGGATGCGGTTCGAAAACCGAAGCGCTAGATCCCGGTCTAACCAGGCTTCAATGGCAGTGCGACGCTTGGGGTCGAGCAGAGAACTGATTCCTCTGCGAATCTCTCCCATCGTAAGCACGCTCAGATAGAGCAGGCTCTCGTCGGTGCGCTCGATCCAATGTGATCTCGGAACTGGTGAAGGCCAGGCCGAACCTGGGGGTCACGCAATCCGACTAGTCAGACTAGTTATGGTAAAACCGAAAATCGAATCCAAAAAAGACCCCTGGCAGCTGCAAACCGCAAAGGCCCGATTCAGTGAACTCTTTCGCCGCGCGCGTGCCGAAGGACCGCAATACGTGACCCGGCAGGGCAAGGAGGCGGTCGTGGTCGTCCCCGCGGAGGAATTCGAGTGCCTTACCGGCCGCACACGCCAGCCTCGCAGCCTGGTCGAATTCTTCGCGGAGTCGCCTCTGGCGGGGGCGGAATTGGATTTGAACCGCAAAGCGGATTACGGCCGGAAGATTGACCTATGAGCGGCTTTCTGCTCGACACCACGCTCAATTTGCCACGCGCAAGCGCCAAGGCGCGGTCTCCGGGTCGCTTTTGACCAGCCTCGTGCTAACGAGGTGCCCGGCATTTGCCTCCGGCCCGCCTTGCCTAAAACGCTATAATGCGAATCCAATCATGGCTCTAACTCCGGGCACTAGATTGGGGCCCTACGAGATCATCGCTCCGCTCGGCGCCGGCGGCATGGGCGAGGTGTACCGTGCCCGTGACCCTCGCCTGGGCCGTGAAGTTGCCATCAAGGTGCTGCCCGCTTCTTTCTGCGCCGACCCCGACCGCCTTCGCCGATTTGAGCAGGAGGCGCGCGCGGCCAGCGCGCTGAACCATCCCAGCATTCTCGCCGTGTATGACATCGGCACCCACGAAGGCGCGCCGTACCTGGTGACGGAACTTCTGGAAGGTTCCACTCTTCGTGACCGTCTGAGTGGAGGCCCTTTTTCGGCCCGCAAGGCGGTGGACTTCGCGATTCAGGTTGCGCATGGCCTGGCGGCGGCGCACGAAAAGGGAATTGTTCATCGCGACCTCAAGCCAGAAAACATCTTCATCTGCCGCGACGGACGCCCCAAGATTCTGGACTTCGGCCTGGCCAAGTTGTGTGTGCCCGAGCCGGGCGATGCCACCGCCACGCTAGACGTTGACCACCAGACCGCAATCGGCACAACCCTGGGGACGGCCGGCTACATGTCCCCGGAACAGGTGCGGGGAGAGAAGTCCGACCAGCGCTCCGACGTGTTCAGCTTTGGCGCAGTGCTCTATGAGAGCCTTTCCGGGCGGCGGGCTTTTGACGGACGCACGGCGGCCGATCGATCCAGCGCCATTCTGAAAGACGACCCTCCTGACTTACTGGCGATCAAGAAGAACATTCCGGCTGGGCTCGAGCGCATTGTGCGCCACTGCCTGGAAAAGAGCCCTGAACAGCGCTTTCAGTCTGCCCGTGATCTGGCCTTCCATCTGGAATCGACGTCATCGATTTCGGAGACCGGTGCAACTCCCTCGCTGGCTTTCGAGAAGAAGGGAGGCGTGCGTCCCCCGCGCTGGATGGTCGCGGGTCTTGTCGTGGCTCTGGCCATCGCGCTGGCCGCGGCCGGTGCGTGGTGGTTCCGGGGACGAGAGGAGTCGGGTCCGCGGACAATTACTTTCCTCCGTCTGACGGACTTTGCCGGTTTGGAAGAAAGCCCGGCCTTCTCCCCTGACGGGAAATCCGTGGCCTTCGTCAGCGATTCGACTGGCTCACGGCAAATATGGGTCCGCTTGCTGGCGGGCGGCCCACCGCTGCAGATTACGAACGGCGAAGGCTCGCATCTTGAACCCCGGTGGTCGCAGGATTCCGCCGCCATCATCTATTTCACTCCGCCACCGGAAGGCGATGCGCAAGGCACGTTATGGGAAGTTTCAGCCCTGGGCGGGACGCCTCGCCAGCTGGTTTCCAGCATGAGTGGCGCCGATGTAAGCCATGATGGCAAGCGGATCGCGTTCTTCCGCCTCAATGGCAAACAAATGGAATTAGTGGTGGCGGATCGCGACGGCTCCAACCCGCGAGTCCTGACCCAGGCGGTCGCCAGCTTCAGCTATCGCCAGCCCCGTTGGGCGCCCGATGACAGCACAATTGCTTACCTCCACAGTGTGGAATTTTGGGCGGACGATATCTATCTTGTTCCTTCCGCGGGCGGCGCCCCTCGCTCGCTTACTCGAGAGAGTACGCTGATGAGCGGGCTGACCTGGTTGCCCGACGGTTCCCATCTCGTCTACAGCAGTGCGCGAGGAAACACGTTGCTTTATCTTCCGACACTGCACCTGTGGGAAATTTCAAAATCCGGCGGCGAACCGCGCCAGCTCACCTTTGGCGAATCCGGCGATGAAAATCCCGATATGGATCGCGCCGGCCGCCTCCTGGTCAGCCGGAAGCATATGGAGTTCGACATTTGGAAGTTTCCCGTGGAGGGGAACCCCGCGGAGAACGTAGGCCGGGGGGTGCGAATCACCAACCAGACCGGACAGGTGCAGACCCCCACCCTGGATCCGACCGATCATGAAATGGCTTATCTGTCTGACAGTGGGGGGCACGGCAATGTTTGGGTACAGCCTTTGGGAGGCGGCCCAAGGCGGCAGATCACCTTCGAGAAAGATCCCGCACTGGTGATGGGAGTTCCCATCTGGTCCCCGGACGGAAAGTTTATTACCTTCGCAAGCGGTCGAGCCTCTAGAGATGCTTTCCGGGTGGACTATTTTTTGCTCCATCCCGACGGCAGCAATCTTCATCTTCTGATTCCGCAGGGGACCTGGACGGCCTGGTCCGGCGACAGCAAGTGGCTGTATTATTCCGAGCCCTCGCCGGGGCAGAACACTGGAAGCTTCAGACTCATGAAGATTCCGGTGGAGGGTGGGACGCCAGTTCTGGTGCGTTCAGACAATGCTCGTGGACCGGCGCCGGCGCCCGATGGCTCTGCTTTGTACTATGTCGTCTCGCTGCAGAACCTGAACGGCTCGCTGGACTACGAACTGCGCGCGGCCCGCCCGGAGAGCGGCCCTTCGACCCTGCTGAGCCGCATCTCCGGCCAGCGAGTACCGCTCTGGCAGGGCCTTCATCCGGTGATCTCGAAAGACGGAAAATGGCTGGTTCTGCCGCTGGACGACAGCCTGGGAACCAATATCTATATCGCGTCCACGACGGATGGAAAGCTGAAAAAGATAACCGACTTTGGCCAGAAACGCACTTTCATTGCCCGCCGCATCTCCTGGTCTTCGGACGGAAAATTCGTCTTCGCGGCCGTGGGTGAAGGCGACTCGGACATCGTGCAGATGGACGGGCTTCTGCAATAGCGCGATCTGGCCGGCGAACCTAGGAGGGAAAGTACAATACCATCAGCTCTTCATCCACGTACTCATCCCCGATTTTCAGGGCGCGCTTCTCGCAACCGTAAAGCTCAAAGCCCAGAGACTCATAAAGACACTTGGCACCGGCGTTCTGACTGCTTACCGCCAGCGCAACCTGTTCGATGCCGGGCAAGAGCTGTACGAACCCGATCAACTCTGCCAGCAAGGCCCGGCCGACACCCTTCCCGCGGCACTCTTGTGAAACGTACACTCCCCAGATCCCGCCGCGGTGGCGGATCTTCTCTCCCCGGCGGCGAAAGAATCCAGCCATCCCGATGAGTTGCCGATCGATGAAGGCGCCAAGAACAAAGTTGTCGTCGCTGGAGGCCAGACGATTCTTGATCGTCTCCAAACTTGTGGCCTGATGCTCGGCCACCGATTCCGTGAAGGCGTGCGGCTCCCGCTCCAGCGCCTCGTGGCGAAGCTGCTGGTAGGACTCAGCATCGAGACTGGTGAGACGGCGAATTTCCATAGTCAGTTGTCAGTTACGATCAATTCTCAGTTCTCAGACGTCACGATTATAGCGGCCGTGCGCTGACAAACCGCCTCGCCCCAATCCGCATCTCAATGCCATGATCCGCAAATTAAAATCTGGACAGTACCGTTTGTATTCGAGGAAGAAGAATCCGAAGACTGGCCGGCGACGGAACCTGGGAACCTTCGGGAGTCGAGCCGCGGCTGAGAAGCACGAGCGCGCAGTGCAATTTTTCAAGAGAGCGTGACTAGGTCCACATGAGGAAGGGCGGAGCGCTAAGAAAAAATGGCGGAGAGGGAGGGATTTGAACCCCCGATACCCGTTAAGGTATGTCCGCTTTCGAGGCGGATCGTTTCAACCACTCACGCACCTCTCCGGAAAGCAGTCGTCGGTCTTCAGTCGTCAGGAAATTCGTCGGTCGCTGACGACTGAGGACTGACGACCGACGACTGTTCTTCCCGCCGCTGGCGGAAAAAACTCTGCAACAACTCGGCACAACGCCCGGCCAGAACGCCAGTGCGAACTTCCATGCGGTGGTTCAGGCTGGGGTGGTTCAGCACCTGCATCACCGACCGGATGGCGCCCGCCTTGGGGTCATCCGCGCCATAAACCAGGCGTTTCAGCCGGGCATGAACCAGCGCGCCGGCACACATGGCGCACGGTTCAATTGTAGCAAACAGTTCGCAGCCTTCCAGGCGATGGTTGCCGAGGGCGGCACCGGCTTCGCGCAGGGCGACGATCTCGGCGTGTGCGGTGGGATCGCAATCGGCAAGGCTGCGATTGCCGCCGCGTCCCACGATCTTGCCGCCGCAGACGACGACGGCGCCCACCGGAACTTCGCCTGCCTCGAGCGCTCGCTGCGCTGAGCGCAGAGCTTCCTCCATGAACAGTTCATCACTGTTAGCTTTGTCGGGCGGGGGAAGGGTGTCCGCGCGGATCAACGGTTTACTCCGCCGGGTGGTGCTTCAGCACGGATGCGAGCAGCGGCATGTCCGGGCGCACCGGCTGGTTCACAAAGATATACTTTCCTGCGCTCTCCGCCAGCAGGTAACTGGAATCCGGAGGCAATCGAGACAGCGCGTCCTTGCGAAATTCTTCCGGAACAAATATGAACACCCGCTCGGGCCCTTTCCAGAAGGCGGGGAACTGCTTGTCATCCAGAAACGTGGGCGGTGCGTCAGGATAATTCGAGCCGATCTCAAGGTTGGTGCCAAAGCGTCCGTTGTAAATCCACACGTGGCGGTGGGTGTAGAAGGGAATGCTTGAGCCCGAATTGAAATCGCCATACTGCACGATCTGGTCCTGGGGACGGAGGTAGGGAAGGATGGCGTCGGCCAGGGCCCGCGACGACATGCGCGGCTCGAAGCGCTTGAAGGCCCAGTTGGCGGCGAAGAAAAACAGCGCCATGGCGAAAGCCAGGGTGAGCGTGGCGGCGAAGTTCTCGGAGCGCCGCCGCAACAGCCAGGCTCTGCCAAAACCAACAATAAAGATCAGGATCGCGAACACGGCCGGGCCACGTAGCGCCGCGAAAGTCTGCGGCGTCAAATCGAAAATGTGCGCCATCGAGAGCCGGTAAGTATCCAGCGGGTGATACTGGATCAGGTGCGAGATGCCACCTTTGGACGAAACGTCGAGCGAAGTCAAAACCAGGTAGCCGAGGCACACCGAGGCCAGAACTCCGATGACAGCGAGTCCCGCCTGCAAGCGCGGCAGCCAGCGGTCGCGCACTTCTTCGGCGTCATTCAGCCCAATTCCCAGTACCACGGCGATAGCCGGCCAGGCGCCAAAACTGTAGTACTCCATACGCGATCCGCTGGTCAGAGAAAAGAAAAAGAGGATCAGGCCTGCCCAGATGAAAAGCAGCAGGCGTGCTTCCTGGACGTGTTCCATCTTCGGTCCCCAGGTCTTGGGTCGCGGAAACTCGCGCAGGGCATAGCCGATGAAAAAGCTCCAGGGAAAAAACCAGACCAGGTGCAGCGCCCACCACAACAGCAGGGGTACGGCTTCATAATCCGGCGGGTAGCGGGTGCCGAGGGCGCGCTTGAAATGCTCGTTGATGAAGTAAGACCACAGAAATCCAGGCGAACGACGTTCGGCAATCCAGTGCCAGGGCACGGCGACAACCAGAAAAATCAGGGCGCTGGAGAAAATCCGCAATTCGCGCCAGCGTCCCCAGCCGCGCGTGAACAGGATGAAGAAAAACACCACCCCGAGAGGGAAGAGCACCCCGATCAGGCCCAGGGTCAGCGCAGCCAGCGCCATCACCAGCGACGCGCCCCAATAGGCCACACGAGTGTCCAGGCTGCCCTGCCAGCCGCGCAGGAAGAGGTAGAAGAGCGTGGTCAACTGCAGCGCGAAGATGGCCTCCGGGACCATCACGCGGGTAAACAACCATGGTCCCACGCTGGTGCATATGATCAGCCCAGAGTAAAACGCCGCCGTCTCACCGAAAAACCGCCGGGCAAAAAAATAGACCATCAGGACCAGCCCTGCCACGGAAAGCACCAGCGGCAGCCGGGTCTGGAACGCCCCCTGTCCGAAGAGTTTGTAGCTGACCGCCACCATCCAGTAATGCAGCGGCGCCTTTTCGAGATAGCGAATCCCGTCCTGATACATCACCACCCAGTCGCCGCGCTGCAGCATCTCCCGGGAGACCAGCGCGTGCGAGGCGTCGGCATCGTCGAGCAGCGCCGGCTGAGCGGCAGTGGCGACGTAAATTCCGAGAGACATCACGAGCAGGGTGAGGATGGAGAATCGTCGATTCATTGATTCATCAGAGGACAACTGCTTTGTTTACCTTTCTATACGCGGGCCGGAAGATGAGGGTCAGAACGCTTGGGACGAACTGCTAATCATAGCATCTGGCCGGGAATGTGCATTTCATAACCGTGGAAGGGGTGCCTCATCCAAGCTCCGCCTGGGCAGGAGCAGGCGGGCTTCACCCTTACCCAGTTCGCTTACCAATCGGTGCAGCCTGCGTCAGATTAGAAGTCCCTACCCGGAATGCGGAGAGAAAAGGAGATCCCATGTTTACCAGGTTGGTTTGGCTCGGTTTTCTTCTAGCGTTCACGGTGCTGATCGTGCTTTCATCCGCTGGAAACGCCCAGAATCCGGTAACGGCTCCGCTCAAGATCAAGCTTGGCGATCCCTCCGTAGATGGAACGTTTCTCAAGCCTTACAAAAATGCGTGGAAGGTGGTCTACGCATTTCCGGGGAAGGACCCCTTTCTGGTGGGGGTGTGGACGGATGAACTCACGGAAGTGGAAGGCAATGGGCGGCGCCTGCTCCAGCGCACTCAAATTGCCGATTACGCGAAATACAACATCGTCACTACGTACGCGAACGTATTTGACCCGAAGACCATGTCTCCTGTCTCAATGGATTTCAAGCGCAGCGATACGGGAGAGTGGGCACATCGCGATTTCGACGGCGCTGTGGTGAAGTATCGGCGCGGAGATTCTGCCGACCCGGCCAAAACCCAGACCGGGCAGCTGAAGATGGAAGAGCCCATCTTCGACTACAACGGCGGAATGTACGGGGTTCTGCTGGCAGCGCTCCCGCTCAAAGAGGGTTTCAAGGCTACCCTGCCGGCGCTTTCCGAAGACCGGAACGAACTGGACTGGATCACTTTCACGGTAGGCAAGCAGGAGCTGATGGATGCTGGGCCGGGGAAGCAAGTGCTGGCGTGGCCAGTTGACACCGAAGGGAACTATGCCAACCAGAGTCACAGCATCTTCTGGGTGACAAAAGAACCTCCCTACGTGATCAAACTGGTCACAACCATTCCAACCGGTAAGTGGGTGACGGTGACGCTCAGCATGATCTGAGCACGTTCCACTCTCACCTGGTTCGCGATTCTTCCTGAGCGGCTCTCGCGGCGAAGAAGCGCCCAGTTCCAGGTTAGCTCTTCCCTGGTCACAGCGGAATCTTGCCGAGTCTGGCCCGGCTGGGACGGGCGAGGGCGCCCGTCCCTAAATGAGCTGCGGCGCAGCGTCTCTTACCGGTAGCCACCCGAGGCCAGCAGGGTTTCGCCGGTCAGCCAGTTCGAGTTTTCTGACGCCAGGAAGACCGCGATAGGCGCGATGTCTTCTGGTTGGCCAAAGCGTCCCAGCGGGGTGGCCGCGACCATCCCTTTCTGGAAGTCGCTGCCGATGATGCCCATGCTGTGGACGCCTTCGGTCTCGACCCCTCCCGGATTGATGGAGTTCACCCGAATCTTGCGGGGGCCCAATTCTTTCGAGAGCACGGCCGTGACCGCGTCCACCGCGCCTTTGGTGGCCGAGTAAACGGAGGACGTGGCCGGAGCCAGTCGGCTGGCCACTGATCCGATGTTGATCACGCTTCCGCCCCTGGGCCCGAAATACTTGACCGCTTCCCGCGTGGTCAGAAGCAAGCCCAGCACGTTGGTGTTGAACTGGCGGTGAAATTCCTCTTCGGTGACCGCCTCGAGCGGTTCGAACTTGTAAACCCCGGCGTTGTTGACCAGCACGTCCAGCGATCCGAACGCTTTCCTGGTTTCCTTGAAAAGCCGTTGCACGTCGGCCGCCTTCGAAACATCGCCCTGCACGGCAATCGCCTTGCCGCCTTTGCCGCTAATGTCCGCGACCACGCGCTCGGCGCCCTCCTTGCTGGAAGCATAGTTCACGACCACGGCCGCGCCCGCCGCGCCCAAATCTCTTGCGATCTGGGCGCCGATGCCCTTGGATGCCCCGGTTACGATGGCCACTTTACCTGTCAGTTCGCTCATATGAAATCTCCTGTCCATTGTTGGATTACTTCGATGCTTAGATAATCATCGAATCAATAACGATTCGAAATTAGTTCGTGACCTGAACTCTGGTCACCGGACTAGATTTTGGAGAGTCGCGCCAGGTAGGCGCGCAGGACGTCGCGCTGCACGGTCAGGTTGGCGAACTTGCCTTCGCGAATGATCTCAATCAAGCCGGCGGTTTCCAGCTCCTTGAGATGGTGAGACATAGTCGCGGCGCTCACGCGGTGGTTCTTAAGCAGGACGGTGCACGGCATCGACTGGGTACAGGCCCCAATTTGCTTGAGGATCTGGTAGCGCCTCGGTTCGGCCAGGGCGCGGGCGATGCGCGCAAACTGCCGGTCGGTCAGGCGGCCGGCTGCAGAGGTTGCCATCAATTCCACGGTACGCTGCGGCGGACGGTGATGTCCAGATACTCAGAGGTTCAACAGCGGGCTTCGCGACGGCTGGACAGCTTGACAAGAACTTGCCGAGCTTTGCTCGGCCTGGACGGGCGAGGGCGCCAGTCCCCACGCGGGCACCGTCCCCACACGGGCACCGGTCCTGCTGCGCGCTAGGTTCCGAATCTTCTGCGGTAGGCGCTGGGAGAGACGCCGGTGTGGCGCTGGAACAGGCTGCGGAAATAGGCTGGGTCCTGATAGCCGACGGCGTCGCTGATTTCCTGCAGGCTGCGATGGTCGCTTTCCAGCAGGCGCTTGGCGGCGGCGACGCGCAGCTTCTGCAGGTAGATCAGCGGGCTGTCCCCGGTGGCTTGCTTGAAGCGGCGAACGAAATTGCGCAGGCTCATGCCCACGCGCCGGGCCGGAGCCTCGAGCGGGAAGCTCTGGCGAAAATTCTCGTGCATCCAATCCTGCGCGCTGGAGATGCTGTCGTCGGAGTGCTCCGTTTTTAAAGGCACGATGGCGAACCCGGCCTGCCATGCGCGGGGTGTCTCGATGAGCAGCGCCTTGGCGCTTTGCATGGCAACCTCATGGCCACAGAACCGCTCCACCAGGTACAGGCTGAGATCGAGCGAAGCGTTCACTCCTCCGCCGCAGTAGAATCCGCGATCTTCGGTCACCATCAATTCCGGCATCCACTTCACTCTGGGATATTTTTCGCGGAAGCGCTCCGCCAGCCCCCAGTGTGTGGTGGCGCGTTTGCCATCGAGCAGGCCGGTGGCTGCGACCAGGCCCACGCCCGAACACACGCTGGCGATGGCAGCACCGCGCTTGTGCCAGCGCCGCAGCCAGGGCACAACCGCCGCATTGCGCTCGACCACGTCGTCCAGGCTTAGTCCGGTGGTGGGGATGAAGATAAGGTCGGTCTTGCGGACATCTGCCAGCGCGGCGGTGGGCTGGATCCGGATTTCCCCGTCGCAGCGGACCGCGCGTCCATCCGCCGAAGCTGTAGTCACCCGAAAGCGGGGAGCCGCCCGCGTGCCGGTGAGAGTGTTCCACAGCGATCCGGTATGGCGGAAGACCTCCATCGGGCCGATAGCGGTTGAGGAGAAAGTTCCGTCGAGAAACAGGACGGTGACGTCGGTCATGGCTGGTCCTCCCCTGGGGGCCAAAATGGCGTAATAACCTACGTATAATGGCAAATCTGCCATCTTGTGTGCAAGGGCCTTTTGTCACTAATCTCGCAGTGCAGGCAAGGCAGTCGTCAGTTGTCGGTCATCAGTTGTCAGTCTTCAGTCGTCCTGTCTTCAGCCATTCCCCCCCAAGGCGACGGGGGGTCTCGACAGCTGATGACCGGCAACTGGCGACTGTACCTAAACGGAGGGGCTTATGAAGAAATACATGATCGAGCGCGAGATACCGAAGATCGGCAGTCTGGAACGGAATCAACTGCAGCAGGGCGCGGCCAAGTCGAACCAGGTGCTGCGCCAACTGGGACCGGATATCCAGTGGTTGGAGTCGTTCGTTACCGCCAACAAGATGTATTGCATGTATCTGGCCAAGGATGAAGCGCTGATCTACCAGCACGCGGAACTCAGCGGCTTTCCGGCCACCCGGGTGACGGAGATCGGCACAACCATTGATCCCACAACGGCGGCATAGAGCCGACTGTCGCCGTCCCATGAGAACCCCTGACCGAGCAAAGCTTGGACGGGGCATCCCCCGAGATTCCTGCAGAGCTGTCCTCAGGCCACCGTGGCGTGCACTTCGAGGTATTCCGCTTTGATGACGGTACGATTAGCGTCGCCCAGGTTGTTCCTGGTCCAGTGCTGGGTGAGGTCTTCGGCCAGGGCGCTCTGACCGGCGTCGTCGAGGCGCGCGAAGGTGGTCTTCGTGGGGCCGAAATATTTGCGAAAGAAAGCGATCGCCTCGGAGGGGGCAAAAGGATAATCAAAAAGCAGCTCCCGCCGGTTCATTTCGAGGCGGGTTTTTCCGCCCAGGCGTTCGCTGACCACCTTTTCGACTCCCCACAGGGACGGCGGCGGCATGCTTGGAGGCGGCGGAGCGTGGCGGGCGGTGATCTGGAACATCTGGCCGACGAAGCCTTCCGGCGTCCAGTTTCCCATCGCGATCAGGCCGCCCGGGCGGCAGACGCGGAGTAGCTCTGCGGCGACGACCTCGTGCCGGGGAGCGAACATGGCGCCGAACATGGACATCACCACGTCGAAGCGGCCGTCATCGTAAGGCAGGTTCTCGGCGTCGCCTTCGATGAATTCGATTTTCAGCTTTTCGGCGGCGGCGCGTTTGCGGGCCTGTTCCAGAAGATTGGGAGCGAGATCCAAGCCGGTGACGTCCGCGCCGGCGCGGGCGGCGGGGATGGATTGATTTCCGGTGCCGCAGGCCACGTCCAGCACTTTCGTCCCTGGTTTCAGATTGACGCGCTGAATGAAGCCCTCTCCCTCATGGACATTCAGCTTTGCAATTTCACCGAAGTCGCCGGCCATCCAACTAGCCCGCAGTCGCTGTTTCAACTCTCCGAAACTGTCTGGCCCGCTGGCCATAGTCACCTCCTGAGATCGTGCCGCTGAAATTATAAAGGGAACGGCTTTGTCCTGTGTGGGTCTGTGTGTGGGTCGGACATGAGTGTCCGACCCACAACTTTATTGCGTGGCTCCTGCGATTCTGGTCTGCACGTGGGTGTGTTCGAAGGCCTTGTTTTCCAGAGACATGGTCATGTTGCGGTTGAAAAAGAAGAGCGCTCGAATGCGAAATTCGCTGCCCAGGCTGACCGGAAACCAGACTCCGTCTTCCTGTCTGCGGTAGTGGACGGCAAATCCGATGCCGGGAAGATCTGTGCCCAGGAAAGTCCGCACCCCGAAGGGCAGCCGGCGCGATAACTTGGTGAATACGTACATGGGCTGAAACTCCTGGGCGTCGATGTAGGCCTCGCCGGCCCAATCCGTATCATCGTCGTCCTTGGGAGTGAAAGCGATGTGGTAGGACTGGCGGCCCTCGAATGGTTCCTGATCCAGGAGGCGAAATTTGTACTCTTTTTGCTGGTCGGTGGTGAGCGGGAAGAGGTCGCGGGCCATGCCGTCTTTGGAGTTGTCGTTGGTGAGGTCTTCACGAAAGTCGTGAATCAGTTCTCCGTCCGTGCTGTCGGCCTCGGGCACAGGTTCGCCGCTGAAGGCCTGGTACTTGCCGTGGTGCCAGTAGCGGCCAGTGAGTTGCTTGAGCGTCTTGTCGGTGTGGTCAGGTTTGGGGACGACCTGGTAGTCGGCGGTCTCCTCGCGCAGGACTTTGCCGTTGGTCTTTCGGGCGATGATCTGGATGTGTTGCTGGTAGAGGTATTGGCTGCGCAGCTTTTCGCTGCTGTCCTGATTGATGGCTACCCGGGCCATGATGGCGTCGGCAGTGAGGGGATCGTCGGCCTTCGCCGGCTGAACGAAGACAGCGAGGAAGAGAATCGGGAGCAGGCGGAGCTTTGCCATCCCCATTTTGTACGGAGACTCAGGGGCGGGAGTTCAATTTAGTTTTACGGGATCGGCGGAGTTTCGCTCCGCCGGGCGGGTGAGGGCACCCGCCCCTACGTGAGCAGTTTAGCTTCCCATCTGAACTTGCAGGACTTCTCCGGGGAGGCGAACCATCCTTCCCCTGGCTGCGGCTTCGGCGGGATCGATGTGAACCCGGGTGCGGGCCGGCTTTCCCAACGGAACGTCGTCGGCCTGTATTCTTTCCATACGGATACCCAGAGTGCTTTCCAACTGGTGCAGCTCAGAGCGCTGTTCGCGGCCGAAGAGTGTGGAGGCTACGCCCAGTTCGCCGGCGCGTCCGGTGCGGCCCACCCGGTGGATGAAGTTTTCCGCCACCTCGGGGAGGTCATAGTTGATGACGTGGGCGATGTCCTGTACGTGAATACCGCGCGAGGCCAGGTCGGTGGCGACCAGGATGCGGTAGCGGCCCTGCTGAAATCCACTCAGGGCTGCGGTGCGCTGCGATTGCGAGCGGTCGCCGTGAATCATGGCGGCGGCGAAGCCTTCGCGGTTCAGGTTCCGGGCCAGGCGCTCGGTGCCGCGCTTGGTGCGGGCGAAGATCAGGCAGCGGCCGGTTTCCTTGGACAGCAGGCGGTGGAGCATCTCCTGCTTGCGGTCGCTATCAACCTCGAAGGCCTGCACCCGCACATTTTCCGACGGCTTCAACGTGGAGCCGAAGGCCAGTCGCACCGGGTTTCTGGTGTAGTCACTGACCAGGTGCGCGACCGACGCTTCGAGCGTGGCGGAAAAGCACAGGGTCTGGCGATCTTGGGGCAGAACTCTCGCGATGCGGCGCAGCGCGGGAAGAAATCCCATGTCCAGCATGCGGTCGGCTTCATCGAGCACCAGAACTTGAAGGCTCTGGAAGCTGATCAGGCGGCGATCCAGAAAGTCTTCGAGACGGCCTGGAGTGGCCACCACAATCCGCGCTCCCCGGCGAAGGGCAGTCAGCTGGTTTCCTTCCGCCAGGCCGCCTACCACCAGGGCCGCGGGCGACAATTTCGAGCCGCGCAAGTCGTTGTACTGGTCGACCACCTGCATGGCCAATTCACGAGTGGGAACCAGGACCAGAGCGGCGATGCCGGATTTTCCGGAATCGGTTTTTCCCGCCTGGAGCAGGCGCTCGATGATCGGGATCAGGAAGGCCAGTGTCTTGCCGGTTCCGGTCTGGGCCGTGGCCAGCACGTCTTTACCGGTGAGGGCCTGCGGAATGGCCGCGGCTTGCACCGGGGTCGGGATGGAAAAGTTAAGGGACGACAATCTCTCCTGGGTATAAGGGGAAATTGGTAATTCTGAAAAACTCTGCATCGATGTTTTTTCTCTTTTTCTGTTGGCGGAAGCAAGGGCGGCGCGCACACAGGCGGGCAGCAACCAGCATTTGCCAGTATTTACGCCGAAGACTTACGGAGGGATATTAGGCGGGGATTCAGGTAAAAAACCGGAGCAACCGCACCACAACCGTGGTATTAGACGCAACGTCAGTATAGCACGTGGGGTGAGGGGTTCTTGCAGTTCGAGGTGACTTTGGTGATGCGGGGAAGAGTAAGCCATTGTTTTCAACGTTGTTGCTCTCGCCATGGTTCAGTAGCATCCGTCGAAGACCGAAAGATCATTACCGCTAATGGTTGACGAAGGTCCGCGCCGTCAGATAGCGCAGTGCTCGGTCGATACATGATTCCAGAGGTTCGTCGGTGTCGATAACGAGTTTGGGTGGGTCGATCGGTTCCCACGCCTTCCGGATCTCGCGATAGACTTCCGGCGTGCGATTCGCGGCGATGTGGCTGTTTGCCGCCACCGCTTCCGCGATGCGTTCTAGCGCAGAGGCCTCTGAACAGACGCACTCCAGTGTGGCCGAAGCGGTCCGAACTTGGGAGCAGAACTCGATCACTCGGTCGCGTTGGTATTGCCGCGAGAAAGTGCGGCCATCCAGCAGAACGTGCAGTTCGGAATGTTTGGACAGCAGATACGCGGCAGTCTGCAGCATGATCTCCCCGCAGAAATCGTCCTGCGATAGCGAATACTCGACATAGGCCGGCGGGAAGAGCGACGCTCGAATCGAGTCCTTATCGAGAACCGCGCCTGGAAGCCGCTGCGCGAGTGCCCGCGCCAGCGTCCTCTTGCCTGTCCCCGGGAGGCCCGCGATGATCACGATCATAGGAACTCTTGCGTTCGGCAGCGACCGGTGCGCATTCATTTTACGCACTTGTTAGAGTAGAACGGCTGTTCGTGCAGAGCCTGATTGTGTCAATATTCCGAACCGGGATCGCTGCGGCTGCTCGTTGCCATTACTACAACGGCTCTCAATAGCAACGGAACAGGCAGGACTGCAGGCAGGTGTTTGCCAAGCCAAGTGAAGGAGGGGTGCCCCACTCAAGCCAAAACCGGGGTTGAATGGGCCACCGTCACGGTAGCTGGCGAATCGGTAGGGTCAGCTACTCCAAGATAAAAGCTATTGGATGGTTGTGCTAGGTCTTGGTTTTCGCGCTCTGGCCCAGGGCCACCAGGAAGATTGCGCTCTTGCCTTCGGCGTGGGGGGAGAAGAACTCGGTAACGTCGTCGTCGAAAAACGTCAGGCCGGTGGCGCCCAGACGTTGCGCATAGGCGGCAAGGTAGAGCTTGCCCCCGATGATACCGGCCTCAAGTTGCACGGCGCGATATCCGCGATTGCCAAAGCGCTGCAGGATGGGGCGCAGGTCGGCAAGGAAGAAGACGTCAGCCGCGGCGTCGGCCGCGAGAGCTTGCTGCAGCCCCAGATATCCGGCCTGGTCGCGGAAATCTCCCTGCTTCAACAATTCGAGCACTCCGCGGCCGCGATGGAAGACGTAGGCTCCGGGCTCCAGGCCTTCCACGGCATTCACGATCAAATAGAGATGGTTGAGCTGCGATCCCAGGGGATCGAGGAAATCGGCGGGGACGCCGCGCGTGGCGCGGTCGAGCATGGTGGAGAGTTGCGCCAGCGTGATCGGCGTGCGGGCAAACCTGCGGCTGGACCCGCGTCGCAGGATGACCTGTTCGATGGGATCGCGAGGCATGGCCTCGTCAGATACCGGCGCGAGCTGGATAACCTGCTCTGCCGGAGGCGGGAAGTGCATCAGCGGAGTTCCTCCGCGCCACCGTGCAACTTCCTGCGGCGATTCCAGCGACGACGCAGCATGCATCTCGCGCATGAGGGGACAGTCGATCTCATGGCGGGAGAGCGGAACAGTTTCGAGTCCGAGCGGAGAGATTGTTGCCGGGGCCTGCGCTGGCAGAGCGGCGACGTAGCCGAGCGGCACGAGCGAAAAAGCCACCTCGCGCTGTGCATCCACATCAAGCAAGCGATTCACCGTATCGTCAACAAATCCGCACACCACCTTCGCGGGCAGGCCAAGGGCGGTGCCTACAGCCAGCAGGTTGGCGAGCAGAGTGCCGTTATCCCAGCCGAAGTGGCGGTAGGTGCGGTCCTGATACTTCCAGGCATTACGCCAGTAGGTGCAGGTGCAGACGATGGTCAGCGGGGCGTGAGCCACGGCGGGCTCGGCGGAGGTAGCTTCAATAAGCACGCCGCGATAGTCTCCGGAGCGCAAGCGGCGCAAGCCGAACTCGGCGGGTGCGAAGTGATACACGCCAGCCTCGAGGTTGGTTAGATCACCGCAGACCAGATAGAGCTCGACCTCGTACAGCGCTCCGGTGCAAGCCGCGGCGCGAAAGTAGATTTCGCCGCCGGGATATTTTCTGTGCCGGGTGATGCCCGCCGAAAGGTAGAGCAGTTGGGCGATCGCTGCCAGATCAGGCGCAGCTGCAGTTTGCGGAGGAACGATTTCCGAAAGAGCGGAAAGGGCAGCTACTCCGGTCTGGCGCAGTTCTGCAGGCAAGGGCGACGGCTCCAGCGTGGGATAAATCTTGAATGGGATAGGCTGGTTCGCGAAGTCCAAAGAATGCCGGTTGTTGCGGACGCTGGCGTAGGAATGCCTGGTGGCGTTGTGATAACTCCAGGCGACCTCTGCATTTCGGTTATCGGGCATTCTTTCGCGACCCTAGTCAGAATACTATCCAGGCGCCTGTCCTGAAGCCGGCCCTCAACGCTCTGCGGGGGCGCGAGGCACTCCGGGTAGCGCTGGCGTCCCGCCGGCTGTCGGGTGGGTGTCTCGCCGCCCACCATTGGTGCGCCGTTTCTGCCGCCCCGACGGTTAGTGATATGCTTACTGCGATATGGGCATGCCGAGCCTGCTGCGCAAGATCTTCATGGTGGACCTGCTTAAGGGATTGAAGGTCACGTTCCTTTATCAGGATCCGAAAGAGATTTATACCGAGCAGTATCCTCTGCAACGGCCGCAGGTGGCGGAACGCTACCGCGGAGCGCCGCGGCTGAATGTGAATCCCGATACGAACGAGACCATGTGCATCGCCTGCGACTTGTGCGCGCTGGCGTGTCCGGAAAATCTGATTGTAGTCTCAAGCGAACGCAATGAGAAAACCCGCCGCAAGGAACTTACCAACTTCACCTACGATCTGAGCCGCTGCATGTTTTGCGGCCTCTGTGAGGACGCCTGTCCTACCGACGCGCTGGAACTGACCCAGGATTTCGAGTTGGCCAGTTACACCCGCGAAGGGGCCATCTGGAACCGCGAGATGCTGGAAAAGGGGCCGCAGCCGACGCAGTACAAGAGATAGCTTTTGCCGCATGGCTATTAGCTTTTAGCTGGCGAGGCACAGTACGGTTCCCAAACTCCTTATTGTCGGAAACGACGAACCCAAATAATCTGGCAAATGAAGGGTTGAATTTCAGGTGCCGAGAGTATCAGTCTCGCTTTCTTCGATTACCCGCGACCAATAAGTTACAAAAGGAATACGGAGATTCTGAATGAAGCGTTTTGAACAGTACATGGAACATTTCTCCGATGTCGAGGGTTGGTTTCAGGCGCCGGCCATCGCCATTTGGGATAGCTTCCTGAGTTATCAGCAAGAGCAAAAAATTTCGGGAAACTTGCTGGAAATTGGCGTATGGAAAGGAAAGTCGGCTGCCCTGGCGGCGCTGCACTGCGGGGCCGAGGACGCTTGTGTTTTCGTCGACGTCTTGCCCTTGGACGAGGTTAAAGCGCGCATCAGCCCAGTGGTACCCGGAGCAACTTGCCACTATTTACAGGAACAATCGCAGCTTCTTGCCCGCCATCCTTTTGTTGCCCAGGGTACTCGTGGCTTTCGATGGATTCATGTGGATGGGGAACACAGTGGACAGTCGGTAATGAACGACCTGGAAATCGCTGACCATCTCCTGTCGGACCGAGGCATGGTAGTGTTCGACGATTTTTTTTCGCCTGCATATCCGCAAGTGACTCAAGCAGTCTTTCAGTTTCTGGGCACTCGCCCAGGGCGCCTGGCGCTGGTGCTGTGCGGCTTCAACAAAGGTTACTTCTGCAGGCCCAAGGCCACCCGCGAGTACCTGCAGTTTGTGCGCGCGTCGCTCTACGCCAATATGGCGGAGCGGGGTTGCGACCAGGTCACAATCTGGAAGACCACCGAACCAGGTGACATGAACGCATTTGGGGTCACAGATCGCTACTCGGGATTCAGCTATCGCGGACCTGATTGGGACCAGAACACCATCAACATATAAATCTCAATTCCGAGCTCCAACCGCTTGTTCAAGATCTACCGCAAGGCTACCCAGGCCTGGATTCTCTGATCAACAGAGCGGCCGCTCGAGCCGGCAGAGGCTATGAGACAGCTTCGAGCAATGGTTGCTGTTGCGTCATGCAGTGCATCGCGCCGAAGCCCCAGATCAAATCACCCGAGTAGATGCCGACGATCTCGCGGTCGGGGAAGAGGTCGGCGATGATATCCAGCGCCACCCGATCGTTGGGATCGTTGAAGACCGGGACCAACACGATTCCGTTGGCGATGTAAAAGTTGGCGTAGCTGGCAGGTAGGCGACGCTTTTCGAAGACTACCGGGCCGGGCATGGGGAGTTCGATAATCGCCAGGGACTTGCCATTCTGGTCGGTGGCGGTGCGCAGTCGGCGGATATTATCCCGCAGCGGTTGGTAATTGGGGTCATCAGGGTCGGACTCGATCGCGGTGACCACCGTGTCGGGGGAGACGAAGCGGGTGATGTCGTCCACGTGGCCGTGAGTATCGTCCCCGGCGATGCCAGAATCCAGCCAGATCACGTTTGTTATCCGCAGAAAATCTGAAAACAACTTTTCGTAGTCCGTGCGGGACATCGCCGGATTGCGTTGCTGAGTTTTGCTCAACAGACATTCTTCAGTGGTGAGCAGGCTGCCGCGCCCGTTGACGTCGAGGGAGCCGCCCTCGAGTACGACTCGCGAGTCTCCGTGCAGGGGGCGAATTTCTTCGGCGTGGGCAGCTTTGGCCATGCGGCTGCCGATCTTTTCGTCGTACTGGTAGTTGGGGTATTTGGCCCAGGCGTTGAAACGCCATTTGATAGCCGCGACTGTCGAGCTGTGCTCGACCGGTCGGCCGGGGGCGGCCGTCCCGACGTGAGCGTCGCTGACCACAAAGGTGCAGCCCGAGTCGCGGGTCCAGACGCGGTTCGTCCGCCAGCGGTGAAACCGAACATTCTTGCTTAGGGCGTTTGCCTTGCTCAGGACTTTGCGGGCATGCTTTTCCGAGGCTACGCTGTTGACGATCAGGTCGATGCGTTCGTGCCGGCCCAGGTGGCGGATGATTTCGGCGTACACCCACGGGATGGGCTCGAATTTGCCGGGCCAGTCGCCGTGATAGTGCGGCCAGGCCAGCCAGGTGGAAGCGTGCGGCTCCCATTCGGCGGGCATGCGGTAGCGGACTCTGTTCGGGGACGGTTTCATCTGGCTGGTGTTGAATGCATGGCTTGAACTACAAAGGCAAAGACCTGGCGAGCTTTGCTCGCCCCGGACGGGTGCCCTCGCTTCGCTCGGGGCAAGCTCCGAACCCATCCTCACAAGGTTCTTCCTGATCAATCGCTTAGCCGGTTCGTAATTGCGCCATAGCTGTCGATGCGGCGGTCGCGCAGGAAGGGCCAGTTGCGGCGGACATCTTCTACTACCCGCAGGTCAACTTCGCCGATCACAACTTCTTCTTTGTCATGCGAGGCCTCGGCGATAACGCGGCCGAAGGGGTCGCAGAGAAACGATGCGCCCCAGAATTCCAGGCCATCTCCGACAACCGCATTGCCCCGGATGTCCCCGGTTTCGTGTCCCACGCGATTTACGACTCCTACGTACACGCCATTGGCGATGGCGTGAGCGCGCTGGATGGTGCGCCAAGCGTCGTGCTGGGACTCTCCGAACGCCGCTTTCTCAGAGGGATGCCATCCGATCGCGGTGGGATAGAACAGGATCTGGGCGCCCTGCAGCGCGGTCAGCCGGGCTCCTTCGGGATACCACTGGTCCCAGCACACCAGCGTGCCCACGCGGCCGACGGCAGTGTCGAAAGCGCGATAGCCCAGGTCGCCGGGAGTGAAGTAATACTTTTCGTAGTACAGCGGGTCATCGGGGATGTGCATCTTGCGATAGAGCCCGCGCAAGGACCCGTCCGCGTCAAAAATAACCGCTGTGTTGTGATAAACGCCGGGAGCGCGCTTCTCGAACAAGGACGCGATGAGCACGATCCGCAACTGCTTGGCCAGGGTTGCCAGCCGGTTCGTGACCGGGCTGGGAATGGGCTGGGCCAGATCGAAGAGGTTCGCGTCCTGGCGCTGGCAGAAATACTGGGTCTGAAAAAGTTCGGGCAGGCAGACGATGTGGGCGCCGCGCGCCGAGGCCTGGTGGACCTTGTCGATGGCGTGCTGCAAATTCTGGTCGGGGTCGGAGGTGGTGGACATCTGTACCAGTCCGACGTTGAATTTCTGAGACGGCAAAGCGGCGGCCTCCCTGAAAGAGAAAATAGAATAACAGTTCCGAGTTCTCCGTTCCCCCTTTTCAGTTGCTGTCAGTGGCAATAGCTTGTGCGGTTCTAGTAGAGTAGTGCAGCATAACTTGGGGGTGTAATTTTGAAACCAAACAACCATGACGGCGCGGGAATGGAGCGCCACTTACACGATCCGATTGAAGACCGGCTGGTTCCACTGGAGCCGCTCGACCTCAGCCAGGTGCGCTCGATTGACGACCTGGTGCGGGCGATGTCCAAAACCGCGTTCGCCGGCCGGCAACTGGGTGAAGCCGCCGACGTGCTGGAAGCCATGGCCCGCGACAAGGACTGTTTTGTGGTAATGACCCTGGCGGGGGCGATGACTGTGGCCAAACAGGGGTTGGTGATCACGGAATTGATCGATCACGGCATTGTGAATGCCATCGTCTCGACCGGAGCCCTGATGGCGCACGGACTGGTGGAAGCCACCGGACGCGCCCACTTCCGTTATAACCCCGAAGTTTCTGATGAGGATCTATACGAGCAGGGCTACAACCGGGTTTACGACACGCTGGAGCCGGAACGCAATCTCGACGACGTGGAACGGGTCATGTTTGAAGTGCTGGAGCAATGGGACCCCAGCGAGATTCTTTGCTCTTACAAACTCAACCACGCCATTGGACAGTACCTGGCGGAACACGCCAAGGGGCAAAGGGGAATTTTGAAGTCGGCGTTCGAGAAAGGCGTGCCGGTTTTCGTGCCCGCCTTCACCGACTCCGAACTAGGCTTGGATGTGGCGCTCTCCAATCGCATGCGGGAAGCGGCGGGAAGGCACAAACTGCGTTTCGATCCCTTCGAGGACCTGGAACATTTTGCCTCCACATTGTTAAGGCAAAAACGGCTGGGGATTTTTACCATCGGCGGAGGAGTACCGCGTAACTGGTCACAGCAGTTCGGGCCGTTTATCGAATTGCGGCACCGGCGCATGGGGGAAAACGTTCCCCTGAAGCGCTATCACTATGGGCTGCGAATATGTCCCGAACCCGTGTTCTGGGGCGGGTTGTCAGGGAGTCCCTATAGCGAGGCCATCTCCTGGGGAAAGTTTGTGCCGCCGGCTGAGGGTGGAAAGTTCGGCGAAGTGTTTTTGGATGCGACCGTCGGTATGCCTTTGATTGTGGCCGCGGTGCTGGAGCGCCTGGGGAAAAACGGACAGAACCACAAGGCGAAGAAGGAGAAAGAGAAGGAGAAGGTCCTGGCGCGGAAATAGAAAGTGGGCGAGACGTCCCCGCGACAGCCGGCGCGAGACGCCGGCGCTACGAACAACTACGGCCCATTCGCTGCCCGCGATGGGCCGTTTTACTGTTTAGTCCCTGCTGTTCAGTCGAAGATCAGGACGGCCGAGGCGATGACCGTGGTCCACAGGCCGCGCTTGTCGCCGACCGCGGACTGGGTCACGTTGGCGGTGCGCACGATCTTGTTGGAGATGCGATAGATCTCTTTCTTCTCGTCCCAGGAACGGTCGGGGTCGAATTCCACGTTCAGAGTAGTGGCCAGCATCTCAGCGGCCAGCTCTTCGGCGTAGTCACCGGCCGCGTCCTCGGTCTCGCCAAAGGAGTGGTGCTCGCTGAGGTAGCCATAGGTATTGCGGTCGGCGGGAATGGCGACGCCGATGCTCGAAGCCAGCAGACGGTGCGGCTCGTGAGTGGAGTTCTCGGCCACCACCGAAAAAACTACTTCGCCCGGGCTCAGGTACTTCAATCCCTGGGAACGCGGCACAAGCTTGCATTGTGGCGGAAAAATCGAGGAGACTCGAACCAGATTCTGGGCGGCGATGCCGGCGTCCCGCAACGCCAGCTCAAACGAGGTTAGACGTTCGCGATGTTTCCCGACCCCCTTGGTGAAGAAAATCTTTTTGGGGACCATGTCTTTAGACAATTCGAGTTTCCTCCGGAAGCACTCTAGGTAAATTCGCTAAAACATAACATAGGGAGTTCCGCCGACATATGAAAATTCAGGGAATTTGGAAAAAAATATCCCCCATGTGTCGAATTGAATACTTCCGGCGGTGCCAGGCTTACTTGGCTGCGGCCACGGAAAGAACAGCGATGGTATCGCCATTGGCCTCGCCCGTGACTTTGGCTTGCTTGTCGGCGAGCTTGTCGAGTTGGTCAAGGGCGGTCTTGTCGCTGGTGTCCAGCGTGTACACCTTGTCGCCCACCACCAGCGCGTACTTTGAACCTTTGCGGATGCAGGCACGGGTGCATTCAGCAGCATCGCCGGCCATCATGTGGTTGACGCCGCACATGGCGTCGCTGACCCTGCCGGTGAAGGCCTGGGGCTTATTGGCTGCCAGAGCGGAGGACAGTGACAGGGTTGCGCCCAGGAACGTGCTGGCGAGGGCGATGGCGAATCTCGAGGGAGTGGAACTCATTCGAACATTTCTCCTTGGGTTGGGTGGCAGTGTGTCCTTCGGTTAGATGCGAAGGGTCGACGCCTCTTTCCCTATTCCAAAATAATAACGAAAAGGTGGGCGCTATGGCGCGCTTCGGACAGGTGAAGACCTTCTTACCGCAAAGGGTGCAAAGCAGACCGGTACCGGGGATTACCTTCTGGGATCGAAGTGCAGCGAGACGTCCACGGTCTTGTCTCGGTCCTCAGCGGTTTCGTGGACCGTGATTCTCCATTGGTCGGCGGGATACTGGCCGCTGATGGAGTCCAGGAACTGCCGCGGATAATCCGAATTGTAAGTGTCGCCCGCCAGCAGCCTCCATGCCGCCACCATACGGTCGGTGGCCTTGCTGTCCAGGCCGCGAACTTCGAGGTCCCCCATCTTGTAGATGCTGCCCTCCTGAAACTGGAAAACGTAACCAACCGTAGCATCGCCGTCATTCATTTCAGGAACCGGGCGGATTTTGACGCCCATGTAGCCCCGTGTCCCGTACAGCTTTTTTAGGGCTTCCACATCCTGATCGGCCTGCACGGCGTTCGCCGGTTGACCGGGCTGCAAGTGGATAAGCGCACGCAGCTTCTCCACCGTAAACACCTCCTTGTAGCCGGAAAGCTCGATCCGGCTGACTTTGTACTGGCTACCCGGAGTGATGGGAAAAGTGACGTCCACCAGGGTCTCCTCGGGCGTCTCCTCCGCTACCTTGGGTTGGGGCGCGCCGACGGTAGCCTTGAGATAGCCGCGGGCAAGAAATACGGGAAGGAAATTCTTCTCCGCCTGGAGCATAAGTCGGCTGCGCAAGTAATCCTGACCGGAAAGTCTCCGGGCGGCAGCCTCGAGTTCAGGCAGTTCAGCCGGGCTGGCGCCGCTAAAAGTGATCTTGCGCACGCTGATGGGCTGGCCGACAATGCTGAACTCGAAGGCTTCCATGGGGCCGTCCTCGGGCCCGGCGCGCAGATAGTCGACGCGGCCGTGGAGCTTGAGTTCGATGGCGATGACCTGCAAAGCCTCGGAAACCTCATCGGCAAGGTCTCCCGTGACCGGCAGTTGGCCCTGGAAAAGAGGCACGCGGGCGCGCAGCTTCTCGAACAATTCCTGATCGGAAAGCCACACGAAGTTCTCAAACCGCACAGGCACGAAAGGATTGTTGTCGGTGACCTGCAAGGCCAGTTTCATGCCTTGGGAACCGAACTGGAAGGTGTAAGCAACGTCACTGAAAGCGCCGGTCTCTCCCAGGTGACGGGTGACGCCCTTGAAATCGTCTTCGCTGACGTTCTGGCCAGGTTGCAGGCCGGCGGCGGCGATGATCTGATCCGGCGTGTAACGATTCGAGCCCGTCACGTTGATGGAGATGAGCCTGGACGAAGAAGGAGGTGGAGAAGGCTTGCGGGTCTGGGCCGAAAGCAGACAAGCGCAGGCCACCAGAAGGACTGGGAGGGTCCGTTTCACTGCCGCGATTCTAACCCAAGAACACGCAGGGGCGGGCGCCCTCGCCCGCCCGGCGGAGCGAAGCTCCGCGGTATTGCGTAACGTCAACCCAGGGCGAGCCGGGCTCGCCGCCCGGACGAGGGCGTCCGGGCCTACGCGGTTCCCGCTCTAGCGCTTTGCGGCGACAGCGTCCACCGTCTTGATCTTTACCGTGGTGTCGATGAAGGCCAGGGCGGCGCGGCTGAGGGCTTTGTCTTTGCGGAACACCAGAGCCAGGTCGCGGCGAATCGGGGCCTCCGCCATCGGGATAGCGACCAGCACTTTGGCCTGTACGTCTTCCTGCACATTCGACCGCGCGATGAAGCCCACGCCGACGTCGGCAGCCACGAACCGCTTGAGCAGTTCGCTGGAATCGAGCTCCATGGCGTACTGCGGCTTCAGTTTGTTTTCGTTGAAGAGGTCCTCCAGAGCGTCGCGGGTGTGTCCGGCCTTGGGCATGACCAGGGGGAACTTCGCGACTTCGCAGATGGGTGCGGATTTCAGTTTCGCCAGCGGATGCTGTGGAGGCGCAATGACCACCAGCTCGTCGCGATGAATCAGCACCACCGTCAGGCGGGGGTCGGTCACCGGCAGGGACATGAAACCGAAGTCCACCGAATTGTCGATGACCGATTCCAGGATCTTGCCGTAGTCGGCGCGGGTGATGTTGACGGCCACATCCGGGTATTGCTTCTTGAACTCGGCAAACACTTCGGGAAGGATGTGCAGGCAGGTGCCTTCATTGGCGCCCACGATGATCTCTCCCCGGGGCACGCGTTCCGTCTCTGCAATCGCGATCAGGACCGCCTTGCGGGCTTCCAGAATTTCCTCAGCATATTTCTGGAACAGCTTGCCCGAGGCGGTGATGGAAACCTTCCCGCCAGAGCGGTCGAGCAGCTTGGCGCCGACTTCTTCCTCCAGGGCGCGGATCTGCGATGAGATTGCCGGCTGGGTCCGGAAGCGCTTCTCGGCGGCCCGCGAGAAGGAGCTGTGGCGCGCCACCTGGAGAAACGTTTCTAGCTGTTCAAAGTCCATAAGGACAGCGATTAGCACTTGGCAATTAGCGATTAGCCAACCGCCCGGACGGGCCAGTAATCTGCAATTCGCAGCCGTCCGGAGGTTTAGCTAGCTAATTGCTAATGGCCAATTGCTAAGTGCTTTCCCCCAGGCTGCCAACGGGCATAAGCCTTGGTTATCCCGGCCATAAAAACAATATATTTCCCCGCACAGGCTACGTCCCTATACAGTTACGTCCGGCTTATACAATGCGAGATTGTAGCAGGCAGGTTAACTTCCCTTAAAATGCGGCACTCTAGCCGCCCGCGCCACTACCGCATGAGTCGCAGACTTGCGATCAGGAGCGAATCTGAAAGGAACTGTTCATGGCTGACCCGAAAACCGTTCTGGAGTTCGTAAAGAAGAACGGGGTCAAGATGTTCGACCTGCGTTTTACCGACCTACCCGGACTGCAACACCACGTTTCCTATCCCATCGACCAGCTGAGCGAGGCTTCGTTTGATGAAGGCTTTGGCATGGACGGCTCGTCCATCCGGGGCTGGGCAGCGATCCACGAAAGCGACATGCTGCTGATGCCCGACCCGAACTCTTTCATCCTCGATCCTTTCACCGAGATTGCGACGCTGGTGATGGTGTGCGACGTGGTGGACCCGGTGACCAAGCAGCGCTACGACCGCGATCCGCGTTACATCGCGAAGAAAGCGGAAATGTATCTGGGTTCGACCGGCCTGGCGGACACTGCCTATTTCGGGGCTGAGGCCGAGTTCTTCATCTTCGACAACGTGCGCTTCGATCAGCGCGAGCAGCACGGCTTCTATTTCATCGATGCGGAAGAGGGGCGATGGAATTCGGGCCGGGTGGAGAACAACCAGGGATACCGTCCGCGCTACAAGGAAGGTTATTTCCCGGTGCCCCCGACCGACCACTACCAGGACTTGCGCAGCGAGATGGTCATGACCATGCAGAGCTGCGATCTGGAAGTGGAGTGCCACCATCACGAAGTGGCGACCGGAGGCCAGACCGAAATCGACCTGAAATTCGATTCGCTGGTGCGCTCGGCCGACCACATGATGCTCTACAAGTACATCGTGAAGAATGTCGCCAACCAGTATGGTAAGACGGTGACTTTCATGCCCAAGCCGATCTATGGAGACAACGGCAGCGGCATGCACACCCACCAGTCGCTGTGGAAGGGCGGCAAGCCCCTGTTTGCCGGCGACGGCTATGCCGGCATCTCGCAGATCGCGCTGTGGTATATCGGAGGCCTGATCAAGCACGGACCGGCCCTGGCGGCGATCATCGCCCCGACCACAAACTCCTATAAACGCCTGGTGCCTGGATTCGAGGCGCCGGTGAACCTGGCCTACTCGCGACGAAATCGCTCGGCGGCATGCCGCATCCCGATGTACTCCGCATCGCCCAAAGCCAAGCGGGTAGAGTTCCGCCCGCCCGACCCGAGCTGCAACCCGTACATGGCATTCGCGGCAATGATGATGGCCGGCCTGGATGGAATTGAAAATAAATT
>Ga0335082_10000472_pt1 | contig 41656 bp, 34 predicted proteins | sample Lox_Sample_41_FD_206718 | JGI IMG/M metagenome (GOLD analysis project Ga0335082, IMG submission 206718) | Soil microbial communities from Loxahatchee National Wildlife Refuge, Florida, United States - Lox_Sample_4.1 | ecosystem: Environmental > Terrestrial > Soil > Wetlands | place: USA...
TATTTCCCGCCACCGGAGCTATGTCCACGCTGGCGGGAAGGAAGGTAATGGTGGGCGATAGCGCGTTCGGAGATTGAGGAATCCGCGTATGGTCGAGTCGCCAGCCTTGCCGTTCGCGCACGCGGATGACCTGCTGCGCGGTTGCCGTCAGCCGCGCCATGCTCAGGCCAGGGCATCGGAGTGGCTTCCCATAAGGAACGCCATCGAAGCGGCGCGAATACAACTCGAGGCAGCCCGGCTCGCGTGAACACCTGATTCGGAGCACTGGTCTTGGCGGTCTTGATTGACAACATCACTGCCTGGCGTGCAGCGTCGGCTCACCTTACAGCACTTCTTGCCAGCTATCGGGGCACGCTACCATTGTCCCTCCGCCTCTGGTAGAAGGGCAGCACCCGCAACCCCGCCGTGGCGTGTACCGCGGCTGACAGGAGATGCCAATGGCAGTTGCACGTGTAACCGAGATTCGGGCGTCATCACCGGATGGGTTTCAAGAAGCGGTGCTCGAAGGGGTCAAGCGCGCTACGAAGACACTGCGCAACATGACTGGCCTCGAGGTATTGAGCAAACGGGTGAAGGTGGAACGCGGCAAGATCGTCGAGTACCGCGTCGACATGAAGCTCATCTTCGTACTCGAGTAAGGCAGGAGGACCAGATCATGGCTGTTGCACGTCAAACGCAGATCGTCGGCGCATCGCCGCACAGCTGGGAGGATGCCGTTCGCAACGCCCTGGAGCGCGCCAACAAGACCCTGCGCGGCATCACCGGGCTCGAGGTCGTCAAGGAGAACGCCGCCATCAACAAGGGCAAGATCGTCGAGTACCGCGCCACCTTGCTGGTGACCTTCGTCTTGGACGATTGAGCGGCCGCGCCGCTCGTCGCTCACGACCCGCAGCGGCCGAGCAACGAACGCGCGCTTTACGCATTGGAGACACCCATGTCAGACACAGGTGCGCTGAATCGGCGCATGACCTCGCTGGACGCGAGTTTCCTGTATCTCGAGCAGCCGACTGCGCTGCTGCACGTCGCCGGCATCTACTCGTTCGCCCGGCCGCTCGACTACGACCGCGTCGTCCGTCATGTCGCCGAGCGCCTGCATCTGATCCCGCGCTACACCGAACGCGTGGTGATGGTGCCGCTCAATCTCGGTCACCCGACCTGGGAGCCCGATCCGACCTTCGATATCCGACGGCACATCGTGCGGCACACGCTGAAGGGCGGCAGCGACGATGCGACACTGGCGCGTCTGTGCGCCAAGCTCTTCGCCGAGCCGCTCGATCGCCAGCGACCGCTGTGGGAGATGCACCTCATCGAGGGCTACGGCGCCGGCTGTGCGATGCTGGCGAAGACGCACCACTGCATGATCGACGGCGCCAGTGGCGTGCAGTTGCTCAATATCCTCATGGATCCCACGCCCAGCCCTCCGAAGGTCGAGCCGCCGCCGGCACGTACGGCACGGCCACCATTGCCCAATCCCTTCCTGCAAGCCGCGACCGGGTTGGTGGATACCGTGCGTACCCAGGTGGAGATCGGTCAGCACGTGGTGCAAAGCCTCATGCGGCCGTCACGCGCCCTCCAGGAAGCGCGCGCCACGATCGACGCGGTCGGGACCCTGGTGCGCACGCTGTTGCAGGGGGCTCCGCCCATGCCCTTCAACGGCGCCATCGGTCGGCAGCGGGCGCTCGCGTGGACGCGCTTCTCGCTCAACGAAGTGAAGGCCACCAAGAATCGGCTCGGCGGCACGGTCAACGACGTCGTGCTGGCGGTCATCGCGGGTGCGCTCCGCCACTACCTCCGGCAGCGCGGCGTCAACGTCGACCGCACCGAGCTCAGAGCGATGGTGCCGGTCAATGTCCGCACCGAGCACGAGCAACTCAAGCTGGGCAATCGCGTCTCGATGATGGTGGCGCCGTTGCCGATCGGCATCACCGATCCGGTGGAACGACTGCGCCAGGTGTCGGCGGCCATGGATCTCCTCAAGAGTGGTGGGCAAGCCGGGCAGATGGAGCGGGTCGTCGCGCTCACCGACTTGCTGCCGCCGCTGGTGCAGCGGCCGTTGGCCCGCTTGCAGGCATCCGTGACGCCGGTGAACACGGTGTGCACCAACGTGCCGGGACCGCGCGAAACCCGCTACATGCTCGGAGAGCCGGTGCAGCTCATGGTCCCCCTGGTGCCGCTCGCCGTCGGCATCGGGCTGGGCTTCGCGATCATGAGCTATGCCGATCAGCTCACCATCGGCATGAATGCCGATGCCGATCGCGTCGCCGACATCTGGACTTTGGCCGCGGCGCTGCGTGACTCGTTCGAGGAGCTCTGGAGCGCCACCGGATTGGAACGCATCGCCGCGCCAGCGCCGGCCACCCCGCTCAAAGGGCGCCGCGGCCGCAAGCCATCCAAGGCCAAGCGCGGCAGAGGGACGGTCGCCGCCAGCTCCGTCGAGTCACCGCCCGAGCTGGCCTCGGCATAGCTCGCGGCGGATCAGCCGGGGCCGTCGACCGCCGAGAGCAGGAACTGACGCGAACCGGTGCGGAAGAACCCGGTCAGCGTGAGTAGCTGGTTCGGCCCTGCGGCGGCGAGGCGCCGCAACAGCGCCGGGTCGCCGCGCAGATGGAAGGTGATCCGATACGGCGTGGCGTCGGTGATGATGTTGCTCGGGCTTACGTCGCCGGTGAGGACATCGATGTGTCGGATGTGCATGCGTAGCTGCTTGCCCTGACAGGCCACCACCCAGCTCGCCTCCGGCACCAGACCCTCCGGCTTGTCGCCCAGGTAAACCTGCAAGCGCACCTCTATCGGTTTGGGAACACCCGGCTGTGCGACCGTCCCCGCGCTGCCGCCGCCAGCCAGCGCCAGCAGGATCGCAACCAGCAACGTTGCGTGGAGGCGGTGGCTGATCACGGCGCCCCGCTATCAGCCCCGGCGAGCTGGGTCACCACCTCGTAGTACATCTGCACGCCGGCGCGAAAGTCGTCGAGCGCGATACGCTCGTCGATACCGTGCATGGTGGCGAGCTCGGCCTCGTTGAGCACGACCGGAACAAACCCGAAGGCCGGGATGTTGCGGCGCCGAAACGGCGCCGAGTCGGTGACGCCGCTGGTCATGAGCGGCGCCACCAGGCTCCCCGGTACATGCTGGGCGGTCACGCCGCGCACGATGTCCATCAGGGTGTCGTCGACCGGCGACTCGTTGGCGAGAGTGCTTTGCGTCAGCTCGATGGTGACGCGTGGGTCGTTGACGACGCGGTCCAGCTCGCGCTTCAGCACCTCGCCGCTGTCGCCGACGATGACCCGGCAGTCGAGCGTGGCTTCCACTTGGGAGGGGATGACGTTGGTCTTGTACCCGCCGTGGATGCCCGTCAACGAGATCGTCGTCCGCAGCATCGCATTGATCAGCGGCCGCGCGGTGAGGCGCGAGCGAAACAGCCTCTGCACGATCGGGCTGTCGACGTGCCGCATGACCAGCGAGTTCGGAAACGGCTGTTGCGCGGCGAGGGTGCGGAAGAGCTCGACCACCGATGCCGGCGGGCGCAACGGCGTCTCGTAGGCGGCGATCCGCTCCAAGGCCCGGACCATGGTGACGACGGCATTGTTCGGCTGCGGCACCGAGGCGTGGGTGGCGTCGCCGTGCGCCGTGAGCCGCATCCATGCGGTGCCCTTTTCCGCGCTCTGCACGAAGAAGACGACCTTGCCGGGCGCGATGACGTCACGGGTGCCGGTGGCGCCTTCGTTCAGCACCATGCGCACGTTGCGAAACAGATCCGGGTACTTCTCCAACATGCCATGCACGCCGTAGGCCGTTTCCTCCTCGTCCGGCTCGATCAGCAGGAGGAGGTCGTCCCGCGGTGTCAGCCCTTGGCGGTGCAGCAGGACGAGCGTCACGAGCTGCATGATGCCGAGCTCTTTGGTGTCCAAGGTGCCACGCCCGTACAAGGTCCCGTTGGCGACCTCCCCCGCAAACGGCGGATGATGCCATTCCTCGCCGATCGCCGGCACCACATCGGAATGGCTCATGAGCACGATGGTTCGGCCGCTGCTGCCAGGCAGGCGAGCCACCAGCGCCTGGCGTTGCGGATCGTTCATCGGATCGTACAGCTGCGCGTCGATGCCTTCGGCGCTGAGCCAGCCGCGGAGCAATTCGGCGGCTGGCGTTTCATTGCCCGGCGGGTTGGTGGTGTTGATGCGGATGTACGCTCGCAACCATCCGACCGCTTCGGCGCCGGCCTGTTCCCAATCGATCGCGGCGGCGTGTGCCGGCAACGCGCTCACCACCAGCAACGCGCAGGCGCGGACGATGTGCCCGAGATGGATGCGTCGCATGTGTCCTTGTGGCAGGTCGGCTGCGAAAGTTCAAAGTCACGGCGACCGGGCTTTGAGGTTTGCGGACGAAGTCGGTAGCCTACGCCGCGTGCTGCACTCGCGCCGCCGCGTTGTGATCGCCACCCTCGGGCTCTTGCTGATTCTCGACGTCGGCCGCTCGTTCTATGCCCGGATCGGGGCGGCGAGACCGACACGACTATGGGCAGCCGACCGACAGGATGCCGAGCCGATCGCCTGGCCGCCGGGAAGGGATCTGCGACCCGATGCCGAACTGGGTGAGCGGGTGTATGCGCAACACTGCGCCGTGTGCCACGGCCGCGAAGGGAAGGGCAACGGTCCGGCAGCGCCCTCGTTGCACCCGCGACCGCGCGACTTCAGCGGTGGCGTGTTCAAACTGAAATCGAGCGCCGCCGGCGCGCCGCCGCTGCGCGCCGACGTCCGTCAGGTCGTCGCGCTCGGAATGCCCGGCAGTTCCATGCCCGAATGGGAGGACATTTTGTCAGCGGCCGAGATCGATGCCGTGGTCGACTATGTGCGCCGGTTGGGGCCGCATAGCGAGTGGGCCGCGGCGCCGGCGAAGGAGGCCGTCCCGCCACCGACTCTGGCGAGCGCCTCGGCCGAGGGCGGACGCCAGATGTACGAAGATCTCGGCTGCCCGTCGTGCCACGGACGGGACGGACGCGGTGACGGGCCATCGGCCGCCGACCTCAAGGACGTCTGGAATCAGCCGGATCCGCCGCGCGATCTGACTGCGCCGTGGACCTTCCGTGGCGGCAGCTTACCCGAAGCCGTCTATGCGCGCATCGCGCTCGGTCTGAGTGGCACGCCGATGGCGGCCTACGCCGAGGTGGCCGAGCCCGAGCAGATCGCGTCAGTGGTCGCGTACATCCGCTCGATTGCACGCACGCCGGCGTGGGAGCGGGGAGGTGTGCTCGACGGCCCCGGCCAGTCACCAGACCCGTTGCGGCGCGGCGAGTACCTGGTGCACGCGGGAATGTGTGGGCTCTGCCACACGCCGGTGGATCGCGACGGCATCTACCTGGCAAGCACGCACTACCTCGCCGGTGGTATGAAGGTCGAAGCCGGCGCACACGGGATCTTCTTCACGCGCAACCTGACGTCAGACGTGGCGACCGGCCTGGGCAGCTGGACGCCGGAACAGATCGCGACGGCGATCCGCACCGGCCACGCGCCGCAGCGGCGTCTGAACTACTGGGGCATGCCCTGGATGGTGCTCGGCGCGCTAACCGACGACGATGGGTTGGCCATTGCGCGCTATTTGAAGACCCTGCCGCCGGTGCACAACGCCGTGCCGTTGGCCCTGCACTATGGCGTCGTGGAGACCGTGGCGCGCAAGCTCACCTACGGATGGCCGGCCGTGGTACCCGAGCGGCTCTCCTACTATGCCGGCAACTTCGGGTACGAGCAGCCGGTCGCGGTGCCGCGAGACTTGCCACAGCGGCTCCTCATCTGGATCCAGATTGTCGTGCTGGCGCTGGGGCTCATCGCCACGCCGTTCGCGACGCGCCGGCCGCGAAGGGAAGACAACCCCGGCCGCGGTCTGGCGACCATCGTCACCGTGCTCGTGCTGGTGTTGGCTGGTGGAGCCGCGGTGGTCTATCGCTACCCGGCCATCGATCGCTTGCCCACGCAAAGCGTGGTCAATGCGTTTGCCGCGTCGATTCCGGAGCCGACCCTGACCGGACGCGCGCCGCACGAAGTGGCGCTGCTGCAGCGCGGGCGATATCTCTACGGCATCACCTCGTGCCCGTACTGCCACGGCGGCGACGGTGCCGGCGGCGGCAAGGTGAACTGGGCGGTCTTCGGGACCACGTGGGCGCGCAACCTGACCTCACACCCGACGGGATTGGCCAATTGGTCGGATGACGCGGTGCTGCGCGCGATGCGCAGCGGCGTGAGTCGCGATGGCCGGCCGCTGCACTGGCAAGCGATGATCTGGGATCACATTTCCAATTACTCGGTCGAAGACCAACGGGCGTTGCTGGCGTACGTGCGCGGGCTGCCGCCGGTGGATGCTGCCGGCCCGGCGGCGGTAGGGCCCGGTCCGTCCGACTGCATGGGTGACACCTTCTGGGTGGGGGCGAGCAGCAGTGCGCCCGGCTGCCGCTAAACCTGGTGCGCGGCGTCCAAGTCCTTGATCATGTACGTCGTGCTGGCGCGCGCGGCGAGCTTCCCGCCGGCCCAGATGTCGACTTCGGCGTAGGCGCTGCGCCGGCTCGAACGCAGCACGTAGGCTTCGGCGGTGACGATGCCGGGAAAGATCGGCTCCAGGTAGTTGATCTTCATTTCGATGGTCAACAAGGCGGCGCGGCCCCCGTAGATGCTCACCAGCGCGGCGGCAACGGCGGTGTCGGCGAGGCCGAAGCTGGCGCCGCCGTGCATGACGCCGCTGGGGTTCGTCAGCTCGGAGCGATTCTCGACTTCCAGCCGCGCGTAGCCGCGGCGCAGGTCGACGACACGAAAGCCCATGAAGCCGGCGAACGTCGGGTTATCGAGGTTGAAGCGGTCCATGATCGCCTGCCGCAGGTCCGCCGGTAGCGCGGCAAACTCGCGTCCGTGTGCACCACTGCCGATCGCCTTGGCTGGCGCGTCGTCCGTCATGGGTCCTCCTCGATGTTAAGCGATGAATCGTGCCGATGCCGTCGGCGGCGTCGGCCGCTTACTGCGGTGGTTTGCGGGTAAAGTCGTATTCACGAACCGGCTGGCAGACCTGGATGCGATACGCCTCGTAGAACGAGTCGCGTCCCTGTTGTTGCGCGGCGAGATGCTCGGGATGGCGATACCAAGCGGCGATGGCTTCCTCAGACTCGAACTCGACGATCGAGACGCGCTCGTCGTCGGCCGCGGTGAACGTCTTGAACGAGACGAACCCGGGCATCGTCTTCGCGAGCTCCAACGTACGCGCCGCGACCTCGGCGTACTGCTCACCCGCGTCCGGTCGCAACCGCGATCGAAACAACACCACCATCATTGCGCACCTCCGCGCCCAGCCATCGGCTCAGCCATTCTCCGGCAGCGGTCTCGGCGCCGCCGCGGCGTCGAGTCTGCCGCCGTGTAGTCCGCCGATCAAGTGCTCGGCGCGCGTCTGGTAGCGCGCGAGGTGCAACGCCTCACAGATCGGCAGGACTTGTTGCAAGTGCCGCGCGCAAGCCTCACGGTCCGCGCGGGCGGCAGCCAAGCGGGCGATGCCGAGGCGACTCGCGGCGAGGATCGCGCGGGCGCCGAGGGCCTCGGCCAGGCCGACCGCCTGTTCATAGCAACGTTCGGCTTCCTCCCAGTGAGTCGGCTCGCGTGCGGTGAGCGCATCGGCGAGCGCGAGCGCGCTGAGCATCTCACGCAGGCGGCCGCTGGCGCGGTTGTAGGCGAGCCTTGCGTAGCGTTCGGCGCGTGCCACTTCGCCCACAGTGACCAGGGCATCGCTGATGAGATGTGCGTTCAAGCTCAGCTCGCCCTCGGAGGCGATGTCGTTGCCAAGCAGCGCGAGATAGTGGCCGGACGCCGTGGGGTCGCCAAGTTCGTGGGCGGCGGCCCAGGCAATCGACGACTCGGCGACAATGGCACTGGCGTTGCCGACGACCTGGGCCATCTCGAGGCTGCGGTCCGCCCAGCGGCGGGCCTCGGCATAGTTGCCACGCAGGAAGTGCACGTGCGCCACAGTCCCCGCCGTGCCGCTCTGCACCGTGCGGTTCGCGGCGCGCACCGCCTGCTCGTAGGTGCGCGCCGCCTCCTGCACGGCACCATCGAGGTCGTCGGTGACGAAGTGCACGCGGGCGCGCATGTAGCGTGCGCCGAGATGCAGGTCGGAGGGGTGGGCGGCATCCTCGGTGCTCTCGAACTCGCCGACGGCCCAGTCGATGGTGCGGCGGGCGACGTCGAAGCGACCGTCGTAGAGATAGGCCCACGCCAAGCCGCGCGACATCGCCGGCAGGGCGACACCGGCGCGCTGCGCGACCGCCAGTCCCTCCTCGACGCGCGTCACCCCCTCGGCGAAGCGGGTGCGATCGGCCATCATCATCATCCCTTGGTAAACGTGCAGGCCGCTCTCGGCCGCGGCGTCGCCTACTTGCCTGGCCAGCAGCAAGGCGCGTTGCGCGACGTGCTCGGCGTTGCCGGTGTCGGGGGCATTGTAGATGACCACCATGCGGCCCAATCCGACGGCGGCGGCGATGGCCAGACGGTGGAGTGGCTCGTCCCCCGGGGTCAACTCCGGTTCGAGGAGATCCCACGCGGCGCGGTAGAAGCGCGCCGCGGTTCGCCAGGACGGCACGCGTTCGGCGTCGCGGGCGGCGCGCAGCAACGAGCTGACGGCCTTCTCGCGGTTGTCGCTGCGGGCGTAGTGATGCGCCAGCAGCGCCGAGCGCTCCGGGGTCGTCTCGCCGCTGCTGGCATCGAGCAACGCGCCGATACGCTCATGCAGCTGCCGGCGTTGCTTGAGCAGCAGGCCTTCATAGGCGACCTCTTGCGTCAGGCTTTCCCCGAAGCGGTACTCGTCGGTGGAGAACAGGTTCTTGCGGTGAATGATGCCGCGTCGCTCGATCTCGCGCAGGGCGCGCACCACGTCGATACCGTCGGCGCCGAGCAACTGGGCGAGTTGCTCGCGGCTGAACTGGCGCCCGAAGACCGCCGCCACTTGCAGCACCCGCTTGGCGTCGGCGGGCAGGCGATCCAGGCGGGCCGCGATGACCTCGCGGACCGTGCCGGGGATGCGGATCTCCTCTAGCGGACGGGTGAGGCGATGGTGTCCGTTCTCGCGGGCCACGTAGCCGCCTTCGAGAATGCCCCGCGTGATCTCCTCGATGAAGAACGGACTCCCCTCGGCCTTGCTCAGGATGAGTCGAGTGAGCTCGGTGGGCAGCGGTGCTCCCGCCAGGTGGTGGATGATCTGCGTCGCCTCGTCGTCGGACAGATGGCGCAGGTTCAGCTGCGTGAGCGCCGCGGCGGTACGCCAGGACTGCTGGTAATCGGGCCGGTGACTGACGATCAGCATGATCCGTCCGGCCCCCATCTCGGCGACGGCGCGATCGAGAACTTCGCGTGACGGCTCGTCGATCCAGTGCAGGTCTTCGATGACGATCAGCACCGGGGCGGTATGGCTTTCGTGCACGATGAGCCGGCTGACCGACTCGAAGGTGGCGCGCTTGAGGTCTTCGGGCGAAATCTGGGCGCAAATGTCCGCGGGGAGACCGAGGATATGGCAGATGTACGGATACAGCTCTCGCAGTTCCGGATCCCATTGCCGCAGCTTGTTGGCCACCTTCTCGGCGGCCACGGCTGCCGCATCGTCGGCCCCCAGTCTGAAGTAGTGGCGCAGCATGTTGACCCACAGCGAGTGCGGCACCAGCTGGTTGAGCGGCGCGCAGCGTGCTTCGAAAACCACCTGGGACTGTTCGGCGATCCGCAAACGGAACTCATAGAGTAGACGGGATTTGCCGATGCCGGCTTCGCCGACCACGGCGACCACCTGGGCGAGGGTCCCGGTCAGGCGTTGAAAGCACGTTTCGAGCTGTGCCAGCTCGTCATGGCGGCCGACGAAGGGGGAGAGGCCGCGTTCCGCGGCGATGGCCATCGGCGTGGTGTCCTCGCTGAGCCCGAGCACCTCGTACGCCTCGACAGGTTCGCTCTTGCCCTTTACGGCGAACGGTCCGGCTTCGCGCACCTCGAAGATGCCACGCACCAAGCGGTACGTCGCATCGCTCAGCATGATGCCGTCCGGCGGCGCCAAGGCTTCCAGGCGGGCCGCGAGGTTGGTGGTATCGCCGACGGCGGTGTAATCCATCTTGAGGTCGTTGCCGACGGTGCCGACGACGACGGGGCCGGTGTTGATGCCGAAGCGCGCCCGCAGGGCAAAGCCGCGACGCGCCTGCAGCGTCGCGTTGTATTGCTTGAGGGCGGCATGAATGGCCAAGGCGGCGCGCACGGCACGCTCCGGCGCATCCTCATGCGCGATCGGCGCCCCGAACAAGGCCATCAGGCCGTCGCCGGCGAGTTGGTTGACGATCCCCTCGAAGCGATAGATCTCCCGAAAGGCGATCTCCAGGTACTGCTCCAAGAGGTCGTGGTACTCCTCCGGGTCGAGACGCTCGGCAATCGCCGTGGAGCCGACGAGGTCGCAGAAGACGACAGTCACTTGCTTGCGCTCGCCTTCGATGACCCCGCTGGCGCGAATCTTCTGGGCCAGGCCCTCGGGCATTTGTTGCTCGAGGCGGCGTGGCGACCCGGGTTCGACCGTGGAGCCCTCGACGACGGGCGTGGTGGGAGTGCCGCAATCCGGGCAGAAGCGAAAGCGGGCATCGAGTGGGGCACCACAGTGCGCGCAGACCAACGGAACGGGCGTACCGCAGGCATGGCAGAACTTCTTGCCGGGGATCAACTCAGCATCGCAGTGAGCGCAGCGCACAGCACAAACCTTCGTCTCGAACCGGCGCTGAGTCAAGTCACCAGGGCGTACGCCGATTCGACATTCGCGGACGACCGTCAGCCGCTGGCGCTGGTGCGCCTTCGTGGTACGATGCGCCAGCCGGAGCGAGTTATGGGCACGCGATGCATTGTGGTTGGTTTCTCGCTGCTGCTCGCGGGGTGCGTGCGGCCGCCGGCGGTCCTCTCCGGTGGGCCGTTCGGCGAAGCGACCGTTGGCCAAGCTCAGAATCAGGATCTCGGCGGTCAGCGGGTGCGCTGGGGTGGGACCGTGGTGATCACCACGCCCGGCACAGACGAGACGTGCTTCGAGGTGGTGAGCCGGCCGTTGGATGCGGAGGCGCGGCCACGCGACAGCGATCAAACGGAGGGACGGTTCGTGGCGTGTGTGAGCGGCTTCTACGATCCCGCGATCTACACGCCGGGCCGCGAGATCACCGTGGTTGGGACCCTCGGCGAGACCACGATCGGCAAGATCGGCGATCGCGAGTACCGCTTTCCGCGCCTGGCGGCCGAGCACGTGTTTCTCTGGCCCAAGCGCGAAGTCTACGGCGTGGTCTACCCAAACCCGTGGGTCGAGCCGTTCTGGTACCCGTGGTGGGGACCGTGGCCGGCTGGGCCGCTGCGGCGTTGAACCGCCTAGTCAGCGCGAGCGCCTGCGGCCGCGCCGTTGGGTGCCGCCTCGTGGGGTGGGAGTCGCCCCGTTGGTCGCCATGCGGAGCGCCGAGACCACGTCGCTGGCGGGATGCATGCGCATCGTCAGCGTTGGACCGTAGTGTAGGGCGAAGCTGTTCAGCGCATCGACGCTCGCCGCCTCGATGATGGCCACACCGCGGAACGGCGGTGCCCCCTCCTGCCAGATGTATTCGCCGACGAAGCGGAAGTCGTCGGGTTTCACTTCGTCCCACTCCAGGCGTTTGGCAATCGCGGCGTCCAGGCGGTCCCATGTGAGCTCGTACTCGGCAACGAACAGCATTTCGACTCCTCAGGCAATTGCCGCGAGCGGTGCGGAGCGAGTTGGAGCGCGCAGCCGGCGGCGGCGAACACGCGCGGGTGCACGGCGTTGGGAGCGAGCGGCCAACCAGTCCGCTGTCGGCTGCCAAACATGTGCGGGGGCTGTGGACCCGGCGAACACTCCCATGTGACCGCCCGGAGCGGTGCGAAACGTTCGGTCGGGGCTGCCGACGGCATCCAGCACGGCGCGCACTGCCGGTTCGGGGGCAATCTGGTCGCTCCGGCCAGCGAAGACGAGAAGGGAGGCGTGAACGTGCTTCAGGTCGGCGGGCTTTCCACCGAAGCGCATCTGACCCTTGACCAGCTTGTTGTGCTGCATGAAATCGTGAACGAACTGCACGAAGGCAGTTTGCGGGTAATCAATGAACTGACTCACCCACTGGTTCATGGCATCGAAGCCGTTGACGTACTCGTGGTCCCACATGTTCATGAAGAGGTCAGCGTAGCGCGTGACGTTCTTCATCGGCGTCAGCAGGCGAAACACGGCGCTTGAGAGACCGCCCGGGACGTTGCCGATGCGGCGCGCCAGAAAGTCAATCTGCCCCCCCGCCAGCTTGGCCATCCAGGCGAAGGGTCCCATCTTGTTGGCATCAACCGGCGCGCCGATGGTGACGATGTTCCGTACCGACGCGTCCTCATTCACCGCCACGTGCGACAAGGCGAACAGACCGCCCATGCAGTAGCCGAGCAGCGACAGCTCGCCGACACCGGCATCCGACTTGACGGCGGCGCAGGCAGCGGGAATCCAGTCGAGCACGTAGTCGTCGAGGGTCACATACGCGTCGGCGTGGTCGGGTTCCCCGAAATCGACGAGATAAACCTGGAACCCTCGTTGCAGCAGGAACGCGACCAGGCTGCGTCCGGGGTGTAGGTCAAAAATGAACGGCTTCACCATCAGCGGTGGCACTAGAAGAACGGGCAGCGCATGCCGCGGCCGGACGCTCCCCGCACGATAGCGGCGGACCGTGAGCTTGTTGCGGTGATAGATGCCCACATAGGGGGTGCGCCCGACGAGGCTATTCGGATCGCGGATTAGCCAGTCAATGCCGTTGACGAAGCGGAGCGCGGCGCGGTTCGCTTGGATGCGCGCCATCTCTTCGCCTCGGGCCAACCAGTTGTCGAACATCGGACCCGATACGTAGAGGAGCGGCGCGTGGGTTGTCAATCGGGCTCGACCTCCGACGACGTTCGGGTCCGTGGGCGGCGCGCGCCACGCCATCGCGTCTGCCGTCGCGTCGTACATGTCATCAGGTTGGCGGAAGCGCTGGAAGTGTCAGTGCACACACCCCCCGACAGAGCGGCACGGCGCTCGAAGTGCCAGCGGCATACGGCTCAGGTGCCAAAGCGCCTGATGGTCCATCCGTTGCACAGCTGGAATGGCGAGGTTGCCGCGAATGAGGATTGCGCTCCGAAGACGAACCAGCACCGCACCGAAACTGCTGGGAGTCCGTCGGGTCGGGAGCGTCTTGCTGTTGAGTTTGCTGTTTGTGTTGCTAGCGCACGTCGCATGCGCCGCTGGCGCAGCGGAGCCGTGGACCGCCGAGCAAGCGGTCATGCCGTCAGCCGACGCGGCCACTCATGCCCTGTTGGTGTTGACCCAGCGCTACGCCGCTACGCCCGCGGCGAAGCGCGGCGCCCTGCTCAAGTCCATCCACGACGTCGCCCTGGCACGACGTCAGGCGCTGGCGGCGCTCATCCGAGAAGAGCCGGGCACGGTGCTTCGCGTGGCGTTACCACACCGGCTGCGGCAAGGCATGCCGGTCGCGGCTCGGGCGTACGTCGAAAGGCAAGTTGCGGTCGACGGCGAACTCGAAGTGCGAATCGAAGACCGCCCGCAGGACAGTCGCACCATCTACACGTTGAGGACCCTCCACGGACGACGCCTCACCCTCCATTTCGCCGCACACCCGCCACGGCTGCGCACCGGTAGTCATGTCCGGGTCAGCGGCGTTCAGGTCGGCAACGCACTTGCGGTGGAATCGGCGGCCAACGCGAAGCGGTTCGAGGCTCTAACGGCTGTGCCACCCGACACCTTGGGCGCCCAGCGGACCATCGTCATCCTCGTGAACTTTGTTGACAACACCGTGCAGCCATACACGGCGGCGTATGCACAGAGCGTCGTGTTCGGCGACACCAGCAGCTTCGACCGTGAGGTCTCGTACCAGCAGACCTGGTTGAACGGTACGGTCGCCGGCTGGTATACGATTCCGCTGCCCAGTAGCGTGTGTGACCCGGACACGTTGGCGGACGACGCCGATGCGGCAGCCACTGCGGCGGGCGTCGATCTGTCCGGCTACACGCGCTTCGTCTACGGATTTCCGGGGAATGCGTGCGGCTTTTGGGGCCTCGGCACCGTCGGCGGCAACCCGTCACGCGCCTGGATCAACGGGAGCTTCAAGCTGCGCGTCGTCGGCCATGAGATGGGTCATAATTTCGGTCTTTACCACTCACACAACATGGACTGTGGAAGCACCGTACTGGGAACCGACTGCAGCGTCGATGAGTACGGAGACAGCGTCGACATCATGGGCGGCTCCTCGGGGCACTTCAACGTGTATCAGAAGGAACGCGTGGGTTGGCTAAACTACGCAGCCTCACCAGCGATCACGACCGTGTCACGCGATGGCGTGTACACCGTAACCCCCCTCGAGGCGGCCACCAGCGGCGTAATGGGCCTGAAAATCCTCAAGAGCACGGACGCCGCAAGCGGAGAACGCACCTACTACTACGTCGAGTACAGACAGGCCATCGGCTTTGACAACATTTTCGCCAATAACAGCAACATACTGAGCGGCGTGACGATTCACATCGGCTCCGACCTGGACGGCAACACCAGCTATCTCTTGGACATGACCCCGGCAACGGCATCATGGTCCGATCCTTCGTTGACCGTCGGCCAGACGTACACCGACTCCGATGCCGGTATCAGCATTACCACCCTTGCGACAAGCAGCACCGGCGCCACCGTCTCGGTGGTGGTGGGGCAGACCGGTTGCACACGATCCAACCCCACGGTGACCGCCTCCCCTTCGCAAACGCAGTGGATCACAGCCGGAACGGACATCACCTACTCGATATCGGTAACCAACAACAGCAGCTCCGGATGCGCTGACTCGACCTTCGACCTGTCTGCCGCAGTCCCTCCTGGGTGGACGGCCGCGTTCGACGCGCAGGCAGTCGCTCTCGCCGCCGGCTCTACGGGTTCGGCGACGCTGCAGGTTCATGCCCCCACCGGAGCCGCCGCAGGGTCCTACGATCTCACCGTGACAGCGACAGATCACTCCGCAACCGCCACCAGCTCAGTGACCACAGTCACCTGTGCCGTCCTAGCACCACCGGACACACCGACGGTTGCAGCCACGATGACGCCATCCCGCACCCCGACCGCCACTCCGACGGCAACGCCCCCCCCCAGCGCAACCTGGACATCAACCGCGGCTGCCACGTCAACACCATCAGCGACGCGGACACGCACCTCCACGCCCACGCCGAGCCCGACGAACACCGCGAGTGTCACCGCCAGTTCGAGCGCCACCCCGATCGCGACCTCTACATCTACAAGCACGGCAACCGCCACTGCGGCCGCAACACGCTCTGCCACACCAACGGCGACTGTAGGCGCAACCAACACGCTGACCCCGACGAACGTCCCGAGCGCTACTCGAACGGACACCACGACAGTCACCGCCACGGCGACCCACACCGCGACCGCTGCGTGGACATCCAGCGCAACGACGACACGGACAAGCACCTCAACGCCGACGCCAACCCAGACGAACGCACCGAGTCCGACCCGAACGCTTACGTCGACGGCCACCGCAACCACAGCCCAAACCGCGACGGCTACGCCGACCGCGACCGCTACATGGACATCCAGCGCAACGGCGACGCGGACGAGCACCTACACGCCAGCGCAGACACCAACCACGACCTACACCAAGACCCTGGCGGCAACCCCGACGCTAACACCGACGTTCACTAGCACGGCCACGTTGACCAGTAGTCCGACGCGAACCTCTTCGTCGACGCCAACCTACAGTCCGACGGCAACCAACTCATCCACACCTACCAGGACATCGACAGCGACCCGGACACGGACGCCGACCGCAACCGCCAGCGCCGCCAACTCGGCGACGCACACGCAGACCCCGACGGCGACGTGGACGACGACACCGAATCCCACGGCGACGCCGACCGCAACCACCGTCGTCAGCTTCGCTCTGCACGGGCACCTGCGCTACTTCAGCAATGGCCTGCCGGTGAACGGAGCGATGGTGCGGCTCACTACGACGACGAGCCCGCTGGCATACACCGCGCCAGCGACGACCGAGACCATGACCGATGACGGGGGCGCATTCTCCTTCAGCACCATCGCCGGCGGGGACTGGCGCGTCCAACCGCTGAAACTCGGGGACACCGCTGCCGCGATCACCGCCCTCGACGCAGTCTATGTGCTGCAAGCGGCCGCGGGTCTCCGCTCACTCACGCCGAATCAACAGATGGCGTGCGACGTCAGCGGAAACGGCACCGTTACGGCCATGGATGCCGTTCTCATCCTGCAGTACAAGGTCGGGCTCCTCGCCAACCTGCCGGTCGCTCAGGCATGCGGCTCGGATTGGACGTTTATCCCGGACCCTACCGACACTTCGTCGAACCAGCAACTCATGGCGCCCGAGACGGCGCCGGACGGCTGCCACACCGGCGCGATTGCCTTCGAACCGCTCCTCGCCGATGCGGACGGCCAGGACTTCCTTGCGCTAGTCATAGGGGACTGCTCGGGAAGCTGGCAACCCGCCGGCAAGCTCGGCGCCCTGCACGTTGGCGCGAACGGGAGCGACGCGGTCCGGCTCGGGCGTCCTCGAGTGGTTCGAGGCAAGCTCCGCGTTCCACTCATGGTCACCACCTCCGGCACCTTCCGGGCACTGGATGCCCAAATCGGCTTCGATGCCAACCGGCTCACCGCAACCGGCGTCCACCTTCTGGGCGACGCGCAGGGCGCCTTGTTGGCGGAGAACCACAGCCTCCCAGGGTCCGTCCGCATCTCACTCGCCAGCGGCACCCCCCTGCACAGCGGCAGCGTCTTGATGCTCGAGTTCGACGTCGATACCGTGCCCCCAGCCCTTCGTAGCCTGCAAGTGTTGCGCGCCAGCGTTCAGCAGTAGCCTGACCGCCCAGGTGACCGGCTCCAGCTTGCTTCACTCCGGCGCTCTGTCACAATTCCCCCAACAAATCACCCCACGCGACGGACGGCGACACGCGTGGCTCGATTGTCCAGCGACACTGCCGCGGAAAGGAGCACCCATGCGTATCGGAATCGGGATCGGAGAGATCGGCGGCCAGCCAGCCGGTATCAGCGACCTGGTAGCGCAAGCGCAGCGCGCTGAACGGGACGGCTTCCACTCGGGATGGTTCGCGAACATCTTCGGGGTCGACGCCATCACGGTCGCCGCGCTGGTCGGACGCGAAACAACACGGATCGAGCTGGGGACCGCCGTGGTCCCGACGTATCCCCGACACCCATTCGCCATGGCGCAGCAGGCGTTGACGGCACAGGCAGCGACCAACGGACGCTTTGTGCTCGGCATCGGCCTGTCACATCAGATCGTCATCGAGACCATGCTCGGCATGTCCTTCGCCAAGCCCTTCACGCACATGCAGGAATACCTTGCCGTACTGGCCCCGCTCATCCGATCGGGCAGTAGCAGTTACCACGGCACCGAGTTTCGGGTCAGCGCCAATCTCACCGTGACCGGCGCGGCCCCATGCCCGATCCTGCTTGCCGCGTTAGCCCCCCGGATGCTCGGGTTGGCCGGACGCGAAGCGGACGGCACGATCACCTGGATGACCGGCCCGAAGACGCTTCGTGAACACACCATCCCACGCCTCGCCGCGGCGGCCAGCGCCGTCGGGCGCGCGTCACCGCGCGTGGTCGCGGGGCTGCCCATCGCGGTGACCACGGACGTGGTTGCGGCGCGCCAGCTGGCGGGCCAGCTCTTCGAAATCTACGGCTCCTTGCCGTCGTATCGGGCGATGCTCGATCGCGAAGGTGCCGCGGGTCCGGCGAACGTCGCGATCGTCGGCGACGAAGCCGACGTCAGCGGGCAGCTGGAACGACTCGCCGAGATCGGGGTGACGGATTTCCTGGCCGCCCCGTATCCGGTCGGTCCCGATCCGCGCGCGTCGTTGGAACGCACCCGCGGCGTTCTCGTCCAAATGGCGACACGGCACCGCTGACCATAGCCACACCCCTCGGGGCTGGATTCCCGCCAGGACTCCTGATTAGCTGTGCACCCAGGTGGTGACGGTGGCAATCGACCGGGATCGATGGTGCACCTCGTGCGCCCCTCGTAAACCCGGCATGTGGCCCGGACGACCGCGGCGCGGCCGCCGGTAGCGAGCAGGAGCGATGGAGTCATGGCAGGCGACCTCGACGACATTCCGAAGCCCGAACCGAAGGAGATTGATGAGCAGCTCTCGCTACAGCTGCGGCATTTGGCGGAAGATGCAATCCTACGCGGTCGCCCCAACGCCGACGAACGCTGTCAGAACTGCCTGTACTATCTCAACCCGGACGACGATCTCGCCTACTGCTGGCATTCCAAGCTCCGGATCCTCGTCGGCGCCACCTGGTGGTGCCAGTGGTGGGAGAAAATTCCTCAGGACTAAACCTGGACTAAACCCATCCGTGCCGCTCACGCCAGCGTGAGCGGGATGTGCCCAGGTTGCGCCGCGACGCGCTCCAGCCAACTGCGTACGGCGGAGAACCGTTCGAGATCGAATCCGCCCTCGGGGGCAACATGGGTGTACGCGTACAAAGCCGTATCGGCGATCGTGTACCGATCCGCCACGAAGTAGCGCCGGGCTGCCTGGGAGCCGCCGAGATGGCGCTCCATCACCTCGAGCGCCGCGTAGCCCAACGCACGCTTGCGCTCCAACTGCGCGTGCCGCTCCGGCGTCATCTCGGTGTGCATCCAGAAACGCACCGTGGCGATGTTCGGCTCATGGCTGTACTGCTCGAAGAACATCCATTGCAGCACCTGCGCCCGTTCGAACCGGTCGTTCGGCAGGAACGGCGTGCCCTCGGCGAGATAGAACAGGATGGCATCCGATTCGGACAGACACCGCCCGTCCTCCAGCTCCAGCACCGGGATGCGCCCGTTCAGATTCTTCGCGAGAAAGGCCGGCGTGCGACTCGCACCCGCAAGGATGTCGACGTCGATCCGCTCGAACGGGATCGCCAGCTGGGTTAGCAGCAGACGGACCTTGTAGGCATTGCCCGATGACAGGTAGTCGTAGAGCCGGATCATTGCTCCCCCTCGACGCGTGGTGGCGACTGCTATCACACCGCCGCGGTGGAGGGGCGGCGTGTGGACGATCGTCAAAACGATCCGCACCGGATCGCCAGGCAGCGCAGCCATCGAGCTGGGCCGCGCCCGATCACTGACCGAGCTTCCAGTCGCCCGCCTCGCGCGTGAAGTACATCGTCACCCGGCGTTGCGACTGCTCGCCTTCGGCATGGACGCGACGCCTCAATACCAGCGTGGCGTGGTCACCATCGACCGTCTCGTGGTCGACCATCCACTCACGCGCACCGACCGCGTCGAATTCGTGCGTCGCCCAATCCTGCTCGACCGCGAACAGCGACGCCAGCGCCGTGTCCGGCATGGCGTCGAGCTTGGCCACCGTGCCAGTGGACCCGTTGCGCTTGAGCAAGGCGCGATAGCACTGCACGTCTGGACACGCCGCGATGGCGTGTTGATGGTCGAGGTAGCGCTGCAGGAAATGGCTCTCCGTCTGCGCGCACACGGCGGACGCAAGCCAGATGACGAGCACCAAGTGACGCCCGGCACGCATCAAGTCCAGCCGAAGATGCGCGCGGCGTTGTCGCGCAGGTACTTCTGCAGGACGCCTGGACGCAAGGGCAGGGCCTTCGCGGCGTCCACAGCACGATCGAACGGCAGGAAGGGAAAGTCAGTGGCGAACAGCACCTTGTCCTGACCGCGGGTGTTCATGAACTGGATGAGCTCCGCCGGCAGGTACTTCGGCAAGTAGGCCGAGGTCATCATGTAGAGGTTGGGATACTTCAACAGGAGGCGGATCGCTTCGCCCCACCACGGATCGGCGCCGTGCGCCATGATCAGCACCAGCTCCGGGTAGAAGAGACACACTTCGTCGAGATAGAGGGGCCGCTGCGGCTCCGCCGGCATCGGCGGGCCGGGAATCCCGGTGTTGACCGACACCGCGACCCCCAACTCGATACACTTAGCGTAGATCGGGTAACACACCTTGTCGTTCGGCGGGCGGCTGAAGAGAAACGGCACGAGGCGGACGAGGCGGACATTGTGCTCGCGGACGAGCCGCTCGAGGGTGCGCAATGTCGCCATCCCCTGCAACGGATCGAGAACCGCCGAGAGGAGAAAGCGTCCCGGGTACTGCGCCGCCATGTCGGCGAAGGGTTTGGGATCGGCCGCGTTGATCGTCAGGATGCCGCGGTCGATACCGGCCGCATCCATCAAACGAACCATCTCGTCAAGCGGTGTACCGCGCAGGAGCGCTTGATCGCGGTGGAAGTAATCCGTGGCCACGCGCAGCAGAAAGTCCGGCGGCGGCGTCTGCGTATGCTCGGGCGTGATCGGGTTCACCCAGCAGTCGATGGCCCGCACGCCGCTCAGGTCGGACATAGGTGCTGCTTAGTGCGCCGTCGCCGGCTCTGTCAACGGCCGGGTTCTCCCTGCGTCAGGTGGCCGATGACGTCGACCGCGTCGGGTGCGGTGACCACGCCGTCGGTGTTGACGTCGGCGTTCGGATTCTTGGGCGTGTCGGTCACCAGGAACAGGTGGCCGATCACAATGTCGAGGTCAGTCTGGTCGACACGGCCATCGCGGTTGACGTCGCCAACCAGCGGCGTCGGCGTCGCCGTGGGCGAGGCGGTGGCGGTGGGCACCTCCGGCGTCGGCGTATCGCTGGGAAGCACGGTCGGGGTCTCGGTTGGAGTAGCGGTCGCGGTCGGCGTGTCCATCGGCGTGGGCGACGGCGTGTCCGTTGGGGTAGAGCTGGGTGTATCGCTGGCCGTGGGCGTTTGCGTCAGCGTCGCGGTGGTCGTCTGCGTGCTTGTCAGCGTTGGCGTGTCGCTCGCCGTTGTGGTCGACGTCGGGGTGCTCGTTTCGGTGTTGGTGACCGTGGCGCTGGCCGTGACGCTCGGCGTCGGCGTTGCCGTCGCGCTGCGCGTGGGCGTCCCGGTCGCCGTCGGCGTCTCGGATGGCGACGGCGTCGCCGTGACCGTCGGCGTGGGCGTCAGCGTCGGGGTGGCGGTCGGTGTCCGGGTAGGCGTCGCTGTCCTCGTCGGCGTGATGGTACCCGTAGTCGTCGGCGTTGCCGTCGGGGTCCGTGTCGGGGTTACCGTGCGCGTGGGCGTCGCGGTGCTCGTGTCGGTGCTGCTGGCGGTCGCCGTTGCACTCCGCGTCGATGTCGGCGTCAGCGACGGAGTCAGCGTCGCGGTCGTCGATGCGGTGGCTGTCGCGCTCGCCGACTCCGTGGGTGTCGCGCTCGCCGTGTTGCGCGGCGTGCTCGTGCTGGTCGAGGACGGCGTCACGCTCGCGGTGCGTGTGCTGGTGAGCGTCACGCTGGGAGTCTGAGTCGGCGTCGACGACGGCGTCAGCGTCGCCGTGGCAGTCCGCGTAAGGGTGTCCGTTGCGGTCGGTGTCGCTGACGGGGTTTGCGTCGGGGAGTCAGTGACTGTGGCCGTCGTCGTGGCCGTGTCCGTCACGCTAGCGGTTGGCGTTTCGGTGGGGGTGTCGGTATCGGTTGGTGTAGCAGTCGCGGTCGGCGTCTCGGTTACAGTTGGCGTCCCGGTCGGCGTCTCCGTATCCGTGCTGGTCGGGGTCGGCGTCGGCGTGTCACTCGCTGTGGCGGTCGGCGTCCATGTCCGGGTCGGCGTATGGGTCTGCGTAGGTGTAACCGTCGTTGTCAGGGTCTGCGTCGGGGTATCGGTCCGCGTGGGGGTGTCGGTCACGCTCGGTGTCGCCGTCCGCGTGCGCGTCGGCCCGGTTTCGGTCGGTGTCTGAGTTGGCGTGCGCGTGCGGGTGCCGGTGGTCGTCGGGGTGGGCGTACGGCTTGGCGTGTCCGTCCGTGTCGCGGTGGCGCTGCGCGTCGCACTCGGGGTCGCCGTGCGCGTCGGTCCGGTTTCCGTGGGGGTTTGCGTCACCGTAAAGGTTACGCTCGGCGTCCGTGTCGGCGTGGTGGTCCGCGTCACGCTCGGCGTTGATGTTGGCGTTGCTGACGCCGTTGCCGTAGCGGTCCGCGTCGAGGTTGACGTCGGCGTGACCGTGAACGTGACCGTCGGCGTCAGGGTCGCGGTCGTCGTGCGTGTCGCGCTGGGGGTGTGCGTCGGGGTATCGACCGGGGTCGCGCTCGGGGTGCGCGTCGCGGTGAAGGTGTCGCTTGGGGTGCTGGTTGGCGTCGCGGTGCGCGTGAATGTCTCTGTCGGGGTGCCGGTGTCCGTCGAAGTCGGCGTGGCCGTGCGTGTGTCGGGGGGAGTTCGTGTCGGGGTCAACGTGTTGGTCGGCGTGAGTGTCCGTGTTGGTGTCCGGCTGTTGGTGCTCGACGGCGTCGCCGTCGCGGTGCGCGATGGTGTGAGGGTGAGTGTCGGCGTGCCGGTCAGCGTAGCGCTCGGCGTTGCGGTGCGTGAGGCGGTCGGCGTCGCCGTGCGCGACGGGCTGGAGGTGGACGTACCGCTCTGGGTTGGGGTCGACGTCGGCGTACGGGTGGCTGACGCTGTCGAGCTCGCCGTTGCAGTCGGGGTGCGCGACGGTGAAGGCGTGATGGTGGGCGTCCTGGTGCGCGTCGGCGTGAAGGTCGCGGTACCCGTGCGCGACGGCGTCACGGTCCGCGTCGCCGTCGCCGATGGAGTCGACGACGGCGTCAACGAGGCGCTGGGGGTGGCCGTCAGCGTTGCCGTCACCGTGGACGTTGCACTCGGCGTGCGGGTGGCCGTGCGCGTCGGGGTGAGCGTCCGCGTCGGCCCGGTTTCCGTCGGCGTCGGTGTCGGCGTCGCGGTCCATGTCGGGGTGCCGGTCGCGGTCCGGCTGGGGGTGGCGCTGCGCGACGGCGTCGGTGTCGGCGCCAGAAAGGCAATGGAGCCGATCCACGTGCCCCAGCGGTTCATCGGCGCATCGGCATACTCGCCGATGACCCACAAGCTCCCGTCGGTCGGGTCGACGGCGACGCCGTTGTAGTCGCCCCAGCGATTGCGGCCACCACCGTCGAGGAGCACGTAGGAGCCCAGACCGGCCTTCAGGGTGTCGGCGCTGAGCAGCGTATTGCGCGGGGCGCTGGACGCTTGGCCGGCGTACCGCACCGACGCGTACTCGCTCGGGCTGGACTCGTTGTATGCCAGCAGGGCGTTGCCGCCGGGATCGACCGCGACGACCGGGTAGTACACGTCAACGCCGTCGGCGCCCTGGAAAAAGTCCTGCGTGTCGGAGACCAACGGAAACGTGCTGACGTCGATTTGGAACAGGCGGGCCGTCGCGACGGTGCCGCCGCCCCAGTTGTGCGCCACCGTTGCCGCGGTCCACAGCGAGCCGGCGCGCCAGATTGCATTGATGAGGCGCGGGCCACCGGTCTCGATGCGCTGGGTCGTGTCGGGTTGCTGCGCGTTGGACGCGGTCCCGCAGTCACCACCGACGTTGACATCGAGCTGATTGATGCCCGGTGGGCTCCCCGGCGGATTGACGATCCGCCACAGGGTCAGCGTACAGCTGTCGGGGAAACGCGTGTTGAGCACGTAGCCGGCCAAGCTCGAACCCAGGCTCTGCGCCGCCTGCAGGTGAAACACCTTGGTGCCACCGGCGGTGAGGTCGACGAAGTCGAAGAAGGTCGCCGGTGACCCCGTCAGCAGCGGTGCCTTGGCAACCACCCGGATCTTGGCGGTCTGAAAACGAATGGTCGTCGCGTCAAACATATTGGCCGTGAGGTAGACGGCGTTGTCGTCCACTCCCATCGAGGGGAGGTCGGCAAAGTTGTTCGTTGGCGTCGTGTTGTCGAGCGACGCATCGAACGCGTAGTAGCTCCACGTGCCGGTCGGATCCGCGGTGGCCGAGACCGCGAGCAGGAAGAAGGCGCCAGTTGGATTCGAACGCCTGGAAACCACCAGGACGAAGAAGTGCCCCGCATCGAACATGGCACGCGGGTCGGTGATGAAATCCGTCGGCAACGCCACCGGCTGATAGAATTCATGCAGGCTGCTCTGCCCCATGACCGTGCCGTCCTTGTCAAGAACGGTGAAGGTTCCGTTGGTGCAGGCGACCAGATGTGCGGGACCGGCCGCGATGGTCGGGTTCGGCGGAATCAGGCCATCGAAGCCGATTGCCGCAAAATCGTTCACCAGCACCAATGGCAGGTCCGCAAGCAGAAGCGGCGCGGCGCGTGTCCCCGTACCAGCAGGCGCAAACGGACGCCAACCCGTTCGCAGTTCTGGACGTCGCTGCACGGCCTCGACGCTGGGTGCGTCGGCTGCCGCGCGGCCCGCCACGGGAACTGCGATGAATGTCAGGACGACGACAAACAGGCCAGCCTGGACTCTCTGCGACGTCGACCGGGTCATCGGCATCATGGGGCCCATCGGATCTATCAAAGCCGGACGAGACAGAACACCCCTGAACCGATCAAAATTCGGGCTTGCTTGACAGCGCAGAGTCGGGTCCATAGAAGGAATCACACAATTCGATTCCGCTCACCTAGCGATGCCGTCGCGGTGGCGCCGACGGCAAGGAGATGCGATGAGGGCAGTGCGCGCGCTGTTGTGTTTGACCCTTCCGGCTCTGCTGTTGATCGGTTGCGGTGACGACGACAACCTGACCATCGTCCCGACCGCGATGCCCGTGCCGACCCGCACGCCGACACCGGACCCGATCGACCAAGTGCCGGTCAACGAGTCCATCAAGCTGCCGGGACTCGGCGCGACCACGGACGTCGTGTACGACGAGCTCGGCATCCCGCATGTGTACGCACCGGACGAGGAGTCGGCGGTGTTCGTGCAAGGCTACCTGACCGCCGCGGTGCGCTTCTGGGAGATGGATGCGTTTCGCCGTGTCGCGGAGGGACGCTTGAGTGAGCTGTTCGGCAGACTGACGCTTAGCACCGATGTGGCGATGCGCACGGCGTTCATGACGCGCGATGGACGGCACCTGGAAGACGCGCTGTGGGAGTACGTGCAGCAGGTCGATCCGGAAGTGGCCGGTATCGCCAACGCCTACACCGCGGGCATCAACGCGTGGCTGGCCGATCTGCGCGCCGGGCGCAACGGCGCCACGTTGCCGCCGGAATACCGGCTCGGCGTCATCCTCGGTCTCACCGCCGAAGACCTGGCCGATTGGCGGCCGCAGGACACCGTGGCGATCGGCCGGTTGCAGGCATGGAGCCTCTCGGAAACCCTCGAAGAAGAAGTCGACCGTGCCAATGTCTATGCCTCGTTGCCGAAGCCGTTGCGACGCGACGTTTTCCGCTCGGCACCGGCGGCGCCGGCCACGATCCTGCCCGTCACCAACGCTGCCACCAGCTCGGTCACACGAGGTCTCGTGACCGAGCTGGCAACTGGGCTGCCGCTGCCGCCCAACCTCGGCGAGATTGCCGGGGCGCTGCGCGCGGCGTTCCGCAACAACCCCTTGGGAACGCGTGAGCAGGGCGTGGGCAGCAACAACTGGATCATCTCGCCACAGCTCTCCGCCAACGGCCATGCGATGCTGGCCAACGACCCACACCTGCAGCTCTTCAATCCGCCGATCTGGCACATGATCCAACTGGACGCCGGCTCACCCTCGGGCGAGCGCCAGCGCGTCAACGGCGTCATCTTCCCGGGTCTCCCAGGCATCATCCTGGGACACAACGATGTCGGCGCTTGGGGCGCCACCGTTTCCAACTTCGATGTCCTCGACGTGTACGTCGAAGACGTGCAGACGCCAGCCGATTACCCCAACTCGCCGCGGACGGTGTTGTTCAACGGCGCCCGCGTGCCCGTCCTGCGCGTCGAAGAAGTATTCCACGTGCGGCGCAGCCAGCCGGTGACGGAGGTCATCGAGATCGTGCCGCATCACGGCCCGATGGTTCCGGATCCCAACCTCAACGATAACGTCGTGGGCTTGGCCGCGACCAACATGAGCTTCCGCTGGACCGGACACGAGATCACCAACGACTCGCGCTTCTTGCTCGACTTGAACCGCGCCCATAGCGTCGACGAGTTTCGCGCCGCCCTGCGCAACTTCGCCGTCGGCGGCCAGAACTGGGTGTGGGCGGACGTTGCCGGCAACATCGCGTACTTTCCGCTCGTGCTGGTCCCGCAACGGCCGCCGGGCACGGTGCCGTTCCTGCCGATGTCAGGCAAAGGAGACGCCGAGTGGCTCAACGACGGCCACGGACACACGTTGTGGTTGCCGGCGGAGAAGATTCCGCAAGCGACGAATCCACCGCAAGGGTACCTGACATCCTCGAACAACGATCAGAACGGCAACACGCTCGACAACGATCCGTTGAACGACTCCATCTATCTGGCGTTCACCGACGATCTGGGCTTCCGCGCCCAGCGCATTCAGGACCTGCTCTCGAATCGCGCCGGCGTGCGGCCGGCTGGCGCCAAGATGACCCTCGAGGACATGTCGGCGTACCAATACGATCACGTGAGTCTGGAAGCGGCGCGACTGGTGCCGTATCTGCTCGCTGCGGCCAACGCACGCCCCGACCTCGTCACCCTGCCGATGGCCAATGCGCTGCAGCGCCTGCAGGTATGGGCGCAGACCAAGCCGGGATCGCCGGCGTACGACACGGCCTCGGGGATCGATGCACACGACCTGCGCAGTGATGTCCCACCACGTGCGACAGCGGTGAGCGACGAAGAGCGCGCCGACGCCGTCGCCACCTCCATCTTCACGGGCTGGGAGACGCGGCTGGCGCGCGCCGTGTTCGATGACGATTTTGCGGGTACCGGCATCGGCAGCCCTGGGGGAGAGGACGCGACCAAAGCCCTGCTGCACATTCTCGACGACATCGATCGGACCGATGACGGCTTCCGCGTCTACACCAAGGGCGCCAACGGCGAGAGCAGCTTGTGGGATGACAAGACGACGCCGCAGGTGGAGACGCGTGACGAGGTCATGCTGACCGCACTCGCGGATGGGCTGGATTTCCTGACCGACGAGTTTTCCACCCCGCAACCGGAGAATTGGCTATGGGGCGTCATTCATCAGGTGCGCTTCCAACATTTTCTCGGGCAGGCCGGCATTCCACAGTTCGACCTTGGCCCGTTTGCTGCGCCGGGCGGCCGCTTCACCGTCAATCCAGCCAACTTCAGTCTGAATAGCGATGACTTCACCTTCTCAGACGGACCGTCGCAGCGCTTCGTAGCGGTGCTCGATCCGGCTGGAATTCGCGCCGTGAACACCTTGCCGGGCGGCAACAACGGCAACCCGGGAGGCAACGTCTCGGAGAAGTACAACATCATCAATCCGGCGACGCACTACGGCGAGTTCATTCCGAGCTGGCTGAATGGGGAAACCTTCGAGTACCACATCAGCCACGCCGACGTGGCGGCGCATGCGGCGCAGAAGATCCGGTACACGCCGTGAAGCCCGCAACGCCTGCGGTCGCCGCCTACACGTGCTCGAGCGCTTGGCGCAGGTCGGCGATCAAGTCGTCGGCATCTTCGACGCCGACGGAGTAGCGCACCAGCGTGTCGGTGATGCCGACTTGCAGGCGTTCCTCGGTGGTCAGCTCGTAGAAGCTCATCAACGCCGGCTGCTCGATCAGGCTCTCGACGCCACCCAGTGACGGGGCAATGCGGGGCAGACGGCAGGCGTCGACGAGACGCGACGCGGCGTCGAGGTCGCCGCGGACATCGAACGAAACGACGCCGCCGAAGCCGCGCATTTGCCGCACGGCGATGCTGTGCTCGGGATGGCTCGGCAAGCCGGGATAGTAAACACGCGCGATCTTCGGATGGGCTTCGAGGAATTCGGCGATGCGCTGCGCATTGTCATTCTGCCGCCCAATGCGCAGCGCGAGCGTCTTGATGCCGCGGATGAGCAGATAGGCGGTGAACGGATCGGCCACCGGACCCATCACCCCTTGCAGGTCGCGGACGCCGCTGACCAGCTCCTTGTTGCCGAGCACGACACCGGCGAGCAGGTCGTTGTGGCCCCCCAGGTACTTGGTGGCCGAGTGAATCACCAGGTCGATGCCGAACTCGAGCGGCCGCTGATTGATCGGCGTCGAGAACGTCGCGTCGATGATGGTCTTGACGCGATGCCGCCGCCCGATCGCGGCGACGCGTTCGAGGTCGAGGACGCGGTTGTACGGGTTGGTGGGTGACTCGCTGAAGATCAACCGCGTGGTCTGTCGGATTGCTTCCTCCATGCGGTCGTAGTCACTCGCCGGAACGGTCGATACCTCGACGCCGTAGCGCCGCAGAACTTGGTGGAGAAACTGGCGGGTGCGACGGTACGCATCGTCCGTCACCACGACGTGCGCGCCCTTGGAGAGCATGGCGAACAGGGTGGTAGTGATGGCCGCCATGCCGCTGGCGAACAACGTGGCATCATCCGCGCCTTCCAGGGCGGCGAGCTTGCGTTCAGCGACGCGCTGGGTCGGGTTGCCGTAACGGCCATACTCATCGCGCTCGATGCGGCCTTCGAAATAGTCGGCGAGCTCTTGCGTCGCCCGGAAGGTGTACGTCGCCGTCTGCACGATGGGGGTGGTGAGGGCGTGGGCGGCGTGGGTGCGCGGCTCGCCGCCATGAACGGCCCGCGTGCTCGGGCCCAGCTTCGACTCGTCGGCGGCCACGCTAGGACTCCAGCAGCTTGATCTTCTCGGCGTAGCGCTTGATCGTCTCGTTGACCTGATGCAGGTCCGCCGGAATTTCGACCGGCCGGTTGGCGTAGGTCGAGTGGACGCCGGAAATCTGTCCGAGATGATACGCCGTCTTCTGGTCGGCGAATTTCAGCCCATGCGCCGTCGAGATCACGACGACGCGATGATTGGAGCGGATGATCTTGCGTTCGACGAGTTTGCGGAAGGCGGCGAGGGCGACACCGGTGTGTGGGCAATTGAACATGCCGGTGCGGTCGGCGCGCGCCGCTTCGTCGGCGAGCTCGGTTTCGCTGGCTTGCTCGACGACGCCCTCGAACTGCTGCAGTACCTTGATGGCGCGCTTGTAGCTCACCGGGTTGCCGATCTGGATGGCACTGGCCAGCGTCGTCTTCGCTTGCACCGGAGCGAAGGATTCGAAGTGTTTCAGGTACGAGAGGTAGAGCGGGTTGGCGTTCGCCGCCTGCGCCACGGCAATGCGCGGCAGCTTCTGGATGAGGCCGAGATCGCGCATCATCAAGAAACCCTTGCCCAGCGCGCTGACGTTGCCAAGATTGCCGCCGGGAATGACGACCCAGTCGGGCACCTCCCAATCGAACTGCTGCACCAGCTCGATGGCCACGGTTTTCTGACCTTCGAGACGCAGGCTGTTCATGGAGTTCGCCAAATAGATGTTGCGTTGCTTGGTAATCTCCTGCACCAGGGCCATGCAGCCGTCGAAGTCCGTGTCCAAGCTCACCACCAGGGCGCCGTTCGCCAGCGGTTGAACGAGCTGCGCCGGCGAGACCTTATCGCGCGGCAGCAGCACGACGGCCGGAATGCCGGCGGCGGCGCAGTAGTTCGCCAGTGCCGCCGATGTGTCGCCGGTCGACGCGCAGGCGATCGCATCGATACCGTGGCCTTCAGCGATCATGTGCTTGACCACCGAGACCAACACGGTCATGCCGAGGTCCTTGAAGGAGCCGGTATGCGAGTTGCCGCACTGCTTCACCCACAGGTCCTCGACACCGAGCAGTTTCCCGTAGCGGTCGGCCCAGAGCAGATTCGTGCATCCCTCGTACGTCGAGACGATGTTCTCGTTGTCGAGGAACGGCACAACCCATTCCTTCTTGCCCCACACCCCCGACCCGTAGGGAAAGAGATGGCGGCGATAGCGATCGTCGAATAGTTGCATCCACGCCGCGGCAGAGCGCCGCTTGAGGGCCGCCATGTCGTGCGCCACGTCCAGCAGATCACCGCAGGTCGGACACCGGTATATGACTTCGGATAAACTGAAGCGGGTAGGGCATCCGTTGATGCATTCGAACCACGCGCTGTACTCGCTCATCGCAGCTCCTGACGTCCCTTTGCTGGTCTGACGCAGCGGGGGCCGGATGTCAACGTCCGCCGCGTGACGGTTTCCGACGACCGTGGGCGAGGGCCCGGCGCTGGGTCCTTCCGGCTGTTGACACAAACGCCGTGGCCGCCGTATTAGCTGCCGCGATCGCGGCACGTACGCACCCAGAAGAAGGTAGGCGCCGGGGCCGCTGTGCGGGTGACGAGGGCGCTCGTTTCTTATTGACTAACGAGCCGGAAGCAGCGAAACAATCTCTACTAACTGCGAGAGGATTCGTGACGAAGCTGGGATATAGAAGCGCGGCGTGGTTTACGTTCATTCTCCTCCTCAGCCTCGGGAGCACTCGACTGGCGTTCGCGCAAGGCGACCTGCTCTGCACCGGCGGCACGCGTGACGGGCTGGACTGCACCGGGTTTGAAGACTGTCCCGGTGGCGTCTGCGTCATTGCGCAGGGCGTCTGCCAGAACGGCACTGACAACGGAAATCCGTGTCTCTGCGCCGGCGGCACATGTTCGGCAACCCCGGCGTGCTCCGCCGATACCAGCTTTGGCACCTGTGTGGGTGGGGCGTTTGCCACCGATTGCTGCGATGTATCGAGCGACAACTGCGCCGGAGGCGCGGCATGCATCGGGACGCAGAAGGTCTGCCTCGGCGGTGAGAACAAAGGCTTCTCCTGCCTGACACCCGACCAATGTCCGGGATCGACCTGTACTTCGACCGGAATGGTCTGTGACGGCGGAGACTTCGACGGCTATGCGTGTGTGGACGACGCAGACTGCACCGGCACGGCGCCCACCGCCGACGGGAGCTGCGTGGGCAATCCCACCCCAGCCCCAGTCACCAATACGCCGACTCGAACCAGAACACCGACGCGCACACCTAGCCGTACCCAGACCACCGGCGCCGGCACGGCAACGCCGACGCGAACCCCAACCCCGATCACCCCTGGCGTCGCGACCTCGACGCCGTCGAACACCCCCGCGACCCCTCGACCAACGCCGACGGTCACCGCAACCGGAGCACCGACCCACGTACCGACGTCGGTGCCGGGAACGTCGAAGCTCACCTCTGGGATCTCGGCAACGCAAACCTCGAACATCACGCTGCAAGACGCCTCGACCTTTCACCAGTCAGGCCTCATCAAGATCGACAACGAGTTGATCAGCTACGGCGGCAAGGATGGCAACACGCTGACCGCCGTGCAGCGCGGCACGAACTGCAGCGATGCCGCTTCGCACGGCGCCGGCGCTACCGTGCAGGACATCACCGGTCGAGCGATCGTCTGCCAGGTCGAGGGGCAGGGGGCTGGGAGTTGTGCGATTGGTGGACCGGATTCCGAGCGGACGCCGTCAATGCTGTTCGCCGCCGTCGCACTGGGTTTCGCGGCGGCACGCCGGCGCCGCCGCTCCCGCTTACAGGCTGCCGCCGATCAGGCGCTCCAACTCGATCAGGGCTGAGTTGTACGCTTCCAGCGCGTCGAGATAGTCGCGGCGCGCCGTAATCAAGTCGATTTGCAGCCCCACCAGGTCGGAGACGCTGACGGCGCCACGCTCGAACTGACGCTGCTGCAGGCGGTAGTTCTCTTCGCTCCTCGGAACGATGTCTTGTTGCTGGGTGAGGAGGTCCTGTGCGGTCTCGACGCAGGCCCGGCGGGCCTCGACGACCTCTTGACGAATGAGCTCTTCGAGACGCTGAACCTGCAGGCCCGCACGTTCGCGCTCGGCGACTGCCTCGTGGAGATCGGCGCCCTTGCCTCGGAAAACGGGCAAGGGCAAGCCGATATCGCCACCGGCGAGGGTGTCGCCTTCGAAGCGCGACACGGTGGCCGAGAGGGTAACGTTTGGGATCGCCTCGCGCCGGGTCAGGGTCAGCTGCCGATCCGCGCGCTGGGTGTCGTGGCGCAGCGCGATCAGGTCGGGACGCTCGCGCAACGCCCGTTCGATCAGCTCCGGACCGGCGGGCAATTCCTTCAGGTCGGTGCGGGGTGCGCCGGCGAGCTCGATCTCCTGCTCCGCCGGCAAGGCTAGCGCCCGTCGCAGCGTACCGACAACATTGTCGCGCGTCCGTTCCGCACTCACCAGCTCGCGTTTGGCGCGGCTTTCCTGGATCCGTGCGACGTTGACTTCGATACGCTGCAGATCCGTCGCCACCGGCCGCGCCGTGAGGTCGGCCAGTAGCTGTGACGCGGCATCGACCGATTGGCGGGCCAGAGTCACGCGGTCTGCATCGATCTGCGCCTGGAGGAAAACGGTCTTGACCGTTGCGGCGACCGTTTGCTCAGCGCTCTTGACGTCCCAGGTGGCTTTGGCTTGCTGCTCCTCCGCGGCGCCGATGCGCGCGCTTCGCTGCAGGCCGATTTCGATCTCTTGCGACAATAGGAACACGTAGTTGGGGCCGAAGTGTGTCTGACTGGTGTGTTGGAGGCCGGTCGAGAAGAATGGGTTTGATGGAAACCAGGCCCGGCTCCTCTCGAACTCGGCCTGCGCAACGTCAACGTCTTTGCGACTGAGGCCCAGGTCGAGATTCACGCGAGCCGCGCGAGCCACGGCCTCTTCGACGGTCAAGCGCAATGGCGTTGCTGTTGCTTGGCGCCCCGCAACGAGGGTCACGGCGAGAACCAGACAGGGCCCGGTTGTGCGTCGCATCATCTTGCCTCCCTGACGGTGATTCTAGCGCCATTAGACGCCGCCGCCGCATCAGTATGCGGGACGCACCCACGACAATCTTCGGAATCGCCACACAATGACTGACACTCCGCATCGTCGGTCCGAGCCAGTGGGTTGGACCCAAAACGAAAACGGACGCTCCACCGAAGCGGAGCGTCCGTTTCACCGAGAAACTCTACCGAACGAATCGTTGCGTCAGACTAGTGCGCCTTACGGCTTAGCCGGCTTTTGCGGCTTGTGTGGCTTGTGCGTCTTGGGCGGCTGCGGCGTCACTGTCACGTCCTTGCTGGGCTTGTGTGGCTTGTGGGCCTTGGGCGGCTGCGGCGTCACCGTCACGTCCTTGCTGGGCTTGTGCGGCTTGTGGGCCTTGGGCGGCTGCGGCGTCACCGTCACGTCCTTGCTGGGCTTGTGCGGCTTGTGGGCCTTGGGCGGTTGCGGGGTAACGCCCACTTCCTTGTGGGGCTTGTGCGGCTTGTGGGCCTTGGGCGGCTGCGGGGTGACGGTCACTTCCTTGTGGGGCTTGTGCGGTTTGTGAGCCTTGGGCGGCTGCGGGGTGACGGTCACTTCCTTGTGGGGCTTGTGCGGCTTGTGGGCCTTGGGCGGTTGCGGGGTAACGCCCACTTCCTTGTGGGGCTTGTGCGGCTTGTGCGCACTCGGCGTTGTCGGCGTCACACTCACATCCTTGTGCGGCTTATGCGGGCTTCCTTGGCCCGCCAACGCCGGCAGAGCGAGAAATGCGCCTGCCGCAACAGTGGTGACAGCCATCCCCAACTTCCGAACCACGCTTCTCTTACCTCCGAGCATCGCTCGCCTCCCTCTGGTCGCTCTCTGCGCCCCAAAATTTACGGGTTGGTGATCGTTACCTCAAGTGAGTCACTTCTGTCAAGTAGAATCTGCACGTTCTCAGAATTTTTTCGCGCTGCGACCACGCCTAGCAATCCTTGCTGTCCGGCCCCGAATCCACCAGTACCTTGCTGTGCCCATGCTGTTACCTCAACTGCGCACTTCTTGTCAAGTAGAATTTGCACTGCGGGCACCGGAAATCCCAAGTTTCATGCGGGATGATCTAGGCGCCGACGCTTTCCCCGGCGTCATCGTCCACCCACACGAAGTGCGCGCCGCAGTGCAGACACAGCGCATCCAGGTAAAGGATGCCCCGCACACTCCCGAGCGGCAGGCGCTGCTGATGCGGGTGCCCGGTGATGTCCTCGCAGCGATGAGCGAAGAGTCGCCCTTGCCCCTTGACCGGGGTGCGGGTCGGCGCGCGCAGCGGCGTGAAGGTGATGATCGTCGGCACGTGCTCAACGCTGCAGGCGCTCGAGAATGGCGCGGGTCGCGGGTGATTGGTTCAACGTGTAGAAGTGAATGCCCGGCGCGCCGCGGGCGAGCAAGTCACGACATTGCGCCGTCGCATGCTCGATGCCGATGCGACGCACCAGCTCTTCATCCTCGCGCGCTTGCTCCAAGCAGGTGCGCAATGCCGGGGGAATATGCGCCCCGCACATCGCGGTGAAGCGCTCGATCTGCGCCAGATTCGTGATCGGCATGATCCCCGGAACAATGGCGATGCTCACGCCGGCAGCGCGGGCCCGCGCTACGAAGCCGAAGTAGTCCGCATTGTCGAAAAACAGCTGCGTGATGGCAAAGTCGAGGCCGGCGTCGACCTTCATCTTGAAATGGCGCAGATCCTCGTCGCGATCCCGGCACTCGACGTGACCTTCGGGATAGCACGCGCCGCCCAGCGAGAAGGGGAACCGACGGGCGCGAATGAAGCGCACCAACTCGACGGCAAAGCCGAAGCCGTTGGTCGGCCGCACGAAGGCCGCTTGGTCACGCGGCGGATCGCCCCGCAGGGCGAGAACGTTCTCGATGCCTGCATCCCGCAGACGTCCCAGGACGCTTTCGATCTCGTGCCGATCCGCCCCGACGCACGTGAGGTGTGCCATCGCCTCGATGCCGAGGTCGTGCTTGATCCGCCGCACCAACTCCAACGTCTTGTCGCGCGTCGTCCCACCGGCGCCGTAGGTGACGGACACGAAGCTCGGCTCAAGCTCACGCAACCGCTCGATGACATGGTACAAATTCTCCTCCCCCTGCTGGGTTTTCGGGGGGAAGAACTCGAAGGAAAACACCGGCCCACTCCGGCCAATCAGATCGACGATACGCACAGGCGGCCTACGCTACTAAAAAGCGGGGGGGACGAGCAAACGGTAGGGCAGACCCGCTCACTCCACGCCCAGCAAGCTGCGCGTCGCCGCGGCGCGCGGTGCGTCGAGCACCTCGGTGGCGGCACCGCTCTCCGCAACCGCACCAGCAGCGAGGACCATGACGCGGTGCGCCACGCGGCGCGCGAAGGCGATCTCGTGGGTGACCAGCAGCATGGTTTGGCCCGCGGCGGCAAGATCCGCAATGACGGCCAGCACCTCACCGGACAGCCGTGGGTCGAGCGCCGACGTAGGCTCATCGAGCAGCAGCACCGCTGGCTCCATGGCGAGGGCCCGGGCGATGGCGACGCGCTGCTGCTGCCCGCCGGAGAGGGCGTGCGGAAAGGCCTCGCCATGCCCCTCGAGTCCGACGCGTGCGAGCAAGCCGTGGGCGCGCGTGCGCGCCGCGGCGGGCGATAGGCCGAGCACTTGACGCGGCGCCTCCATCACGTTGCCGATGGCGCTCAGATGCGGGAAGAGATGAAAGCTCTGGAACACCATGCCGACGCGGCTGCGCAACGCCCGCAGCTGCGGCGCGTGGCGGCGCTCGTCCATGCCGGGTTGCAACCGGTGCCCGGCAATGTCGACCTCACCCGCCGTAAACGGCGTCAGGTAGTTGAGCCCGCGCAGCAGCGTCGTCTTGCCGCTGCCGGAGGAACCGATGATGGCCACCACCTCACCGGGGCGGACGTTGAGATCGATGCCGCGCAGCACCTCGGTCTGCCCGAGGCGTGTACGCAGCCCGCGGACGCTGACGATGACACCGTCCGTCATGCGGCCGCCGGGGTCAGGCGCCGTTCGAGCCGGCGCGCCAGGCGAGAGAGCGGATAGCTGAGCCCCAGGTAGAGCGCTGCACACAGGAGGCCGGGGAGCAACCAGCCGCGCACGTCGACGGCGGTGATGGTCATCTGCTTGGTCAGCTCGACCACGGTGATCACCGAAACCAGCGACGAGTCCTTGAGCAGGGCGATGAAGTCGTTGGCGATGCCGGGAAGGGCGATGCGCAGCGCCTGCGGCAACACGATGCGCCGCAGCGCCAGACGCCGCGACATGCCGAGCGACAGCGCCGCCTCGGTTTGCCCGACGGCCACGGCTTCGATGCCGGCACGGTACAACTCAGCTTCGTACGCCGCGTAGTTCATCCCCAAGCCGGCGACGGCGGCGGTGAACGCGTCGAGCCGCAGGACTGCGGCCAGGCCGTAGTAGAGGACGTAGAGCTGCAACAGCACGGGGGTGCCCCGGAAGACTTCGATGTAGATGCCGGCCGCGGCGCGCAACGGTGTCCCACCGTAGCGGCGCGCCAGGCTCAGCGCCAGGCCGCCGACGACCGCCACGGCCATGGCGAGCGTCGAGATCACAATCGTGAAGCCGGCGGCGCGCAGGAAGAGCAGGAGATGCACCGTCGTCAGACCGCTGACCGGCGGCGCGGGCGTCGCCGTGCTGCTGTTCGCGAGATGCGCCTGGCGGTCATCCCACAGGCGCCAACGCGTCAGGATGTCGCGCAGCTCGCCGTCGTGGATCAACGCCGCAAGACCCTCATTTAACGCATCGCGCAACGGCGTATCGTCTGGTCGCACCGCAATGGCATAGGTGCCGTCGCCGACGATGGCCGCGGCGCGCAACGTCGGACGTGCGAGGCCGTACCGGTTGGCGATGACGTTGTCGAGCAGGACGCCGTCGAGTCGGCCCTGTTCGAGATCGATGTAGGGCTCCTCGACGCCTTCATACAGAACCATCTCGACGTCGGGCTGAGCCCGCAGCAGATCGAAGGCGAGCGAGCCGCTGAGCGTGCCGACCCGCCTGCCGTGGAGGTCGGCCAAGCCGTGCACGCTCGTCGCGGCGGCGCGCACGACGAGGGTCTCCGTGAAGGCGTAGTACGGCCGCGTGAAGGCGACGCGGGCGGCGCGCGCCGGCGTGACCTCGAGGCCGTTCATGACCATGTCGAAGTCGCCGCGTTCGAGCGACGGGATGAGCGTCAGCCAATCGTTCTGCACGCACTCGGCGCGCAGCCCGAGGCGGCGGGCCAGCGCTGCGGCGATCTCCACCTCGAAGCCCACGAGGTGCGAGCTGTCGTCGGGATCCTGGAAGGCATACGGCTCGCCGCCTTGCATGTCGGCGCCCCAGCGCAGCGTGCCGCGGGCGCGCAACTCGGCCAGACGGTCCGCCGCCGCGACGGGCGTGGCGCAGACCAGCGCCGCCACCAGGCAGGCCAGGGCCACGGCAGCCGATCGGGGTTTCATGCGCTGCGCTTTATCGAAGGCCTGGCGGGGCGGCAAGCGAACCCCGACGATGATGCACACACAGGTGCTCAACGGCGCGCGGCCTGGCAGCTCCACAGTGCGGCTGACCGGCCTCGCCGGCCGGCGGCAAGCCGCTTGAGCAAGTCCGTGATGCGCTGCGCGCGCGGCACATGAGCCTGCGCACGGAGGAAGCGTATGTACACTGGATCAGGCGGTATGTCGTCTTTCATCGCAAGCGGCATCCCGCCCAGATGGACCCGCCCGAGATCACGCAGTTCCTGACAGCCCTGGCGGTCCAGCGCCACGTCAGTGCATCGACGCAGAATCAGGCGCTGCTGTTCCTGTATCGCGAGGTGTTGGGACGGGACCCCGGTTGGCTCGGTGCGGGCGAAGCGAGCATAGCGTTTGCCGGTGATCCTGACGCGTCCCGAGGTCAGTGCGCTGCTCGGCGCCTTGAACGGCGTCCCCCGGGATCATGGCCATGCTCCTCTACGGTGCCGGCTTGCGCCTGCGCGAGTGTCTGCGGTTGCGCGTGAAGGATGTGGATTTCCGTCGTCATGAAATCATGGTGCGTCAGGGCAAAGGCGACAAAGACCGGGTGACCATGTTGCCGGCGTGCGTGACGGAGCCGCTGGGCGCGCATCTGGAGAAGGTGCGGTCGCTGCATGGGCCGGATCTGAGCGCGGGGTTCGGGCGTGTCCAACTGCCGGATGCGTTGGCCCGCAAGTATCCGAATGCGCCGCGGGAATGGGGCTGGCAGTGGGCCTTTCCGGCGTCCAAGATCTGCCGTGATCCGCGCCTTGGCGAGCCGCAGCGCTACCACATCCACGAGTCGGTGTTGCAGAAGGCCATCCATGCGGCGGCCCGCAGCGCGGCGATCACTAGGCCTGTCGGTCCGCACACGTTGCGACACTGCTTCGCCACAGATCTGCTGGCGGCGGGCTATGACATCCGCACGGTGCAGGAGCTGCTCGGTCACAAGGACGTGTCGACCACGATGATTTACACGCACGTCCTCAACCGCGGTGGGCGCGGCGTGGTGAGCCCGGCGGACCAGCTGTGATGGCGGGGGTATGGTTAGGGTGTTGACCCGCCAGCTCCGGCGTGGGTTGCCGATTGCATTGGTACGCCTAATTCAAAGTAGCGTGCTCGGCGACACGACTATCCTTGTACGACTGGCTTCCTGGTTGGCTCGTGAGTGGGTTTGAAGTAGTCTCGTGGCATATGGCTCAGACATTGCCCGTTCCACCACCGGGGTTCGACGAGCTCCCCGTCGATGAGAAGGTTCACTACGTTGAGGTCCTTTGGGACCGAATTGCCGCCGCACCGCAGGAGGTCAGCGTGCCTGATTGGCACCGCCAGCTTCTTCGTGATCGATTGGCTGAGTATCGCAACGATCCGAAAGCGGGCCGTTCATGGCGCGACGTTCGCGATGAGTTGCTTCGTGAGCTCGCGGGTCGTAGGCGCCAATCAGGCGCATGATCGCCGACGTGATCGTCCGTCCCTTGGCGGAAGCGGACGTACGGGAGGCGGCGTTTTGGTACGAGAGCAAGCGCGAGGGACTTGGAGCAGAGTTCATCCTGGAGTTGGACGCACTTTACGAACGCATCGCCGGGAATCCCCGACAGTTTCCCGCAATCGAAGAGGAAGCTCACCGAGCGTTGCTGCGTCGATTTCCGTACGCGGTGTACTTCGTTATCGGGGCCGACATGCCGGTCATCATCGCGGTGCTCCACCAGCATCGCAAACCAGACGCGTGGCGCGAGCGGCGTGAGCCACGCTAACCCGGCGATGGAGACCGACGCGAAAAGAACGCGCGGCTCATCGCCATGACGTTCGGCTCGCATCGGATCCGTCAAATGAGTGGTATGAGCAGCCATGGGCTTGCGGTTCGAGTGGGATCGTCGAAAGGCGGCGCGCAACCTTGCCAAGCACGGCCGGTCGTTCGATGAAGCATCGACGGTGTTCGCCGATGGGCTATCGCTAACGATTCCCGATCCAGACCACTCCGAAGATGAGGAGCGGTGGATCATCATCGGCCAATCGAATCGCGGTAGGCTCCTTGTTGGGTACACACCGAGGACGACAACACGATTCGCATCATCAGTGCCCGCGAGGCCGAGAAGCGCGAGCGGGTGAAGTGTGAAGAAGCAAGATCGTGACGGAGACGAAACGCGGAGCTACTGGAGTTCCCCCGGCGTGTTCTGGCCTTCCACTCCTGCTTGCCACTGACTGCTTCCCACCGATAAAATCCGCACAGTGCGCGCGGGGGGGGGACAATGTCGGTGCTCAGCGGTTCAGCTCAACCGGGACTTTCCGCCATCCGGCCGCGAACGCTCGTGCTCTTCCGTGCCTCGCGCGTGAGGAGGGTTGACGTGAACGACACGATAGCAAGATCCGCGGCTGTGTTGTTGTTGAGCAGCCTGGTCGTGATGAGCTGCTCGTCGTCCGATTCGGGTCCCCACCCGGCTGCGCCGCCGCTGGAGGGAGTCGTGCGGAGCGGCGGAGACGTCTCGGTGCGCGGCCTGCCGAATGCCGTTGTGCAACTGTTCGAGGCGAGCGGGGCGGCCGCCCGGCTCCTTGGCGGCACCATCTCGGATCGATTCGGGAACTTCGAGATCGCGCTGCCCGGTCTCGATGACAAAGGCGTCTTCTTCGTCAGGGCCGGTCTGGGCAACGAGGTCGAACTCGTCGCCGTGCTGGGGCAGACCGTGCCCGACTTCGTCACCGTCAACGAGCTCACGACAGTGGCCGCAGCCTTCGCCTTCGCGCAATTCTTCGACGACGTCGAGATCCGCGGCGACATGCTTGCGCTCGACATCGCCGCGGGGATGAACGCCAACCTGGTGGCCGTCGCCACCGGTGCGCCTTCTCAGGTGATCGTCTCTTCGCCCAACGGGGATCAGACGAACTCCCTCAGATCGACGCGGAACCTGGCGAATCTGATCGCCGCCTGTATCGATGCCCCCGCGGTCAACTGCCCCGTCCTGTTCGACCTCACCACGCCGCCGGGGAGCGCACCGACCACGAACACGCTCCAGGCACTGCTCAACCTGGCCCGCCATCCGGCGCTCAATGTCGCTGGCATCTACGAGCGCTCACAGGTTGTGCAGCCCTTCCAGCCGACCCTGCAGGCCATGCCGGATGCGTGGACCATCGCCGTGAAGGTCAACGACACCGGCAGCGCCGCGTATCCGTTCGGCGGCTCGGCCAACACCGTCTTCGACGATCGAGGCTATGCCTGGATCAACAACAACACGGTCCAGGGTACGGCCGTCTCGACGATGAACGTCGTCGTGCTCAAGCCCGACGGCAGCCCGGCGGACGGCACCGACGGCACGCCCACCTCGCCGCTCCTGGGAGGCGGCGTCCTCGGCGCCGGCTTCGGCATTACCCGCAGCGTTACCGATGGGAACATCTGGGTCGGCAACTTCGGCTGGGGCGGAGACAATCCCGGCCCGGAGGGCACCGGCACTGGCAGCGTTTCCCGGTTCGCCGCCAACGGCACCCCAGTCTCCGGAGACACGGGCTACGACGGTGGCACCGATCGCGTGCAAGGGATCGTCGCCGACCATGACGGCAACATCTGGAGCGCCAGCTTCGGCAACTCCAAGCTGGTGGTCTTTCCCGGCGGCGACTACAACCAGCCGGTGGCAGCCGATCTGCCCTGCCACCCGTTCGGCGTGGCCATCAGCGCCGACGGCACCGCGTGGGTGAGCACCATCGGCGGTGGATTGCTCAACGAGCCGGACGAGCACTGCCTTCCCAGCGCCACGGTGAGCCATTGGCGTCTCAACGGGGACAGCCTCCAAAGGATCTCGCTCACCGAGGTCGGCGCCGAGCTCAAGGGGTTGGACGTGGACGTCGATGGCTTCGTGTGGGTCGCGTCGGGCGGCGACGGTACCGTCTACCGCCTCGATCCGAACGGCAACATCGTCGGGGCGTTCCAGGGCGGCGGCATCAACGCGCCATGGGCCGTTCGCATCGATGATGCCGGCAACGTCTGGGTGGCGAACTTCGGCGTCATGGATGTCCAGCCGCCGAAGAACATCTACACGAACGCGGCGGTCTCCGTCCTCGCTGGAGCCAGATCACCGTCGGGCCTGCCGGTGGGAGCGCCCATCTCGCCGCCCACCGGCTACACCCTGCCATCAGCAGGCGCTCCCGTCCTGCTCAGCGACGGCACGCCGTTGAGCGAAACCGGCGACGGCATGCAACCGGCGTTCACGCCGCTGATGCGCGCCGTGAGCGCGGTTCCAGATCGAGCCGGCAACGTGTGGGTCTCGAACAATTGGAAGCCCAACTTCACCAGCGACCTGATCGGCGACCCTGGTGGAGACGGCATGGTGATCTTCGTCGGCCTCGCCGCGCCGACCGAGCCCGGGCGGACCCAGTAGCAGGTTCAAGGCGCCATGAAACAGACCTACCGAGGCTCCTGTCATTGTGGCAACGTGCGGTTCGAGATCTACGCGGAGCTCGACCAGGTGCGCGTCTGCGATTGCTCGATGTGCCGTCGACGCGGCGCGCTCCTGCATCGGGTGGACGAAACCTCCTTCCGCCTGCTGAGCCCCCTCGGCGACCTGACCCTGTACCA
>Ga0335082_10000473_pt1 | contig 41600 bp, 39 predicted proteins | sample Lox_Sample_41_FD_206718 | JGI IMG/M metagenome (GOLD analysis project Ga0335082, IMG submission 206718) | Soil microbial communities from Loxahatchee National Wildlife Refuge, Florida, United States - Lox_Sample_4.1 | ecosystem: Environmental > Terrestrial > Soil > Wetlands | place: USA...
CTGACCGCATATTCGGGGCGGGTTGCGAGTCGGGCGTTAATCCCGGCAATCCGGTGAATTACATCAAGACTCAATGCTTCTCGTTCCCCGTGCCCGCCACGCGAATGGGAAACGCGAGCCGAAACAGGCTGATAGGGCCCAGCCTCTCGAACTTCGATCTAGCGCTATTCAAGAACAATTACATCAAGGCGATTTCAGAAAACTTCAATATTCAGTTCCGGGCGGAGTTTTTCAATGTTCTGAATCGGCCAAATTTCTTGCCACCCGTGGCCAACGACACCTTGTTCAGCGCCAGCGGAGCGGCGGTAACAACCGCTGGCCTGATTACCGGGACTTCGACGTCTTCACGCCAGCTGCAATTCGGATTGAAGGTTGCTTGGTGAATGAATCCGTATCGTCGTAATATCGCACAAGTGGCCGCAACGCAAGGCAACCTCACAATCGATTCAGTTCATTGATTCTCTGCTCCACAACATTGGCGAATCCCTCCACTTCTTGTGGAGAATAACCTGCCGAACGGAAGGCCTCGCGAATTTGCTCATTGGAAAGCTGAGCCAGCAGCTGTCCAATCCAGCGTGCATCCGCACGAGGAACATTTTGCCCGATCCAGCGCATGTGCATCCGCATTCTGAATGCTTTCAGGTTCACTAAGCGCCACAGGCTCGGACGCGCCGGAACATTGAAATCGACAGATTCCGGGGTCGCGCGTTTGATGAATTTTGATCGGGAGTACTCGCGAAGGTCGCCTTTCGAGTGGCTGAGTGGAAACGTGATGCCTGCAGCGCCAAAAGTAGCTCCCAGGTCGCTCACCATGTAGCGCAATGGCGCATCCTGTTCGTCTCCCTTTTCTTCGAATGCTGCATTGTTTTCTGCTTTTAGATCCCAATTGTTCAGCAGCGCCATCATTACGCGTAGGCCATTCCATTCCCGAGTACCGCTAAAAGGGTTGTCCCGCCAATCCCAATCGCCTGCTTTCTTTTCTCCCTTCAGATCACGCTTTAACCGAACGTTATGCATGGTGCCGTCGGGGCCGATCAGTTTTCGGCCCCGCTTCAGCGCTTGCATGTTCTGAACTTGCAAAACCGGCAAGAAGTAATCTTCTTCGGTGAAGTACCCGACTGCCCACAGCAAGCGAGTCGCGGCGACCTCCGGCTGGGCCTCCAGACCAAGCTTTACCCGCCATTTCGTGTCGTTCTCATCACGTACATCGAACTTGGGGTTGGAGCCTTTGAGATCTTCCTTGATAAATGTGTAGGTCGTATGCGGTTCGTCGGCTTTTCCACCGGACCCGTAGAATAAGTCGCGCGAAGCAATGTCGCCCGGATTGGACCATAGCACGGCCTTAGACTTTTGATGGTCTGCTTCCGAACGAGACCGTTTGTCTTTGGCTACCGCCGGGATCGTCAAGAGCAGAAACGATGCGTTGATCAACACCACGCAGATGGCCGTTCGTGCCACTTGCCGTCCACGTGCCTCGGTCCTGAGCACCATGGCTCTTGTTTTGACCTGACCTCTCATTCCATCACCTCAAGCAATGCCACAAATGGCATCAGTTTGTCTCGCAAACTGGATTTCGTAGAGCCTGGCGTAGAGTCCCCCCTGCGTCAGCAACTCTTCGTGTTTTCCCGATTCGACAATGCGCCCTTCGTTAAGAACCATGATCACGTCGGCTTTTTGAACCGTTGATAAGCGGTGCGCAATCACTAAGGTTGTCTTGCCCTTGATGAGTCGCTCAAGCGCTTCAAAGACCATCTGCTCGGAAGCCGCGTCTAACCCGGAACTGGGTTCGTCCAGCAGGAGGATCGGGGTGTCGCGGATAATGGCGCGAGCAATAGCAATTCGCTGACGTTGACCGCCGGATAGAGTACCGCCTCGCTCGCCAACGATTGTGTTATAGCCATTCGGCAGCTTCGAGATGAACTCGTCGGCATCCGCAAGCTGGGCAGCGCGCAGGATTTCCTCCTGCGTGGCTTCCGGCTTGCCATAGGCGATGTTTTCCCGGATGCTGGTGTGGAAGAGGATGTTGTCCTGAAGCACGAAGCTGATCTGATCTCGCAGTGAGTTCTGTGTGAACTCACGTATGTCACGTCCGTCGATTGTGATGCTGCCCGAGTCGGGATCGAATAACCGGGGAATCATGGCTGCGATCGTGGATTTCCCGGCCCCGGTCGGCCCCACCAGCGCCGCCATGGCGCCGGGCTCAATGGTGAAATGAACCTGGTTGAGTACCGGGTGCCCCTGAGCGTAGCTGAAGCTCACGTTTTCAAACCCAATCTCACCGCCGAAGCGTGGCGCCGCAATCGCAGTCGGCAGATCACGCAGATCCGGCACCACATCCACGAGTTCACGGATACGCTCGTACCCCACTGCTGCCTTGGAATAGGCGTCTGCAAGCTTGGCGAAGTCCTGCATTGGCTTGTACATCTTCCCGAGATACCAGATGAATATGATCAGCGAGCCCGCAGAGAGGGTGCCTGCGAGGACCAACCGTCCTCCATACCACAACACGACGGCAGTTCCGGACGCCACTACAATCTCGACCAACGGCGAGAGTTTGGCCTTCAGGCTGCGGGCGCGCAAAGCCATATTGACCACTTCATTGCCTTCCCGGTCAATGTGCTCTTGCTCAAACTCTTCCCGGGCAAACGCCTTCACTACTCCGATTGCGGACAGACGTTCCTGCATGAGCGATTCGAGCCGTCCTTGCTGTTTTCGAACCTCGCGAGACGCCTTCTTGCTGCGGTGCGTAAATGAATAGGTCAGAAGAAATAGCACGGGCGCGACGGATAGTCCGATCAGCGTAAAACGCCAGTTCAGATAAAACATGACTCCAATCATGCCCAGTAGACTGATGCCATCAGTAATAAGTCCGACCAGTCCGGAGACCACGAAACTCTGCACCGCATCAATGTCGGTGGTGAGACGGCTGAGAAGATCGCCAGTCTGCGCTCGCTTGTGGTAGGCCATCGGCAGCTGTTGGATGTGTTGGTATAAAGTGAGCCTCAGGTCCCGTGTGACCCACTGGCCTACGCTGCTCGTCATGTAACTCTGAAGGTAAGAGCACAGCGCATCGAATGCGGCGATCGCGATTACGGCGCCCGCCGCGAACTCGATGACTCGCAGTTGATGAAGCCCAAGATCCGCATGAACAAAGTGCTTGAGCCAGCCATGCAGCGGTTTGCTGCCGCCAATCAAGTCAAACACGACCTTCAGGGGCCAGGGCTGCAGCAGGCTCGCAATACTTGCTCCAACAACAGCAAGCAGAGCGATCGCAAGCGGCCTTGCGTACGGTCCGAGCAGCCCACTTACAGTCAGCCGTTGGTGCGTTGTGTTCTGCCCTGATGTCAAGAGCGTCTCCGCTTCTTCCGTTGAGATTGAGGTGTCAACTCTCTTCTTATTGCTCGTGTTTTCGAAGAAATGGCACAAATTCACTCGCCACGTGGACGCCCAAAGTGGCAACCATTCCCCATGTTCCACGCACGGCGGCGTCTCCGGCGGTTGCCCTCTCGTTTGGATACCAGGTGTTCGAAATGAAGGCGGCGCCGTAGACACCTACAAAGCGGGAAAACGCTGGAATCGTGACGCCGTGTGAAGTGGGCGAAACAAACGTTGACACGATCGCATGACGTGTACGGGCCCAAGCCCTTCGATCATTCGATGGGAAGTATCGCGGGTCCTCTCCATCGGCGGCCGCAAAGCCGAATATGACCGTCTCGGAGATGACCCGCCGCGCTGCTGCCGACCCGTAACGCTTTCCGAATGCTTCCGCACCTCCTCCCCAACGCGGGGGTTCATCTTGCGCCTGACCGATTCCGGCCGCGAGCGCAGGACCGATGATTGTTACCGGACTAAAGACGGAACGTGCGTAAACGTGGGCTCGCTCTCCAAAGGTCAGGGAATGATCGGTGGAAATGGGTGTACGGGCAACCACCGGAACCGCGGACGAACTGGCCGAGTTGTCAGAACCGGCCGAAGGCGCATCGGGCAACGCGGACTTCGAGACGTCCATTTGAGCGAGGGCGGGCACAGCCAAAAATGAAATCGAGAGCACGATTGCGCCAAGTGCAAAGGAATTTCTGCGAAGCGGACCAGTATGTTCCAAATGAGACTTACTCATATTATTTCCTCACGGGCTGATTTCGGATGGCGGCGACACTGCCCCTGTTCTCTGGACAGCCACACTCGCTTCAGAGCAAGAACAGTTTCGCGAAGCCGCTTGCACCTGCACACATGCATGCCGCTAACCAAAGGGCCGGATCGGTGCTTATGCGCTTGCGAGCTCGCTCATCTGTTTGCGGGATAGGACAATTACCAGGAACCGGTCGTTAAATGCGCAAAGACGGTAGGGCGATGCTTTTGCTGGCGAGACCGTCAATATGTGAACGCTTCGATGACATGCTGTCAGGAATTCGATAGCAATCTGGACATATGGCGCCGCTGGATAAATTGCGAACCGAGCCAGAATGATGATCTTTCCTCCGCATCCGCACTGAATCTTTGGCCCCTCGTGTGCACAACCAGGACGAAGCAGGATCACTGAGGGCACAGACGTGAAACTTATCCTTGAGCCGAACGATGGCGTGACTCCGCTCATCAAAGCCATCGATCACGCAAAGAAGAGTATTGAAATTGCGATCTTCCGTTTCGATCGAAGTGACATCCAGCGCGCGCTCGAACGGGCGGTAGCCAGGGGAGTTTCGGTGCACGCCCTTATCGCGAATACCAACCGTGGAGAAGAAAAAAATCTGCGGACACTAGAGATGGACTTCCTTCCGGCAGGAATAGAAGTGTCACGCACAGCTGACGACTTATTGCGCTACCACTACAAGTTCATGATCGTGGATCGCCGGGCTCTTTACCTGCTGACCTTCAACTATACCTATTTGGATATCGGTACTTCACGCAGCTTTGGCGTGCTCACGAAAAGCCCCGATCTGGTGCGAGAGGCGGCGAGGCTCTTTGAGGCAGATGTCAGACGCCAGCCCTACACACCGGAACTGCGAAGTTTCATTGTCAGCCCCGTCAATGCGCGACAGGAGCTTTCCCGGTTCATCGAAGAGGCCGAGCAACAACTGCTTATTTATGACCCGGAGATCAGCGATCCCGCCATGATCCGGCTTCTCCGGGAGCGTGCGCAAGCAGGAGTCCAGATTCAGATCATAGGCCAGATGAAGAAGGGTTCGCCGAAGCTCGGCGCCAATGGCCTTATGCGGATGCGTTTTCACACGCGAACGATTATTCGCGACCGCCAGGCGGCCTTTATTGGCAGCCAGAGTTTGCGCGAGGCAGAACTCGACAGGCGTCGCGAACTCGGTCTAATCACGCAGCATCACGCCGTGGTGCGCTCATTACTGAAAGTCTTCGAAAACGACTGGGCCACGCTGAAACCCCGAACGGAAGAAGGCGAAGACAAAGCAGTTCCGGTAAATCGCGCCGTGGAGCGAGTCGCTAAAGCCGTCGTTCGGGAACTGCCCCTGGAGCCTCTGGTAGAGCGGGCCTTAAAGCAAGCCCTCAAAGAGATCCCGGGCGTGAAACTGGCCAGAGGCAAATTCGAGCACCGGCTCGAGGACGCTTTACGAGAGGCGGTCGAGGACAGCGTTTCCCACAGCGTGAGGGAAACGGTGGAATCGGAAGCACAGACATAGGTTTCCCGATGCGAAATCACGTCATTATCCTGTTGTCTGCGCTGCTTTCCGGAATCTGTCCCGGTTACAGTTATGGCGCATCGGAACCGGCGCCCGGCCCTGTGATTCCACAATTCGAGCACGTCTTCGTTGTGGTCGAGGAAAACCAGAGTTACGACGAAATAGTCGGGAATGTTCAGGACCTGCCCTATTTCAATTCTCTGATCCGCGAATACGGCCTGGCCACAAACTATTACGCCAATACCCATCCTTCGGTAAACAACTACTTCATGCTCACGGCTGGGCACGCCGGCTTTTCCAGTTTCTGGGCGTCCGAGGGGATGCTGGCAGACCTGCACTCTGCAGAGGTTTCCGGAGTGAACATCGCAAGTGTGTTGACCGACCACAAGCTGACATGGAAAGCATATCTGGAGGGTCTTCCTCAAGAGGGATCGCTCACGTCCAGCCACGGTGAGTATGTGAGGCGCCATGATCCGTTTTCGTATTTCACCACCGTTGTGCACGGGACCCGAGACCATTCCCCGCAAACGGCCAATCTCGTGCCTTTTGCCGGGAATTTTGGAAAGGATCTTCGTAATCGCAGCTTCCCGAGTTACTCCTTCATCGTTCCTGATATCTACGATGACGGACACAACAATGCGAAAACCCGCAGGGAGGCAGCTTGCGGCGATCACACCGCCTTGCGGCAGATCGACCATTGGCTCAATACGAACATACGTTCCCTGGTCGACGATGCCGATTTCAAGCGCAGCGGGCTGCTGATCATTCTGTTTGATGAGGCCTGCAGCCGAGGACCACATGCCGACAGTCGGCTGGATCCCAAGCAGCCATCCCTTCGCGGCGGAGGCCATATACCGGCTCTCATCATCAGCTCGAAAACGAAGGCCGGCACAACCTCCGACCAACTCCTTCACCATGAAAGCATCCTGCGTTTATGCCTGAGAGCGCTTGGACTTCAGCAATTCCCTGGAGCGGCCGCAACTGCTCCCGACGTCTCGGAGTTGTTCACGCAGCCTTGAGTTAGCGATCGTGGGTGGACCGAGACCCGGTGCTTGCTGGGAGTAGCGAGGTGATGACGGAAGAACGGCAGAGAGACCTTTGCGAAAGCCTCAAAAGATTGGGCTACGGACGAAGGGGGCAGATCAGGCTATATGGTAGAGATTACGAGTTAACCAGCGATCCGATTGTAGTTGACGATCGCGTCGTGTTGGTGGATGCCATCGAGCAGAGGTCGGGAACATCGACGCGTATCCGCCTTCCACTCACAATCCTTATTATTGCGAGTCAGAATCTCAGCGAATGATCGGATCACACGTGATGTGCGCTACTGCCAAAACACGCTGCTGTCCAGTTCAACAATGCGGGTTCACCAAACCCAGCCACACCGACAGCGGATTGCTTCGCACAGCTTTGCCTTGCACAACATCGCCTTACATAATGGACACAACCTCATCCACATGGCGTCCTCCCGAGGTCTAAACGAATCCTATGCCTCCGTATGCCGAAACGAGTGGGGGCGTTGTGCCAACATTGCCACGGCCAACGCGCTGAGGTCCGGGTCGGGGGACTCGGCAGCCCTGAGCAACTCGCTGCCGGCATCCTGTTGTCCGTAAGCGCACCACATCACCCCACAGAGAAATACGTAGTCACCATCCATAGTCGTCTCCTTTAGCAGCCTTCGGAAGCCGCCCTTGGCCCTGCTTATGCAATACAACTGCCAACTGCTCGAAGGACTCTGCATTAGCAACGATTGTTCTGCAAAGTCGTCGCTGCACTGGTTCCTGTATGTAGCCTCGACGCGATCCCCCGCCTCTGGCAAAGGCGGACACGTTTCAGGGAGCCCATCACTGTGCCGCTCCGTAATAACCTGTTCTGGCTTGGACGCGAAGCGAAGGGAGTCCTCGTGGGACGGTTAACTTCACCTTGATCTTCCTCCACTTTTCATCGCTGCGGGAGGCGTCAGGACTGTAGCCAAGGATGTACTGATTGCGTAGCTCGTTCGCGATGTGTTTGGCGACGGCGGGCAGGTGTTCGGGATTATCAAGGGCGTAGGCGCTGGCGCCGGTCAGATCACTCATGCCCGCAAGCAGCGCGGGCCCCAGTCGTTCCTCTTGGGTACTAAACTGGGCATCGAAAACGCCGATTGAATACACCATCACATCAGACTCTTTGATTAATGCCCCGAGATCTTTTTCGGTATAGCGGCTTCGGTTGTCGCCCCCGTCTGAGATGATCATCAGCGCCCTTCTTTGATAGCGTGCGTTTTTCATGTGGCTGACTGCCAGAACGACCGCGTCAATCAAAGAGGTTTTTCCCTTTGGCCTTGTGAACAGCAGGTTGCTCTGGATTTCGTCCACATTGGACGTGAAGTCCTGGACAAGCATCGGTTCGTCGGCGAAAGTCAGTAGGAAGAACTCATCTTGAGGATTGGAAGCTTTCAGCAGTTCCACGACCGCATCGCGCGCCCGGTCGATCTTGGTGCCCATGCTGCCACTTACATCGAGGACAATGCCGACCGAAGCGGGTGCATCCTCCTTCCAGAAATGTTTGATGGGTTGCGGGTGTTTGTCCTCAAACAGCTGGAAATTCCCCTGCTCGAGTCCTGTGACGATTCGGTTCGATCTATCCATGACTGTAACGGGCACGAGTACCAGGCCAACGGACTTGCGGATAATTCCGATGGAAGTATTCGCCAAAACCTGCGGAGAGTCGGATCTGGCGATTTGAACTCGGGGCTCAACGTGGGCAAGATCAGTTGCGCTCTGAGCACTTGCTGCGGAGTAACTAATCATCATCGCAAGAGCAATAAGCCAGATTGTTCGTAAGAATTGCGCACCCATCTGCATGACGGCTGCCTCACTCCAAATTGAATGTTCTTTGCGATCGAACGAGACAACCGAATGCAAGCCGGATTCCAAAAGCAGCGGACTCCTCCGATCCCCATAACTGGGCTGTGCGCGGCCTTACCGCTCTACCATCGCGCAGAACCGCTGCGTGACGCCTCGTGGTCACCAGCTCATCGTTCTGACACAACACGTCGAAATCCTGACCAAATTGTCGGCTGCAGCAGTTCGTAATTCCTACACTTAGCGCGCTTCCCGTTTGGCATACCGATTGCCAAGTCATCGGCGCGGGCGCAGCCGCCTGCACCCAATTTCTAAGTGGAGATAAGGGAATCAAGGAGGACTGGGAATCATGCACAACCAAGGTCATGGAATGAAAAGAACGGCCCTGGCAGTCGTGGCACTTGTCGGGGTGATGTCGATGAGTGCGGTGGCACAAGAATTTCGATCAGAAATCAGCGCCCTGGGCACGGGATTTTACACCAAGGACGCCAACGGGAACGGCATTCGAGACAATGTGACCGACACGGGTGGTTTCCTGGTCGGATATCGCTACAACTTCAATCGCTGGCTCTCGGCAGAAGCAAACTACGGCTATGACCGCAACACCCAAAAATATCTCGGCGCCACGACGGCCCGTGTACAGACCAACATTCACACCGTGACGAGCTCGGCGGTAGTGAAACTACCCACCGTCGCCAAGCTGCAGCCGTATGTGCTGGGTGGCGGGGGCGCGCTCGTTTTCGATCCGACCGACAAAAGCGGCGGCAGTCTCTTGGGCGCTACGTGGCAAGCCAAAGGTGCATTCGTGTACGGCGGCGGTGCCGACTACGCCATCTCAAAACACTTTTCAGCGCGGGCAGAGTATCGCGGATACGTTTACAAAGCGCCGGATTTCAACCTCACCAGCCTGAAAACAGACGCCTGGACGCACGTCGCAGCGCCGTCAGCTGGCGTCGTCTACCACTTTTAATAGCCGCGGTCCGACGTGTGGTACGGGACTTCAATCAGAGACCCGTACCACGCGAAGGTGGACCTCAATTTCAGCCGGCAGGCAGCGATGATCTCGGTAGCGCAAGCGAAGGTAGAGATTGGCATGAAGCTTCCTGGCTTTTGGAAGATCATCGCGAGCTTCGTGATCTGCGGCGCGATGTACGCTTCGCAAATTCCCCCTGCAAATGCCCAGGCTGTTGCGCTCATGGAGGCCGGTGTCGTCGGTACCTCTAGTCGATTACCCGGGAGGTCATGCGGGGAAAGTCTTGCGTCGTTGCCCGTCAAGCAAGCTTTGCGGCTGGTCTGTCAAAGAAATTACGAGACTGGAAACAACGCGTCCGGGCGCAAGGCGATTGTGATCGGATTTGTGGGCGGCTTCGTGAAGAGCAATGACGTAAGGCATCCGGAAGTGAACTTTGCCGCACTCCTACGAGAGAGGGATCCCGCCATTGTGCAGGCCGAGGTGTTTTCCAATCACGACGGGAAGAAGGCCCGTCAGCGCCTGCTGCAACTGCTAGACATCGACGGAGACGGCACTCTGACCAGCGCTGAGAAAAAGCAAGCCAGCATCATTATCTATGGACACAGCTGGGGTGGGTCGCAAACCGTCACCTTGGCTCGGGAATTAGGAGAGCTGGGTGTTCCTGTGCTGCTCACGATTCAACTGGATAGCGTTCGTAAACCCGGACAGGATGATTCGACAATTCCCGACAATGTGGAAAACGCAATCAACTTCTATCAGCCCAAGGGGCTGATCCACGGCCGCTCGATCATTCACGCAGCTGATCCGACGCGAACCAACATCCTCGGAAACGTCCGCATGACGTACGCCCGGGGACAAGTCAATTGTGACAATTACCCTTGGCTCGCCAGGGTCTTCAACAAGCCTCACCACGAAATCGAAAATGATCCGCGTATATGGGGCCAGGTCGTGTCGCTCATCGATTCGGAATTGAAGAGCACTTCGTCGGTCGCTCGAGCATCCCGCACCGAGTAGGGAAGAAGGCAACCGGATGAGATGCCTCCTCAGAAAACCGACCGGAAAACAAAGAACCGATGAATACGCCTCTGTCGAAGACTTTCGCAGAGTGTTTGCCGAGGGCGGGAATGAGTTGTATGAGCTTTCCTTCCAGCTGATGCGTGATCACGACAAAGCAGAGCAGTGCTTGGTTGCCGGTCGGGAAGACTGTATCAAGGCAACTCGGATTTTTAAGGAATGGGCCCGTTCCTGGACGAAGCGCACGATTATCCAAAATGCAATTCGTGAAGTCAAGCCGCGTCCGAGCATTGCCACCTCATCTTCGATTGCTGGTCCAAACTACATTGGCGGAGTGGTGGGCGGCTTAGACACACCGCTTCAGCTCGATGCCGTGTTAACGCTTGAAGATTTCGATCGCTTTGTCTTCGTGATGTCTGTCCTCGAGCGCTACTCTAAGCACGACTGCGCCCTGCTTTTGGGTTGCACCTATCGGCAAGTCGAAGATGCTCGGACGCAGGCTTTTGCACAACTCACAGGTGCCCACCGCGCTGTGTGTGTCGGTGAAAATCACTCAGAAATGGTTCAGGAGCAAGTACCGTGGCGGACCGGTAACGCGGATGGACTGAGCAGCCTATGAGTTTCGTCCACCAAGGCTACGTAACGATCATTCTCGTAACGCTCACTCTTATATTGCAGAGCGTGGGCATGGCTGTTCTCATCCAATGGATAAAGGCTCAGTTCCCCAACGGTATTCACCAGCTCGGCCTTTTTCGCTCCGTACTGCTCGTGGTGCGATTCACGAGTCTGCTGGTCTGCTTGCATATGTTGGAGATCTTGTTGTGGGCGGCATTCTATCGCTGGAATTTTTTTTCAACCTGGGAAGCGGCGTATTACTTCTCGGCGGCGAACTATTCCACCGTGGGAGCGGGTGATCTTTTTCTTACGCAAATCTGGCGAATGATGGGCCCGGTAGAGAGCGTTACAGGTGTACTCATGTGCGGGTTCTCCGCCAGCTTCTTGTTTGCCATAGTGAATCGGCTCGTTGAACTCGAGGACCCCGGACTGGCCGACCCATATGCTGGCGCTCGCGGTTTCGCTAACGGAGCAGACGGCGAATCGACCGGATCGAGACAACGACAAACAGTGAACCTTAAGGCTGTTGTGTCCCGGAGGGGATGACCGCTTCTCCGCCATGTCCCGGTGAGTCAGCAGGCCGACAGTGTCAATTTAGGGCGTCAAAAAGCGGCCGCTTCGACCCTACCATCAATCGTTTAATCCAGATTGACTGCTCAGACATCTTGTCAGCGAGACTGCAAGGTGCCGAAATGTGGAACGTCAGGTGCAATACAAGGATTGGTAGTTAATCTAGCCGGGCGAACCCGCTGTACCTAGATAGAAGGACAACTGGCGCAGGGAAGGGGTTGAGGTGCGAAAGGCAAGGGACCGAATGCGGATCTCCGGGCCAGTGCCCCGTCGGAAGACATCCTCGGCCATGAGCATCTGCCGCAGCACTAGCGCCCCCAGCCTGCTGGGTCGAAGCGAAACGCATTGTGCTTGCTTGGCGCCGGCTTTCATGTGGGAGTGCGAATACTTTTGCTCGTCAAGCGGCTTGCTCTGCAGCCGATGTACAAACCGTCACCGAGTCCGTTGGGAAGCAGGACATGAAAACTCCACCGTTGCTATATCTCTTGCAGAAGAAGGAGCGTGATTAATGACCGCTGCCCCCGCCGTTCCCGTCGAGTCCCCAGCACCGGCATCGAAGCCAGTCGCGCCCGGTAAAGTTCAGAGCGCAGCGCCACAACCTTCCCGCTGGCAGAAATATCTCACGCCTGCGTTGGTTGTACTGCTCGCTCTCGCCGTCCTGACTACCCTCACCCGAAAGTGGAATTCTTGGGAAGGCGGCAAGGCACAACAGGTTACCGACGACGCTTACGTTCGCGGCGACCTGACTCCACTCAGCACCAAGGTTGCAGGCATTGTTAGCACAGTACACGTCGCTGACTACCAACGGGTGCACAAAGGCGACCTGCTGGTCGAACTCGAAGACAACGATTACCAGGCGCAGGTTGATCAGGCGAATGCGGCGGTCGCAGCAGCCAAGGCGGCTATCGAGAATAATCGGCGTCAGAAACAGCTGCAGCAAGCCAAAATCGACAGAGCCCTCGCAGGGATACTCGAGGCGCAAGCCGAAATCTCCGCGGCGCAGGCGGGAATAGCCGCCGCACAGGCCGACCTTGATCGCACTGTTCCCGAACGCCAACGGCAGGAGGCACTCCTCGAGACCAATGCCACTACGCACCAGAAGGTTGAACAGGTTGTCGCCGACGAGCAACGCTCACGCGCACAGCTGGTCAGCCGTCAAGCTTCACTGCAACAGGCCAAGGCGATGTTATCCAGCAGTGAATCCGCAGTCGAAGCCGAACGCCGAGGCCTGGACGTTCTGAATTCCCAGGAGATCCTGCTTATTGCGGACTTGCGAGGCAGGCAGGCTGCGCTCGCTATCGCACAAGTGAACCTCGGCTACACGAAAATCTACGCGCCCGGGGATGGGACTGTCGGGGAACGGCAGGTTCGTCCCGGACAGTTGGTCTCTCCAGGGACACAGGTGATTCCTTTCGTGGATGTCACAAAGTGGGTCCAGGCGAACTATCGCGAGACGCAGCTGACCAACGTAAAGGTTGGCGACTCTGCTGAAATTCGCATTGATGAATACCCGGGCCAAGTCATTCACGGCAAGGTTATCGAGATCGCCCCGGCCAGCGGCTCACAATTCACTCTGCTGCCGCCGGATAACGCCACCGGCAATTTCACGAAGGTCGTGCAGCGCATTCCGGTAAAGATCGGCCTCGATGATGCCATCTTAGCCGCCGGACTGCGACCCGGCCTTTCTGTGACTGCCACAGTCCGCACGAGACGTTAGCACAGCACCATGGCTGCCTCCATTGCTATCAACCGATCCCTCGCGCCGGCAGAGATCGCACAAGCGACGGCCGCGGCGATTCCATCCGAGATTTCCGCGCGGCCGCTGTTGGGGATTCTCGGCGTCCTCATCGGCGCCGGGCTGGTCACGCTCACGGCCCGCATGCTTTCGCTGGGGTTGGCAGATCTGAGAGGCCACGTCGGCATCAGTTACGACCAGGGTGCGTGGCTCGACAGCGCCTATAACGCTGCCCTGATGTTCATCGGGCCCTTCAGCGTTTACCTCGGTGGTTTGCTCGGACCACGCCGCATCCTTCTATGTGCGGCTGGAGCATTCACTGTGACCTGCGCCTTCCTGCCGCTTATCCACAGCTATAGCCTGCTGGTTGCTGCATTGACCATCGCCGGGCTCACATCGGGTACGTTTTATCCCCTCACTCTGACTTTTGCTCTTCGCATCAGTCCTTTGCGATTCCTGCCGATCACGATGGCGTTCTATGCGACGTTCATTGACGGAGCCGTCAATGTAGCGCCGTCACTTTATGGTTGGTACCGCGAACATCTTTCCTGGCACTGGATGTTCTGGAATTCAGCCATGATTGCGCCGCTGATGATGATCTGTATCTATCTCGGGATACCGCCGGCCCCTGCTCGAAAACAGGACGGTCAGGCGCCCAGCTTTGTTGGGTTCCTATATCTGAGTGCTGGATTGGCCTTGATCTTTGCTGCCCTGCAGCAGGGTCAGAGGCTCGATTGGTGGCGCTCTGGCGTCTTCAATGCCTTGTTTTGGTCCGGCGCGTTCTTCACGCTTTGCGCACTCACAAGACGACTACGTGGTCCCAACCCCCTTGTGGCACTCCCTTATCTCTGGAAACGGAACACGGTCCTGCTCGGAAGTCTTCTTTTCTGGTTTCGGTTTACTCTCACCACCACCATCATCCTGATTCCGCAGTCACTCGCCATCCGTGGTTTTGAAGCGGACCAGATTGGCCCCGCCATCATCTGGAGCGCTGCTCCGCTCCTGCTGGTCGCGCTCACCGCCGGGCTTCTCATGCTTGGCCGGCTGGATCCACGTCTGATCCTCGCTGTGGGCTTGACGTGTACCGCCTTTGCGGCTGTCTTGAACTCCCAATACACCAGTTCTTGGGGGGCAGAAAACTACTATCGCACCGAGTTACTCACGGGAGTCGGACAATCGTTTTCCCTGATCGGGCTGGTGGGATGCATCATCCTGCAGGGAGTTTTCACGGGGGGATTAATGAAACCTCAGTGGATCCTGACATTCTCTGCCTTTTTTCACACTATTCGCCTATTCGGTGGACAAGCGGGAGCCATCTACATGGGCCACTTTCTCGCCGAACGCGAGAAGCTGCACTCGAATCTTCTGGGGCTGCATGTGGCCCAGGGAAGCTGGACTACCGACGGGAATCTCCACGCGTTAGCTGCGGGTGTTTACGCCAAATCACCGAGCTTTGCTGCGGCGGGCGCCCGCGCTGCCGATCTGATCGGAGCGCGGCTCCGTCTTCAGGCGTACTCTCTGAGCCTCATCGACGGCTTCTTTTTGGTGGCGTGGACTTGCGCCCTCGCACTTATTCTCGTTGCCTTGCTCCGAAAGTCGCCCATGAACTACGGCGATCTGAGCACGCTGCAGCCGGTTAAGGAGTCGCACACATGAAATGCATATTACGGCTATTGCGAATCACCCTGGTGCTATCCGGTGCCGTCGCCCTTGCTGGAGAGTCAGGCGGGACCGCTCCCGCTCGCCATCTTACCTTGCACGACGCCGTGCAGTTGGCGATGCAGCGCAACCATGTTGTCCACATCTCCGAATACAAGGTCGAGGAGAAGCAGCACGCGAAACAAGCTGCGAAGAGCGAATATTTTCCCACCATCCGGAATGACAGTACTTTCATACATCTGACCGATACCCAGCTCATACAAATCGCTGGTGGTAGTCTCGGCGCTGTCGGAAGCACGCCTATTCCTCCTGCCACGGCGACCATTAATCAGGGTGGGCGTGATCTAGCGACCAGTGGCACCCAGCTGACGCAGCCGCTGACCACATTGCTAAAGATCCGGCCCATGAACGATATGGCACAGGCGGAACTGAAGGCGTCGCGACAAAGAGCACAACAAACCCAGAACGATGTTGCCCTGAAAGTTCACCAGCTGTATTACAAGGTGTTGATCGCGCAAGTCCACCGTGACGCCACCGAAGCCAGAATCAAAGCGTCGCAGGATCTGCAAAGCGAACGTGTCCAGCAGGTGAAATACGGCAGCACATTGGAGGAAAACCTGATCGAAAGCCGCGCCCAGCTCCTCGAGGCAAAACAGGAGTTGCTGACCACCGACCTACAGCTCTCCGACCTTAAGCTCCAGCTCAACGACGTCATGGGGCTGCCACTTACAACTGCCTTGGATCTCGATCCTAATACTGCGGAAGTCGAGCCGACCTGCGCCCGCGAAACCTGTGTGACTGAGGCACTCGCGTCCCATCCCGAGATCACCGAAGCGCGCTACGAAGTGGAGAAGGCGAGTGCCGCGGTTCGCCTGGCCAAGACAGATTTCTATGTGCCGGATGTGGACGCCTTTGCCCGTTACAGTTACCAAAACAATGTTCCATTTCTGGCGCGCAATTTCGGCAGTTTCGGCGTTCACTTCAGCTACGACCTTTTCGACTCGGGACGCAAGCGTGCGGTTATCCGCGAGCGCCAATCTCAGCTGTCGCAGGCGAAAGAGAACCTTGCCAGGCTTACCGATGAAGTGGAGCTGGCAGTGCAGACCGCATACAACAAGCTGGAAAGAACCGACCAAATGCGCAAGGTCTCCGAGGAACTACTGGCGTTGCGCTCCGAATCCAGTCGAGTTTTGCATCAGGAACTGGTGCGGGGTGAAGCTCTCAGCTCTCAGGCCGATATGGGAACCGCCCAGGAACTCGACGCCAAGACTTTGCTCCTGCAGTCACAACTGGATTACACCCTGGCGAGCGACGAGATCATCCATGCCATGGGCCGCACACCCGAATAGATGGATGCTGATGACAGCGAGGATATGTCGACAATGTGTCAACGTGTCTTTCGACACGCGTCAAAGATTGGTCGCGTCGATGTTCGATGAGCCCAGAACCCAAGCAAGGACTAAGAAGCGCGAGCTTCGTCAACAAGTGAAATCCGAGGATGAGCTGAAGAGCTATTCCTTCCCAACCTGAAGAAGGCAATCACGATCGACAAAGCACGAAGTGACCCGACCGATTGACAGACTTGGCGGTTACCCTCCACTTCAAAACCACCTCCCGCTTTAACCAATCACTTCCCCACCACATCCAGCTGGAACGACTTTGGCACCTGCCTTGCCTACGTCCCAGCTGTAATGCGAAGGTTCGCACAACTGAAGTGGCGCCTTGTGCAGACCTCGTCTGAGGTGATTCTTAAATGCCGACCGCTTGTAATATCCGGATCGAGATAGCGATTCGTGATCCTCTGATGGAGTCCACCAAGCGCCCAGCGGCGCCGATTCCGGCAAGACGCCGGCAAATTCCACTGCTTTTGAGCGCACTTTTGATGGCGATGTTCCTGATGGGCGTTGCTTGGGCCCAGGACCGGCCAACCGTTGCCTACAATGAATTCACGCTCTGGGCCGACGGGCAGTTCGGGAACGGCCATGCGTTCGGTGCCACTACGAATAGTCGCATGTATCAGGTGGAATTCCGGTACGGCCGGCTCGCCCGTAAGACTGATTTGTACGCGCTACACTATATTGCCGAGGTGGTCCCGTTGACCTTGGTAGGCCAACCCCAGGCGAAGGGCCGCGTATATGCCTACGGTGGCGGCGGCAGCCCGATTGGCGCACAAGTCAATTTTCTTCCTCATCGCCGAGTTCAGCCATTTCTTACGAGCGGCGGAGGCTTCCTCGCTTTCAACCAGCGCATGTTTCACGCCACAAAGTTCAACTTTACCGCCCAGCTCGGTGCGGGCTTACAAGTATTCACCTCCAGTCACCACAGCATCGACTTCGGGTACAAATATCACCACATCTCGAACGCCAACCGGGGTGATACCAACGAGGGGATGGACTCGCACGTTTTGTTTGTGGGAGTGTCGTTTTTTCGATAAGCCACAGATTTGTGGGGATGTTCAAGGGCGAGTGGTAGCAATGTGATCTTCTTGCGGGTCCAATATGTGGATATTTAGGTGTGCGACTCGTCTCGTTCTTCTCGCGATGTCTTTCTTCTTTTGTCTTCAGCCTATCTGTGCCCAGCAACTGGATCGGGTCAAAGTTGCCGAGGGGGAGTACCGGGTCACGGAAGAAGGAGACCTGGGCGTGGGACCGATCGATACCGAGGTCATCCACTTTCGAGAGTCGTGGATCCTATGGCGGCTTCCCACCGGAGAATACGAAGTGGAGGGGCGCCGAACCTTCGAGTCGCCCAGCGACTATTTTCACGACGACCCCTTCATTGCGCGACTGGCTCCTGATCTGCAGATACTCGGCGTCAAAGAGTTTGCGCACCTGCGCTATCGCCCAGATTCCGGTCCCCTTACGTGCGAGTTCTTGCCGCACGAACTCCAATGCGATTCGGGGGCGCGGGATCCGGCTCACTCGGTGGATGTTCAGTACAACATGGATCGCCCTTATGGTTTCCTCTGGCCTCTGTCTGCGTTTTCACTGGCGGGTCTGACTCGGGTGGCGCCCAAGGAGATCGGTCGAAAGGCAGTAGTTCAGGTGGTGCAACTGGAAGAACTCAGTGACGCTCTGCCTGTCCTAGCGATTCGTTCAGACGGCCTTATCCGCTCGCTCGGACCGAGCGAGAGTCCGCTAGATATTCTAGGGAAGAAATATCCCGCGAACGTTTACGAGCTTACAGCGAACCCCATACGCAAGATGACAATATGGACCTCGACGGAGGGCCTGCTTCTGGCAGCGGAAAGGCAGGGTTCGATCAACGAGAGAATGGAATTGGTGCGGCTCACGAAGTTCGCGAACTTTTGAGCCTCGCCTAGGCCAGAAGTGAAATCTGACCCTTAACCTATAACCGAATACCATAATCAACCACCTCGGGTCCCCACAGTCTACGGGTCAGGCGATCCACGGTGCTTTCGCGCCTACAATTGCACATGGCTAGCTCACGGCTCTCACGCTATGGCTCTTTAGCATGCTGTATTGCAGGGGCACTCGGACTCTCCCTAGCCTTCCAGCAGTGGCGCGCCCGATCGGAGTCCGCCCCACAGATTCATTCAATGATGGTCCTACCCTTGAGGCCTACCGATATTCCATCTCTATGCGGACCGACTTTGCAGGCGGTCTGCCAATAATCAGAGCCGATCGCGTGCAACTCCAGCAGGTCTTGCTGAACCTGATGCTCAATGGCATCGAGGCAATGAAGGAAGCGCCTGGCGAACTTACCATCAAGTCCGAGGCCCGCCAGGATGGTCAGCTGCTGATTTGGGTCATGGATGCCGGCGTAGGATTGCCGCCCGGGAAGGCGGATCAGATCTTCAACGCCTTCTTTACCACCAAACCTCAAGGCAGTGGAATGGGGTTGGCGATTAGCCGTTCCATTGTGGAGTCGCATGGCGGCCATCTATGGGCGACTCCCAACTCCGGGCGCGGAACGACGTTCCGATTCACTCTGCCGACCCGAGTCGAGGAAGCAAAAGTGTCTCTCAGCAAAACATGATGCCATGGGAAGCATTCGGTTTAACGCTGATCTAGAAGGGCGGCTCGGGGCAAAGGCGGGTGCAGGACCCGACAAGTCCACTTCTTGATACGCTGCCAGCGCGATTCCCTCTATCTCGCCGTTATGTAGTGGCCTGGCAGGCTTGACACATTGGAACCGGAATTGCACCAGAACCTGACGCTATCGGTTTCGGTGAAAGAGAAGAAAATAGCACGAGCCCGCCGGCACCTTTATCAGACTCTACATCGGACATGACTGAAGCTCCTGTTTTCGACAAGGCCGAGCCCATAGCGAACACCTATGAAACTCTGCTTGAGGTGACAGGGTCCATCGTGTCTCGAATGGGCCTTTCCGAGCTGTTTCGCGAACTCCTCGAAAACCTCAAAGGGTTTGGCAAGCTCGACTTCCTAAATCTCGTTTTTTACGATCCTAGGCAGAATGTAATGCGGCTCAACGTGCTGCAAGCCTTGATGCCCGTCACGATTCCGATGTCGCTGGAGATGCCGGTAGGCGAGTCTCCTGCCGGATGGGTATGGCAAAAACAGGAGCCACTTCTGTTGGGAAATCTTGCGACAGAAGAGCGCTTTGGCCTCTACATTCGTATGCTCAGAGAAAGCGGCATTCAGACCTATTACGTGTTTCCCTTGACAACGCCCGAGCACTTCCATGGAGCTGTATCCTTCGGAAGCCGGCAAGCGTGGGCATACAACGACTCGGATCTGAAATTCCTTGAGCAGCTGGCCAAGCAGATTGCGGCGGCGGTCGATGCTGACCTCGCGCACGAAATTGTGCGAAGTTACCAGGAACAATTGGCGAGGGATCATGGGCAGCTGCGCTTGCTGCAGGACATAAGTAATGCACTCATGAAGCACCTCGATACCGAGCACCTTTTTCCGGAAATTTCAAAGTGCATCGGGGCCATCTTGCCGCATGACTACTGCAGCCTGCTGCTGCACGAACCCGCGACTGACCAGCTGCGAATTCGCGCGATCCACTCTCCAAAAGGGGTTGAGTTCGCGCCCGAAGAACTTCTCCTCACGGCCGAGGGTTGCCCTGCCGCGAGGGCGCTAGCCACCCAAAACCCCGTGGTCGTCAACCGCTTGTGCATCGACAATTTTCCTTCCCAGCGAACCCGACTGCTGATCGAGAAGGGAATCAAGTCCGGTTGTTGGCTGCCGCTTGTCGGCCGGGAGCGTGTTCTGGGCACTTTCGGCATTTGTAGTTTTCAGGAATCCGCATTTCGGCCGGCGGACCTGGACCTTCTCAGCGAGATTGCGAGTCAAATCGCGATCGCCCTGGACAACGCCCTGGCGTTTGAAGAAATCGCCGAGCTGAAAAACAGGCTAACGGAGGAGAAAATCTATCTCCAAGAGGAGATCCAGGCCGAGCACAATTTTGAAGAACTTATAGGGGATAGTCCAGCACTGAAGCACGTACTCCGGCAAGTCGAAAGAGTGGCTCAAACGGATTCCACTGTTATGATCCTTGGCGAAACGGGTACTGGGAAAGAACTGATCGCCCGCGCCATTCATGACCACGGTAGCCGCCGCGGTCGTACACTGGTGAAGCTAAATTGTGCCGCCATCCCCACAGGATTACTCGAAAGCGAACTTTTTGGCCATGAAAGAGGGGCCTTTACCGGGGCAATAGCGCAGAAGATCGGGCGCGTTGAACTGGCGGACAAGGGTACGTTGTTCCTGGATGAAGTCGGGGATATTCCTCTGGAACTCCAGCCGAAGCTGCTGCGCGCCTTGCAGGAGCAGGAATTTGAACGGCTGGGCTCAACCCGTACGATTCGGGTGGATGCGCGGCTCATCGTGGCAACCAATCGCGATCTGGAAGCGATGGTACGTCGGCGGACCTTTCGAGAAGACCTGTTCTACCGGCTGAATATCTTTCCGATTCGGGTCCCACCCTTGCGGGAACGTTCGGGCGACATTCCTCGCTTGGTCAACTTCTTTGTCAAGAAGTACTCGAAGCGTATGGGAAAGCGCATTGAAAACGTTTCCCCGGACACGATGAGTACCTTGTCGCGATGGCACTGGCCAGGAAATGTCCGCGAACTGCAAAATGTAATCGAGCGCGCTCTGATTCTGTGCCGAGGGTCCGTCCTAGACGTTTCCGCTTTCGAATTCGATAGCGCGAACGGCAAGTCTCAGGCACCGTTAGCAATCCGAACTTTGGCAGAGTCCGAAAGGGATACCATCCTGCGCGCTCTGCGAGAAGCAAATGGCATTGTCTCCGGCGCTGCCCTAAAGCTCGGAATCAAGCGCACGACCCTGAATTCCAAGATGCGCAGGCTGAAAATCTCGCGCAGTGACTTGTTCACGCACTGAATTGTGGTTCTATCTCGTATCCGCACAATTCGCCGGATCAGAACGGTGGCCGACCATCCTTGGGCAGCTCCTGCAAATGGCAAATGGCGTTATGGCGGCAAAGGCACGTCTCGGAATGTTCCTGGTGCGGCATCCGGGCCCGGACTAAAAGCCTCGTGCCCAACACAGCCATGGAGCCAGAACATACAAGACCGCGGCAATGATGAAAATAATGATCGCGAGATCCCTCGTCTTCACCGTTCGTTACCTGCCCGCAAGAGGTTCAACCCACCTGTAAATCTGCACGCAAGCGACCATTCGTTACGTGATCGAAGTTCGACTCCGGCGAATGGTGTCGAAGCGTTCGGGGAACCGGTTTTTCTTGCAAGCGGGCTCTGGCTGGGTGTCAATCAGCTGTCCTTCGATCTCGTCATTCTGACGAAAAAAGACCTGACCTCTGTCACCGGACTTCGACTACGAATCGAGGATGCTCCGCTGAACCTTAGACTTGCAACGGCAGACTTGTCACGGATGAATTGGCAAGTCGGGTGCAATGGCAAAGGCCTCAACCTGTGGAACTGGCGGTGACAACGGGATGAGAGGCTAGCCGCGACTCGACAGCGTTGCGGTCGTGGGTCGCTGAGGATAAGCGAATCCACGGGTGCCGAACCAACGATCGATGAAACACTGAGCAACAACACAAGGAGAATGCAATGCGCTTGGCCGTTAAAGGTCTCACAATTGCCGCGATCTTGGCCACTTCACTCACAACCAACCTCTTCGCGGACGACACACAGGATCTTTACAAAGCGAAGTGCCAGATGTGCCACGGTGCCGACGGACAACCTTCATCAGTCGGCAAATCCATGGGAGCGAAGGCTTTCAATGACCCGGACGTAGTGAAGATGTCGGACGCCGACTTGGCCAGCATTACCTCGAACGGCAAAAGCAAGATGCCCGCATACAAAGGCAAGGTCTCCGACGAACAGATCAACGCTCTCGTGAAATATGTGAGAACACTCAAATAGCCCGCACGGGTCTCGCGGGATCTGAAGTTGATTTGCAATCAGGTCGTTCGTGCCCGCTGCCATGAATCGTTGTGGCCCATGGATGGACGTTGATTAACTGTCGGGCTATGCAAGGAAGGCCAGTCTATGCCTGGTTCTCTGACTCGTTCGTCGAAGACCTTCGAAACCATTGATGAGCGGCTGACGCAGTGCGGGGTGAGTCGCCGGGCCTTTATCAGGTTCTGTTCCTCTCTGATGGTCGCTGCGCCGTTCGGGCTTGCCATAACCGACAAACTGACGCCCGAAGCAGTTGCCGCAGACCTGGGTAAAGTTATCCGCCCCCCTGTGATTTGGCTTCACTTTCAAGATTGCACCGGATGTACGGAAACCCTGCTTCGGCCCTCGCAGCCGGATTTAGGCGATCTCATCCTCAACGTGATCTCGCTCGAATATCACGAAACCCTCATGGCGGGTGCGGGGAAGCAAGCCGAGCAAACCCTGACGGAGGCTGTTCGGAAGTATTCCGGCAGGTACGTGTGCGTCGTCGAGGGTTCGATCCCTACGAAGGATAACGGGATCTATATGAAGCTGGCGGGGCGTCCGGCGATGCAAGTGTTGGAAGATGTTGGCGGCAAGGCAGCGGCGATCATCGCTATCGGATCATGCGCAGCGTGGGGAGGTATCCCGTCCGCCGACCCTGCACCGACCGGCGCCGTTGGCGTGGCCGATCTACTTCCAGGCAAAACGATCGTTAATCTTCCCGGCTGCCCGCCCAATCCCTACACCCTTCTCGGAGTAGTACTGCAATTTGCCGACTCCGGTACATTGCCTGAACTCGACCAAGAACGGCGCCCGAAGTTTGCTTATGATCGCGACATTCACGAGCACTGCCCTCGCCGGGCGCACTTCGATGCCGGCCGTTTCGTAAAGCAATTCGGCGACGAGGGCCATCGTGAAGGCTGGTGTCTTTACGAGATGGGCTGTAAGGGACCCGATACTCACGCCGGATGCTCCACGCGACATTTCAACGAGATTCCCGACGTGTGGCCGATAGGCATCGGCGCACCGTGCATCGGCTGTACAGAAAAGAGCATCGCATTCCGCGTGCCGATGTTCCAGGTCGTACAGATTCACACCATAGCAGAGCCACCTACAACGTACGCGCCTGTCATTGCACCCCAAGGCAAGGTGAGCCCGATCGCCACTGGATTGGCCGGACTCGCTGCCGGGGCACTCGCAGGCGCCGGCTATGTTGCTTCGCGCAAGTTCTCCACCGTTGCGGATGACGAACGCATTCCGGGGAGTGGAACGACGAGCGAACGATGAAAGCTCAGGCAGAGAAATGTCTCTGACGGCAAAGATAAGTCGGCGTCAAGCACTTCTGGGACTCGCCGGATTGGGTGGCACGGTTGCGAGCGCGGCAACCGCTAGAGCCATAGAACATCCTGCCCACCCGGTGGCCGTTCCAGACGCGGTGGGCATGCTCTATGACAACACGATTTGTACCGGGTGCAAGGCCTGCATGCCCGCATGCAATGAAGCCAATGGCCTGCCCCCCGACACGTTGCTGTCGGGCGGTTTGTGGGACACGCCTGCCGATCTCAACTCCAAAACAAAAAACATAATCAAGCTCTACGAGGAACCCGACGCTTCCGGCTTCTGTTTTGTAAAGCGGCAGTGCATGCACTGTCTGGATCCGGCATGCGTGACGGGCTGTCCGTTCGGAGCCTTAAAAAAGGACAACTGGGGTGCAGTCACTTGGAATTCCACGCTGTGCATCGGGTGCCGCTACTGTGAGGTTGGCTGTCCCTTCGACGTTCCGAAATTCGAGTGGAACAAGTGGAACCCGAAAGTCGTCAAATGTGAATTCTGTTACGACCGCCTCAAGAAAAACGATCAGCCCGCCTGCACAGCCGTTTGTCCCACAGGAGCGGTCATCTTCGGCAAGCGGACAGATCTCCTGACGAAAGCGAAAGCACGCATCGCGGCATCTCCCGGAAAGTATTTTGAAAATCGCGTGTATGGCGAGCATGAAGCCGGCGGCACGCAGGTCCTTTACCTGTCCAAAGTGGCATTCGACAAAATCGGGCTACCCAAACTCGGCTCCGCCTCCATCGGTCATTACGCAACCAGAGTCACATCGGTCATCTACAAATGGCTGTCCGGACCAGTTCTTGCGGCCTGCTTCCTCGGTGCTGTGATCAAGCGCAATTGGAGTCGCCACGAGGCAGAGAGACCGGAACGCGAGAAGGAAACCGGCCTTCCAGATCAACTATGAACGCCCACGACGCTACTGGCACGACTCTGGTAAATCATTGGCAGCGAGGCGTTCCTGTCTATGGCGAGCCTGTGGTTACGCGTACGCTGATATTTTTTGCGGGTTTTGCCGCAATCGGCCTCACTCTGGCGTTGGTTCGGTTTTTCTCCCCTCTCGGCCGATTCTCCGGCATGAACGATGCGTATGCCTGGGGAATTTGGAAGACCTTCAACGTCATGACGCTGACTGCCCTGGGCTCTGGGCCCCTCGCAGTGGGAATGACGGCGTGGGTGTTCAATCGGCAAAGGCTGCACGTCGTGATGCGGACTGCGCTGGTGTCCGGGTTTCTTTTCTATGCCACCGGTCTGGTCGCTCTCGGCTTCGACGTCGGGCGTGCCTGGAATTTCTGGAACATCTTGCTGCCATGGCGCTGGAACGCCGAGTCGGCGATGCTTGAGATTTCCTTTTGCATGCCCGTCTACTGCTTCGTGTTTCTCGCCTTTGAAAACCTTCCGCTGGTTCTGGAGCGCTTCTACTACACGGGCAATGACGCGTCCAAGGCGTTTCTTCTGCGTTGGGCCCCCGTCTTGCGGCGGATCTACCCTTTTATGCTCACAGGAGCGTATGTACTGCCCCTGATGCATCAGTCCTCGCTAGGCGGTCTCTTGCTGTTAGCTGGCGATAAGATTCACCCTCTCTGGCAGACTCCATTTCTGCCGCTTCTCTATCTTCTGGCCGCAGGTTTCTGCGGTCTGGGTTTCGTGACCGTCCTGCTCTTGATGGCGTGCCTCCGCTACTCGCGGCCGCTCGATGACCAGATACTCGGCGAGTTAGGCAATTTATTGTCGTGCGTGTGCTTCCTCTTTCTCGCTGTCCAATACGGGGACCTCATTCGGCGAGGACAGCTGGGGACGGTATTCGCACTCGACAAGATGAGCCTTCTCTTCCTCTGTCAGACTGCGCTCATCCTCATTCCTGCCATCGCGCTCCGCTACAAGACTATACGGGAGACACCACGAAGTCTGTTAAGAATGGCCTCGCTCGCCTGCCTGGGAGGCCTGTTCTACCGGTTCATCCCGACCACGATCGCATTCTTTCCCGCTCGGAATGCCACGTATTTCCCGAGCGCACCCGAACTGCTCATGACGATTGGATACATCTCACTCGGCGTCGTCGCTTTCGGCCTAGCGGTCAAGTACTTCGCAGTGTTGCCGGGAGAGGTCAAAGACTGGAATTACATGTTCAAGCTTGTGCGCCAACGCCGGGCGGAGACCTGAGAACCCATGACAAAGAGAATAACGATTGATCCCATCACGAGAATTGAAGGTCATCTGCGCATCGACGTTGAGGTCGACAGTGGCAGCGTGCAGAAGGCATGGGCAAGCTGCACGATGTGGCGGGGGATCGAGACCATCCTGAAGGGGCGCGACGCCCGTGAAGGCTGGCTCTTCGCTCAGCGTTTCTGCGGAGTTTGCACCACGGTCCACGCCATGGCCTCGGTCCGCGCCGTAGAAGACGCACTGCAGCTCGAAATTCCTGCCAACGCGCAATATATCCGCAACCTTATTCTCATTGCTCATGCCTTGCACGATCACATTGTGCACTTCTACCACCTCTCAGCACTCGATTGGGTCGACATTACGACCCTCCCAAAGGCAAATCCGGCCCGGGCGGCTGCCATTGCCGACGGCATCAGCACCTGGCCTGGAAACTCCCATCACGAATTGGAAGCCGTTCAAAACAAGGTCAACGGATTAATCGGGAGCGGACAGCTCGGCATTTTCGCCAACGGCTACTGGGGACATCCCGCAATGCGTCTAAGTCCTGAGATGAATCTGATTCTGTTCGCCCACTACTTACAGGCTCTGGAGTTTCAGCGCAAAGCGTGTCAAGTGGTTGGCATCCTCGGCGGGAAGACGCCACACATCCAGAACCTCGCGGTGGGCGGCGTAATGAACGCCATCAATCTGAACAGTCTCGCCACCATGAACATGGATCGCCTCGGCACGTTGCAGGGTCTTCTCCAGGACTTGATTCCCTTCGTCCAACAAGCCTACTTCGTAGATGCGTGCCTGCTTGCCGCTTCCTACCCGGAATGGTTTCGCTACGGACGCGGTGTTGCCAACTATCTCGCCGTACCTGATCTTCCGGTCGACGGAAAGGCAACACGATTCGATCTTCCTGGCGGTGTCATTGCGAATGGCAGTCTTGCTTCGATCCGGCCCATCGCGGATTGGCGCGACCAACCAATACGCACTGCTGTGGCCGAAGACCTTACTCACGCGTGGTATGTGGGAGGGGTACAGCCACCCTGGAAGGGAACAACCGATCCCGATTACACCGATTTTCGTGAAAACGGAAAGTACAGCTGGGTAAAGGCGCCACGCTATGATGGCTCGCCGACGCAGGTCGGACCGCTCTCCAATGTCCTGGTCGGCTATGCCTCTGGTCACGCACTCACCCGGAAATGGACCGATGAGGCGTTCAAAAGGATCGCTGCGACGCAGCCAGCGCAACTACAGATCGACGATATGCAATCCACGATGGGACGGTTCTTGGCCCGCGCGATCCGCTCCGCCATGCTCTCCGACCTCGCCCTCAAGCACTGGGATTTGCTCAGTGACAACATCCTCAACGGAGATGACACAACCTACAATCCCCCTCAATTCCCGGAGCACGAGGTCAGAGGAGTGGGCATGCATGAAGCCCCTCGCGGAACCCTCTCGCACTGGGTGGTGGTGGACAAAGGAGCCTTTTCCAATTACCAGGCGGTCGTGCCGACCACCTGGAATGCGAGTCCCCGTGACGAAAAAGGCATCCCCGGGCCGTACGAGAGCTCACTGCTCGGGAATCCGGTGGCAGACCCCGAGAAACCTCTCGAGGTCCTCCGCACTGTGCACTCGTTCGATCCTTGCATGGCATGCGCTTGCCACACGCTCGATGCCAGCGGTCGCCGTATCGCCCAGGTGAAGGTGCTATGAGAGGCCGCAGAAAAAATCCTCGGGTCTCAATCATCGGCTTAGGGAATGTTCTGCTCGGCGATGATGGTTTTGGATGTTGGGCGGTCGAAGTGTTTCGCTCCGAGTACCAGTGCGGTCCAGAAGTTGAGATCATCGACCTCGGAACCCCTGGTTTGGATCTTGCACCCTATCTGTACGGAAAGGAGTTGGTCATCATTGTCGATGCCATCACGGCAGACGGCAAGCCCGGCACAGTTTACACCTATCGCGAAACTGGCTTTCTCGACCGTCGCGCGCCACTTCGTCTGACGGACCACGACCCCGGTCTTCAAGAGTGCCTCGCGCAACTGCACCTCGCTGGTCATGGTCCGTCTGAAGTGGTCGTTGTCGGTGTCATCCCAGAATCGTGTGCTTTCGGGGAAGGAATCAGCTCGACGGTTTTAGCTGCGGGTTCGCTGGCCGTGGTCAGCATCGCTCGAGTATTGCGAGGACGCGGTTTCGATTGCAGAATGCGGCGTCACCCGGCGCAGCCGAAACTGTGGTGGATCTCTGATAGTACGTCGACAAGTTCTGCGTCCGCTACGCATCGTGAGCCGCTGATCGCCAGGAATGAGTTATGACGGTCGGCCACGCTTCTCCTCATGGCCGCGAGCGCGTGCGCATTGTCTTACGCGGATTCGTACAAGGCGTCGGGTTTCGTCCCTGGGTATACCGCCTTGCGCAGAAGCTGCATATTGCTGGCTGGGTGAGGCACTTGGGTACCGCTCTGGAGATCGAGGCCGAGGCCAACTCCGACCAAATTAGCCTTTTCCTGCACCACCTCAAATCGGAACGACCACCCGCCGCGGACATAAGCAGAGAAGAAATTTCCCGGATCGCGCCTACTGGAGGCACCTGGTTCGAGATTCTTCCGGCTGATGAAACTGCGTCCGGGCACGTCGCGGTCTGAGCGAGAGCCGCGCTCCTGTCGAGCGGTGCTGGTATATGGTCAAGCCGACGCATCGCTTTCGTTTCCCTCGTCAGCGCCTGCCCAGCACCCACGGGTGCATGGCTTCTGTTAACCACGGTTTGGAAGCGTACGTGCATCGTTCCATCCGCAGAGCGTCGCTCAGCTTGGATCCGGCCGAGGCAACGCCCTGACGACAATGCGCTCGAAATTGCAGATCGGGAAAGATCAGACATGAAGGATGAGAAGCTTCCTCCACCAGCATCACCGCGCACTCCCATTCTCGTACTGCTCACCAGCCACTGGGTGAGCCTGCTGGGGGTCGCGCTTGTAACCACCGCCGGCTTCTCCTGGCTGTTCGTTCTGCCAACAGAGCTTCGAGGGCGCACTAGCAATCCTTACATCGGCATCATCGTCTTTCTGGTGATCCCGATTATTTTTGTTCTCGGACTTGTCTTGATTGCGTTTGGGATGTTCCTTGCCCGGCGGCGCATCATTCGCGCCGAACAGGATCTGTTCACGGCCGGGGACCGGCGAACCTACATTCGGCGGCTTGCCATCTTTTTCGCTGTGACCACCGCCGCCAACATCCTCATCGGGACGCAAGGCACATACCGCGCGGTTGAGCACATGGAAACCGCACAGTTCTGTGGGCAGAGCTGCCACGTCATGAAACCGGAATTTATCGCGCATCAGAACTCGCCCCATGCGAGAGTGGAGTGCGTCGACTGCCACGTTGCTCCCGGTGCGGTCGGTTGGGTGGAAAGCAAGAAAGGCGGCACCCGGCAGTTCATGGACACGGTTTTCAAACGCGTCCATTACCCAATTGAGTCTGCCATGGAAAGCAACCGCCTGGTCCCGGCTCGCGTAACTTGCGAGGGCTGCCACTGGCCCCAAATGTTTGACTCCACAAAGCTGCGCGTAATTTTTCATTTTAAGGACGACGCGGCCAACACTCAGACGCAGACGGTCTTAACGATGCTCACCGGAGGCGGAGAACTCGGCGGCATTCACGGGAAACACCTTGGCGCAGGAGTCGAGATCCATTATGCAGCCGCCGATCCCAAGCGTCAGACGATTCCCTGGGTGGAGTACCGGAATCGGAATACCGGTGAGACGCATACTTTCCTGGCGGACGGCTCTACAGCTCAATCCGTTGGCGGACTGCGTCGCTATGAGATGCAGTGCGTCGACTGTCACAATCGTCCGACCCACACGTTCGAACTCCCGGAACGCGCCGTGGATACGGCTATGGGTCTGGGGCGAATTTCGACGACGCTCCCCTTCATCAAGAAGAAAGCAGTCGAGTTGCTCAAAGCGAATTATTCCAGCAACGAAGAGGCATCCCGTGTTATTCCAGAGGCCTTAACTCGTTACTATCAGCAGTACTACACTGTGCTCGCGTCCCAACGGACCAAGGACATTGCAGATGCGGGTACCCAGATCGCGGCTATCTACAATCGGAACGTATTCCCGGACTTGAAGGTCACCTGGGGCACGTATCCCAACAATCTCGGACACACCGACTTCCCGGGCTGCTTCCGCTGTCATGATGGATCGCACTCGACTTCTGACAAGAAGCTGACGATTGTTCAGGACTGCAACACGTGTCACGAGCCGGTTGCCATTGATGAATCGACTCCTGCCGTATTAAAGACTCTGGGTCTTGAAGACCGCATCACGAGCCTGCAGAAACAGTGAGGCGAAAGAACCGTCAGGGTTGCGGCGCGGGAAGAGGAGGGATTGCAACTCTCACCATCGTTCCGCGACCCGATGCGCTCTCGAACGCGAACGTTCCGTTCAACCCGAGCACGCGTTCTCGCATATTGATTACGCCCAGCCCTCCGGACTTCCCGATCTGATGGAGGCCGCAACCAACACCATCATCGGACGCCAGAAGACAAACGCGACTGTCGGATCGCGTCAGTCAAAGCTCAACCTTTCTTGCTTCCGAATATTTGGCTGCATTGCCGAGTGCTTCTTGCGCGACGCGGTAGAGACACAGCGCCGCCTCAGGCGACAACTCCTTTACACTCTCGATTGTTTCGCACGACACAGGTAATCCACGCACGTTGCTGAGCTCCTCGCAATACGACTACAGTGCCGCCGGCAGGCCGGCTTCCTGCAGTAACGCAGGGTGAATCTCGTGAGATATATGACGGATATCCGTTCCGATCTGGATGAGTTCCTGTTGCAAACGATTGATCGTTGATTTCGCTTCCGAGTCGGATGGCACCTGACGTTTTACCGAGCCCAGCCTGAGAGTGAGAGAACAGATCTGCTGGGGAACGCCGCCGTGCAGCTCACCGGCGATGCGCATCCGCTCCGCCTTCTGCGCTGTGTTCAACTGTTCGTTCTGTGCGCGGATCTCGATCAGTTTCTAACTGGCGCAGCCTCTCCCGTTCTTCCTCGGCTCGTTCGCGTTCCGGTTACATCCATGATGATGCCGACAAATCCGGTGACGTCGCCCGACGAATTGAAGACTGGATGGGCGGTTCCGTACCGGTACTTGGTCGTACCGTCTGGAAGAATGATCCGGTGCTCCAAATCGAAAGTTTTTTCACGCTCGGCTGGCGCTCTCTAACAATTGCAAGACCCGAGCTCGATCTTCTGGAGGAGAGCGCTCTAGAAATTCTCCGAGTGAAGGGGTCCCTTTCCCCGGATCGGAGCCATACAAGCGGGAATGCTCGTCGGACGAGTGAATGATCTCTCCCGTCGAAATGTTGACCGCCCGACTGCCGCAGTGGCTCAGCCTTTGCGCTTCCGCCAGATAAGCTTCGCTGCGCTGCAAAGCTTCTTCAGCCCGCTCTCGGTCCCCGATACCGGTTGCGCTGCCATACCGCGAACTACGCGTCCCGCTGCATCCTTCAGCGGCCGATAACGGACATGAACCCAGCGATATTGGCCGTCGGTACCTGCGCAGCCGATTTTCGTATTCAAATGGCACCGCCGCTGGCGAGGCTCCTTTGCCTTTCCTCTCTTACCCTCTGAAGATCATCGGATGAATAACGCGTCTTCGTACATCGTCCGAAGTAATATCGGCTGCACTGAGGCCGAAATACTGGAGCACAACGTCGTTCACCCAGGTATAGCGCCCATCGGACTCTACTACGGAGAGCATTGCCGGCGCGAGACTGAACCCGGCGACGTTCATGCCGAAAACATCTAGAAAAGGGATTGTAATGCACTGCGTGACCCGTCGAGGGCAGTGCTTGCATCCTGGTGCTTCGCTGTCGCCGGAATGTGCGGCACCGGGATGCTTTCACCCCAAGGAAATCGCCCCGAGATAACGAACATAGGTCCGCCGAATGGAAAGACCCGAAACGCGTCAGGATGTTGGGCGATAGCGGCCTCAGTTTCTTCGCTGAGCTCAGAGATACGCTGGTTCACCATCGCGAGAACCGCAGCGACATTCACGCTTCTCAGTTCGTCCGCAGTTTGCGCGGCGGTTCTGGCCTGCGCTGTGTTTCGCGTTTGTGACGTTGAGATTTGTTCCCACCGTTTCATGTCGCGGCCCAGCTTTCTTACCACTTTATCTGCCAGATCTCCGGCATCTAGAGACAGATTCTCGTGCGGGTCCTCGGCCCCGTCGATCCACATGCCTTTCACAACCAAATCGAACGAATCTATAGGAATGACGCCAGTCTTTCCCTTAGAGAGAAAGATGATATGAGCGCCCAATCGACTTTCGCCAACGGGAAAACCGAACAGATTGTCTATCGTGCCGCCCTTATCAACTTTGAAGATGCACCCGCCGATGAGGAGGGTGCCGTCCGGAACGGTCTTGGGGTCAGGGTCCACCATGACAGACATTTTCTTTTTCGAAACTCTTTGTTCAAGTTCGTGCGTGATCGCATCCAGTATCTCTGGGCCGACGGTCAGATTGTCCTGTGCAGCAGCAGCACCAGTTCCGGAGATGTTGGTGCCCGATTTCGCGCTGCCGTTGTATTCAGCACATGCCTGCCCAGACAGCGCGGTGGAATCTGTGACGGACTCATATTTGCCTACAAATCTGAAAACCGCAACGGCCGGCTGGTGAACAGCCGATTCTGACGGGGAATTGGCTGGCTGATCGGTCGCCGTCATGTATGCGACGGTCGTCAGCAGGCCCCAGGCAAGAATTAGACCCGAGCGGACTATTTGCTTCAACAACATATTTCTCCTTTTCATCTTTGAGGGGTTCTTGGCCTCGTTGGAGTTATCGACAGTGGACACTGCATTCGGAATGCCAATTATTGGGGAAACTGAGTGAGAGAGGCAACTAAGCCGGAAGGGAGGTTACAGGTCGCCATAACGCATTAGATGAGGGCATTTCGAGGCCAAGCGGAACCTCTTGTAGGCGAAGGGGTGAACCATTCAAATCGCATTGCGTGTGCCCACACGAGGGCTGCTGTCCTCGAAAGGTCGTAACCAGATGCAGGTCTGGGCTCAGACTGATACGCAGATTCGTTGTGTCATGTGTCGAGGTCGAAACATCAAAGGTCGACTGCCGTGGCCCAGGTCCCTTGCACCCTCGATCGGGCTCTATTTCTGCTGCCTGCGGTGGAGCTCTAGTTCCTCTTCCCCGACATTATCTGCCATTTTCCCGCGCTCGATAGTATCGCCTGAACAATCCGCGAAATCCTGGTTCGACGAGGTCATGCCCGCTGTGATACATCCATCTAGAGAGAGGTTAGCCAAGTTCACGCGCAGCAGAATGGGCTCCAAGTACTTCTTGGGAATGCTCTATCTTGCCTGTTGCCTGATTCCACTGAGGCATTTATGAGATGAGTTCTTGTTCGATGGAAGGTCACTGCCTTCAATCGCCAGCCGTCGCCGCAACACTGGATGCTACTTCCACGCTAGGCTGCGGATGGTGTGGGGAGTCTTGCTCTGCTTCGCCGCACACTCGCCGAATCACCCCCATGGACGCCATTACCGGGATGGCGAGGTAGATCCCGACTATTCCTCCCACGGCGCCACCGACGAGCACCGCGAAAAGCGCCGCGAGCGGCTGGATCTCCAACTGATGGCCCATGATCCGCGGCGTAGTGTAGTAATCCTGAATCAGCCTCCAGACAAGCAACAAGCCAGCCACCCAGATCCAGTGTGAATGACTAATCATGCCGACCCCGGCGATTGCGGCAGCTGTGCTTAGCCAGCCCACGACCGGAATAAACTCCAGCAGTCCTCCCATCAGAGCCAATACCAGGGCATGGGGAAATCTGAAAAGGTTCAGAACCAGTGAATAAAAAACGAACGACAACCCGCAAAGAACGATCTGCGCCCTTATGTACTTGGTAAGAATCAAGTGTAGTTCGTCAGCAACAGCCCGGACGCTCCGCCGCATGGCCGCGGGAAACAAAACCAGGATGAGGACGTCTGCGATGTGGTCACCGTCGCGCAAGAAGAAGATCGCCAGAACGGGAATCAGAAACAGCCATCCCAGCAATTCTGCGGCATTGGAAAGATAACGATCCGCGCCTCGTACCAAGGCTTGAACGTCCACTTTGTGGCGTCCGAGGAATGCTTTGACGCGAACCTCTTGTTCCTCGCTCCAATCGTACTTGTTTCCGAGTTCAGTCGCGATGTCTCCCGTCGAGAGACCGTCCAGAAAGACCGGTATTTCATCGACCAGCTTGGCGGTATTTCTGGCCAGACTCGGCGCAAGTCCGTGCCCCAGAAGTGCGATCAGAATCAAGAAGGCGACATACACCTCCATCACGGCAGGGCCTCTTAGATTCCTGAAAAAGAAGGAATGGCGCTGCAGAAACATGACCACGGGATTAATCAAATAGGCAAAGAAGACGGCGAGGACAAAGACCAGGAGGATTCGCCGGGCACAGTACACGGCGACGCACACCATGGCAAAGAACAGAATGGTCAGCAGGACGTCGACGGTACGGCGATCAGGGAAGGCCATTTGAAGTGCCGGCTGCTTGTTTCGACCATCAGTCTCCGTTAACAACCCTCGGTGGTTGCAGCAACTCGGCCACAGTGTAAGACGTGCGCGTTGCGGGCGTGTGGTATTGCCAGACCTGCAGATCACCCAGCAAGCCAAGAGCGAGTAAGTGCAGTCCGGCCAATATCATTACGGCACCGAATACCACGGCTGCTCCGTGCTCGTTGATGACACTAACGTGGTAAGCGATCTTCTCAATCAGCAGCCAAAAGGCAACCGCTAACCCGATCATGATGTTCACGCAACCGAGTCTTCCAAAAAAATGCAATGGGCGCGCTTTATATTGCAGAAGGAAGCGAATGGTCATCAAATCGAACAGGACTCGAAAAGTACGCGAGATGCCATAGTGCGACTTGCCATGCTGCCGATTCACGTTGTGGATGGGAACCTCGCAGATCGATGCCCCATAGGCGGATGCGATCGCGGGTATGAATCGGTGCATTTCTCCGTAGAGGGGTAAACGCTCCAGAATTTCGCGGCGATACGCTTTGAAGGTCGTGCCAAAGTCGTGGATGTCGACGGCGCTCAGCTTTGCCATGAGCCAGTTCGCGCAACGCGAGGGAAACCGGCGCAGCCAGAAGTTGTCGATCCGCTGCTTACGCCAACCACTGACGATGTCGTAGCCTTCACTCAGCTTGTCCAGGAACATGGGGATATCCCCCGGATCATGCTGCAGGTCCCCGTCCATCGCGATCACATACTTGCCGCTGGCTTGCGCAAAGCCGGCGGCCAGCGCCGAAGTTTGACCGAAATTGCGCCCCAACCGGACGACCGTAACCAGGTGGTCTAGGGCGGCAACATCAGAAAGCAAACGGTGAGTGAGATCGGTACTGCCGTCGTCCACGAATATTAGTTCGTAGGTTTCACCCGTAGCGTGCATCACCGAATGCAGGCGGTCATACATCTCCATGACATTCTCTTCTTCATTGTGAAACGGCACGACGATCGAGATTCTCGGCATCTGCGGTTTTCCTGAATGCATTCTCCAGCTGTTGTACACAGCATTTCTCGTACCATAGCAAACCTATTGAGCTTCTCTATGTCGCAGCCAAAATCGGTGATGTCGAAAGTCAACCTGCCGACACTTCCGTCAAAGTGCTGTCTAACCGATTTGTCACGTTGATGCGTTTCCCAGGGTGCAAACCAGTACGACGGCCGGTTTCGACCATCCACTATCTTTCATCCTAAGCTGCCAGGGACCTTCTTTCTGAACAAAAGCCCGAGCCAAAGACTCGTTCAGAGCTGCTAGTCCCATTCGAGGCGGAGTCTGAAGCTTCGAGTGGAACGTTGCATGCTGTAGGAAAGACGGGCTCGTGTCACGGGCTCACATCGGTCCTGTCCGGTTGGTCAATTGCGGTCAATCGCAGAAAAGGGGAATAAATGCACCGAAAACACCTGTTCTCTGTCGCAGCGCTGGTCGTGGTTTTGCTGTCATCTCGCAGCCCGGCCCTTTCTCAGGATTCGGTTGTGCAGGTGGACAAGTCGGCCCAGCTGGTCCGCAAATCCGCCGACGTCAATGATGGTCAAGCAGCAATCGATCAAGACCTCCAACTGCTCAAGAAGGAGTTGCGATCACAGAAGAAGCAGATTGTAGCGGCCAACATGAAGCTGACGGATGCCGAGGCTGAAAAATTCTGGCCCATTTACGACCAGTACGCAGCCGAAATGGGCAAAGTCAACGACACCAAATCTGAGCTGATTAACAACTACTGGCAGACCGTCGACACCATGAGTGGCGATGAGGCGGAGGCCTACGTGCGAAAGCGCGCCGCTGTCGAGCAATCGCTGATGCAGGTGAGACTGAAGTACATCCCGATCTTTCGAAAGGTACTCTCGGGCCGGCAAACCGCGCTGTTTTATCAGATCGACTGGAGACTGGGTGTGATGATCGAACTGCAGTTGGCGAAGATGCCTCTGATTGATCCGTAACCCGTGCTGGGCAATCCAGGATGGCATCCACAAGAGAGGAAATGGGTTGACGACCGGCACACTCAGCGCGACTGATCTAGAGATCACCATTGATAGAGGTGAGGAGGGCACGCTCATGCATTTGCGGGGACATCTTGGCATTCACTCGTCGCCGGAGTTTCGTGAACAGCTTCGGGCCGTGCTGCGGGACCAATCGATGAAGGCCGTCGTCCTCGATATGACCGACCTCTCCTACATTGACGTGTCGGGCCTTGCGACTCTCGTCGAAGGGCTCAAGGTTGCGCGCAATCGTCAGAACACTCTTTGCCTGAAGGGGCTTCAAGGTCGGGTACTTCGTCTATTCGAAGTGACGGGCCTGTTGCATCTGTTCGAAACCAACGGCTGTAGAGGTGCTTCCACACAGGCGAAGGCATCCTGATGGCGAATGTTCTCGAAGCCGCCGGAAGAAAGACGATCTCCGATCTCGACTACCTCGGAAGCCTGAACATTCAGCTGTGGGCCACGCTCCGCGCCATGCGAAGGGCACTGCCTTTTGTCGGAAATCCTCACCGATGGCGGGAATCGGTGCGCCAGATGCTGCAGATTGGCGTCGACGCGCTCCCAATGGTGGCGCTCATGGCGATTTGCACCGGCTTCATTCTGGCCATGCAAGGCGCCTCGGAACTGCGGCGTTTTGGAGCCATGCACTATGTCATCGATCTGGTGGCAGTCGGTTTCACGCGTGAACTCGGTCCGCTCCTCACCGCCATCGCGGTCAGCGGAAGATCCGGCTCCGCATTCGCCGCCGAGATTGGAACTATGAAGGTGACAGAGGAACTCGATTCGCTTCGAGTCATGGCGCTCGAGCCGGTGGAGTTCCTGCTCGCTCCAAAATATCTGGCGGCTCTGATCAGCGTTCCTTGCCTCAGCATCGTCTCGAACCTCTGTGGCATTTTGGCGGGTGGACTGTTCATGTTCTTCAGCACCCGGCTCGCGCCACTGCTTTACTTCCGCTATGTGTTGGACTCGATCGTACTGCGCGACGTGATCACCGGACTCATCAAGAGCGTGGCCTTTGCCACCATCATCGCCCATGTCGGCTGCCTGGAAGGTTTCCGCGTCCGCGGAGGGCCTGATTCCGTCGGCCGCTCCACAACCAGCGCAGTAGTGAAGTCAACGTTCCTGGTGATCGTAGCCGACGCGGTTTTCACCGCCATCTTCTACTTTACGGTGAAATCCTGATGCCGATCATTTCGATTCGCGATCTGGTAGTCGAATACGACGGGCGTCGCATATTGGACGGAGTGAATCTCGACATCGAGCGTGGTGAGACGTTGGTCCTGTTGGGCGGCAGCGGTTGTGGCAAGAGCACCTTGTTGCGCCAGATTCTCGCCCTGGAGCATCCCAAGTCAGGCAGCGTCTCGGTGAAGGGAATTGACATTACCCGCTGCTCCAAGGCTCAACTGAAATCTGTTCGCCACTCCATCGGCGTGGCTTTTCAAAGCGCAGCATTATTCAACTCGCTCTCGGTTGAGGACAACGTCGCTTTGACCATGCGAGAACACACCAGGCTCACGCCATCCATCATCGACCTGGTCGTATGGATGAAGTTGGCTGTGGTTGGTCTCGCGGAATTCGGCAAGTTACATCCACAGGAACTGTCCGGCGGCATGAAGAAGCGGGCTGCAGTTGCGCGGGCTCTCGCCCTTGAACCCGAGATTCTGGTCCTCGATGAGCCCTCCGCCGGGCTCGACCCCGTTGTCGCGGCGGAACTGGATGACCTCATTCTTCTTCTGAAGGGGGCTTTCCAAATGACGGTCATCGTTGTGACTCACGAAATGCCGAGCGCATTCCGAATCGCCGACCGCATCGCGATGCTGCACAACGGCAGGTTTACCGCAATTGGAACCAAGGACGAAATCAAGGCGAGTGAGAATCCTCATGTCCGCCACTTCCTTGATCGCATTCCTGAGGGTATGGCGGAGACCTCTTCGGTAGCCGCCCACTTCGAAAAATACCTACAAACTCCGGAGGCATCACTGTGACCACCGAAGCTAAAGTCGGGGCCTTCGTTCTAGGATGTTTCTCAATCCTGGCATTTACGATCGTTTACCTGATGCATGCCCAGTTCAGCGGCGATACGGTGCCCTATCGAACGTATCTGCGGTACGCCGGCGGACTTGAGCCAGGAGCCGAGGTGCTCTTTGGGGGCATTGGCGTTGGCAAGGTAACAGCCGTTCGGCCTTGGACGTCCGATCCCACCAAGATCGAAATCCTGCTCGAAGTCAAACAAGGCACACCACTGAACGAGAAGTCGGTGGCCAAGCTGGGTCTCGTGAGCATCATGAACAGCGCCGCATTGTCGATTACCACCGGCAGCAACGACGCGAAGCGGCTTGTGCCCGGGGCCTCCATCCCTTCGAAGGAGGCCGCCAGCCTCGATGAGATCGCGGGCAAGATGGCCGATGTCGCCGACAGCGCCAACGCGCTCATCACGCAAGCCCAGGGAGAGCTTGACGGTATCAGCGGCGACGCACGAAAGCTCCTTGCCAACCTGAACGAAGTGACCGGACCTCCCACACAACAGAAGGTTCAAGCTGTGCTGGACCATGTCAACGGCTTGCTGGTGACCGAAGGTCCGAAGATCGATCGTATCGCCGATCAACTCTCCGCTCTCAGTCAGCATGCGGATGACACCGTCCAGAATGTGAACGGCACTGTTACCGACGTGCGCGAGCCCGTCCGCAAAGACTTGGCCGTACTGCGGAGCACATTGCTCGAAGCCAAGCAGTTACTGGCCGACATGCAGGCCATGGTCCGCACAAATGACTACAAGATAGACGACACGGTGGAAAACCTGCGCGTGGCCACCGACAATCTTGACCAGCTGACCGACTCGCTGAAGCAGCGCCCCTGGAGCTTGATTCGCATCAAGCAACCGAAAGAACGGGAGGTCCCGCAAAAATGAAGGTGAACATGAAGATGCATCCGACGGCGATTCGTTTCGCGCTCGCAGCCCTGGCTATCCTGGTGGCCATCCTCATGGGTTGCGGCGGCCCTGTAAAGTACCCGAACTACTACACGCTCCACCTGCCGCCTCCGCCAGACCCGCCCGTCGCTGAGAATGTCCACGCAACGTTGGCCGTGCGCGAGTTCCGATCGCCCACCTACCTCCGCCAAGGGGCCATTGTTTACAAAACCTCTCCCGAACAGATCGGCTTTTACAATTACCACCGCTGGGCAGTCGATCCACGTGCTTTCGTGACCAATGCGGTGGCGGAGAATTTGCGTGCCAGCGGCAACTTCGCCTCGGTGAAACTATTCGACGGACGGACCGACGTAGATTACGTGCTTAGCGGACGCCTCGACGAGCTTGAGGAAATCGACTACGACGGTGGCGTCAAAGTCCGGGTTTCAATCTCCGCCCAGATGATGAATGCCGTCACAGGTGCCGCTGTATGGACGAACTCTGTTTCCGAGGTTGGAACCGTCGGCCAGCGCGATGTCCCTGCCGTTGTATCCGCAATGAACGGGACCATGGGCCGGGCCATAGAGAAGCTGCTGACTCCACCTCCTGCGGCGGTTGCGAAATAACCGGAGATGGCATGGCAGTTGCCAACAGCCGTACTGCGGCCATTCCGTGCACCGAGTTTCGATTTACCAGCGCAGATGGGTTATGTATACAATGCGCCAAATGGAATGGCAGCCCACCGGTCCAAGGCGTAGTCCAGATTGCGCATGGTATGGGCGAACATCTCGGGCGGTATTCCCTCGCGATCGAGGTTCTGGTATCGGCCGGTCTGACCGTCTATGGGAACGATCACCGTGGACACGGCCGCACTGCACCCTCGACCAAACATCTCGGAGATTTTGGCGCGGGCGGCTTTGACCTCTTAGTGGAGGACATGGTCCGCTTAAGCAGAATCGCGAGGGAAGACAACCCCGGTCGCTCTTTGATCCTGCTGGGACACAGTATGGGTTCCTTCGCGGCCCAACAATTTGTGCTCGATCACAGCCAAGAGATCGATGGGCTCGCCCTCTCGGGATCAGGCGATCTTGACCGGATCGCCCGTGCGGCGACTTCTGCGCCGCCAGGAACCAACCTCCTGAATGCCGCCTTCGAACCGGCACGGACCCCCCGTTCGACTGGTTGAGCCGCGATACCGAAGTTGTCGACGCATTCATGAACGACCCGCTGGCCTTTGCACAACTTCAGCCTGCGTCCCTGGCATCCTTCCTCGCGGCTGCGCCTCGATTGTCTGATCCGATCAGTCTTCGGAAGATACGCTCCGAGTTGCCTATTTACCTGTTTTCCGGCAGCGAAGATCCGGTCGGTCGGCACCTTGAAGGAGTCGAACTCCTGATAGCTCGTTATGGCAAAGCAGGCATCCGCGAAGTCTCCTGTGACCTGTATCCCGGCGGCCGACACGAGATGCTCAATGAGATCAATCGCAACCAGGTACTGGCAAACCTGCTGAGCTGGATCTCAAGAACGCTGGGCATCCAATCGCGATCGAGAAACTGCTAGATCCGTCGACTGAAGCTGTGCTGAATCCATCTGCCGCCCTCCCGTCCCCATCAACCCAATCGGTTACCTCGAGATGATAAAGTGTAAAGATGCACAAATGGCTGTCTCGAAACATAGGGTTAGCGCTTCTGTATTGCAGTTTGCTGCTAGTCTTTCTTTCCCTCGCTGTTCCCCGGGCTCTAACCTCAGAAATGGCTGCTCCGCCGATGCGCGAATACCGCCTTCGCTTCTTCCACACGCACACCGGAGAACATCTGGATATCGTCTACCGGCGCGGCGATACTTACTTGCCGCAAGCGCTGGACGAACTCGACCGTTATCTCCGCGATCACCGCACCGGCGAGGTGCATCATTTCGATCCACGCCTGTTCGATTTGCTCCACGACCTGACCGCGTCCGTCCATGATTCGAACGGCGAAATTGACGTCATTTGTGGATATCGCACGCCTTGGAGCAACGAGTTTTTGCGCACCCGCAGCGCGCATACGGGAGTGGCCCGACACAGCCTTCACATGCAGGCTGAAGCGATCGACATTCGCCTACCGGGGATTCCGACGGCGGAGGTGCGGGATGCCGCGTTGCGCCTGCATCGCGGAGGCGTCGGTTATTATCGCGCTTCCGACTTCGTCCACGTCGATGTGGGCCGAGTGCGGCGCTGGTAACTCAACTCTCACTGCGGATA
>Ga0335082_10000474_pt1 | contig 41515 bp, 43 predicted proteins | sample Lox_Sample_41_FD_206718 | JGI IMG/M metagenome (GOLD analysis project Ga0335082, IMG submission 206718) | Soil microbial communities from Loxahatchee National Wildlife Refuge, Florida, United States - Lox_Sample_4.1 | ecosystem: Environmental > Terrestrial > Soil > Wetlands | place: USA...
GAGGAAATCAAAGCCTTTGCCCCGGAGGCCCGCATCGCGATCATGCTCCGAAACCCGGTGGACAAAATGTACTCGCGGTTCAATGATGCCCGGTTTCACAACCGTGAGCACCACAAGAGCTTTGCAGTGGCGCTGGCCGACGAGGAGCGATGCGGGCCATCGTTTGGGCTGGGATACCGGGGATCGGCGAGGTATGCGGGCCAGGTACGCCGATATCTCGAAGCGTTCGGCCGCGAGAAGGTTCACATCATCCTCTATGACGATTTCAAGGAACGCACCGCCGCCACCTATGCGGACGCACTTCGTTTTCTTGGCGTCCACCCAGACAACCGAACCGAATTTCCGGTCGTGAACAGACGCCGGAGTCTACGCAATATGGCGCTACAAGAGTTCGTCAGGCGACCTCCTGGAGTCTTGAGGCGGTGGGGACGGATCGCTCTCCCACTGCGCATGCGCCAACAGCTCCGAACCTGGTTCTCGACCGTGAATGTGATTCCTGCCCCTCCTCCTCCATTAGAGGAAGATCTTCGACGGCAGTTGGCGCGGGAGTTTGCCAGCGAGGTTCGGGAATTGGGCCAGCTGATCGGGCGGGATCTGTCGAAGTGGTTGGAAAAATAAAGCCCGAGACTGCGCGCGGGCCTGCTTTGTCTGGATCAGACGCCCGGCATCGGCAACTACACCGAGTAGGAAACGTTCTCTCCACTGGTTTCAGTCGCGGCGACGACGGTCGTGGTCACGGCACCAGGAGACTTGGTTCCACGGCGCATCGCGACAATTCCGGTGCGCACCATCTCCATTACACCGTAGGGGCGAAGGACTTCGAGCAGGCCGTCAATCTTGTCCTCGCCGCCGGTGATCTCGATGGTGAGCGACTCGGGCGCAACATCGACGACGCGCGCACGGAATACGCCGGCCAGTTCCAGCACGTGCGAACGCGCTTCGTGCGTCGCAGCCACTTTGATCATGGCCAGGTCGCGAACGATCGACGGTTCGTGGGTGATGTTCTCGACCAGAAGCACGTTGACGAGCTTGTAGAGATTCGCTTCGATGCGGCGGGCCTGGTCGTAGTCGGCGTCGACGGTAATGGTCATGCGCGAGACTTCAGGCTTCTCGGTGCGGCCGACCGTCAGCGAATCGATATTGAAGGCGCGGCGGCGAAAGAGGGAAGCGACGCGAGTGAGGACGCCGGGTTTGTTTTCCACGTAGACGACAAATGTGTTCATCATATAGCTGTGAGCTCCGAGCTGCGAGCTACGAGCAACCAACCGCATTCACACCGACAGCCCCGGCTCGTAGCTTGCACCTTACTCGTCCGCAGCCGTTTCCACGATGGGGCTGGGGCGGCGGATCATTTCGTGCAGGGCCGATCCCGCGGCGACCATCGGGTAGACGGTGTCTTCCTGTTCCACCTGGAAGTTGATCAGCATCGGGCCATCGTGTTTACGCGCGGTTTTCACCGTAGGCACCACCTCGGAGCGCTCGTGGACCGTCGCTGCCTTGATGCCATAAGCCTCGGCTAGTTTGGCGAAGTCCGGGTTCAACAACGGTGTCGCCTGGTAATTCCGCTCGTAGAAGAATTCCTGCCACTGGCGGACCATTCCCAGGTAGCCGTTGTTGATGATGGCGATGTTGACCTTCAGATTCTCCTGAACGATGGTCGCCAATTCGGCCATCGTCATCTGGAAACCGCCGTCGCCGACCACGACCCAGACTTCAGCCTCAGGCCGCGCAACTTTGGCGCCGATGGCGGCGGGCAGCGCAAACCCCATCGTGCCCAAGCCGCCGGAAGTGATCAGGCTGCGTGGTTTCTCGTGCTTGTAGTACTGCGCTTCCCACATCTGGTGCTGGCCGACGTCGGTGACAACGATGGTGTCGGCGTCGCGCGTTTCGTGCCAGATGTCGTTGATCACATGCGCCGCGTAGAGCTGGCCTGTATCGGGCAGATTCTGGATGTCGCGGACGGCGGAGTCGCCTTTCAGCTTGTCGATCTGGTCGAGCCACTCGCTACGGTCTGGCGACTCGATGCGCGGCAGGAGTTCGCGGAGGACTGAGCGCAGATCGCCAACCAGGGCAACGTCGACCTTCACGTTCTTGTTGATCTCGGCGGGGTCGATTTCGACGTGAATCTTCTTGGCGTTGGGTGCATAGCTCTTGAGCGTGCCCGTGACGCGATCGTCGAAGCGCATGCCGAGGGCGATGAGCAGGTCTGCGTCCTGGATCGCGTGATTAACCCACGCTTCGCCGTGCATGCCCATCATGCCCAGGTTGAGCGGATGCGAGGCCGGGAAAGCGCCCAGACCGAGCAGAGTGAGCGCTACCGGAACGCCGGCGCGTTCGGCGAAATCACGGACTTGCTGCATTGCGCCAGAAATGATGATGCCGTGCCCGGCCAGAATGACCGGACGTTTGGCGTTGTGAATCAGGTTCAGAGCCTGTTCATACTCTTTCGGGGCGGGAGAGAGATCGGGACGATAGCCGGGTAACTGGGGGGCGGCCTTCTCCCAGTCGAAGGCACAGGTACTCTGCTGCGCGTCTTTGGTGATGTCGATCAGTACGGGGCCGGGCCGTCCGGAGCGCGCCACATAAAACGCCTCGCGGACGGTCTGCGCCACTTCGCTGGCGTGGGTGACCAAATAATTGTGCTTGGTGATGGGCAGGGTAACGCCGGTGATGTCGGTTTCCTGAAAAGCGTCGGAGCCGATGAGTTTGCTGCCGACTTGGCCGGTGATGCAAACGATCGGCGAGGAATCGAGCATGGCTGTGGCAATGCCGGTGACCATGTTGGTAGCGCCCGGTCCGGAGGTCGCGACTGCCACCCCTACGCCTCCGCCGGCGCGGGCGAATCCGTCGGCCATGTGAGTGGCGCCTTGCTCGTGGCGTACGAGAATGTGATGGATCTTGCTGTGCTTGAGCGCGTCGTAAGCGGGAAGGATCGCGCCGCCCGGATACCCGAATACGTGCTCGACGCCTTCGCGCTCGAGGCATTCCCACAAGATTCCAGCGCCCGTCATGGTCGCCCCTTTTTTCTCGTCCTTCATAAACCCCTTCCCCGTAGTCGCCCCAAAAGCAAAACCCACCGCGCCAAAGTCTCTGGGGGTGGGGTTGGTGAGCGTCTGAATTCCTGGCTGATCAGCTCACGGTTCCCCCGGCACTGGGACGGCTATTGATACGTCCACCCCAGGCAGTCGAACGCTCATTCGGCGGAGATGCCAACTTGCGATCATGGTAGCCGACGTTGAACCATGTTAACCGACCGACCGTCCGGTCGGCAAGCCCCAAAAACGCCGGGTCTCTGGTCTCCACACCCTCCCCGGAGCCCGCCGAACAAGTACACTATCGGGCGGAGTAGCGAATGACGAACTGTCAATCGTGCGGCGCGTCACTGGGAATCGCGGTTCGATTCTGTTCGTCGTGTGGCGCGCCGGCCGCCTCGGACGAGGTCGCAACCCTTGCGTCCGACAATGCGCCGACCCTGGACCTGGGCAGCCCTTCTCCGCGTCCGAAGCCAGCGTCGTCATCCTCGTCGCGGCCGAGTTCAGCTGCTTTCACTCTCAGCGAGGGCCGGTTCCTTCCCGGGCGCCTGATCGCAGGTCGCTATCGCATCATCGCGCTGCTCGGCAAAGGCGGCATGGGCGAGGTCTATCGTGCCGATGATTTGACGCTAGGCCAGCCGGTCGCCCTGAAGTTTCTGCCCGAAGAAGCCACGCAGGACGAGAGCCTGCTCGAGCGCTTCCGCAACGAAGTGCGGATCGCACGGCGCGTTTCGCATCCGAACGTCTGCCGTGTCTATGACGTGGGCGAGGTCGACGGCCACGCGTTCTTCACCATGGAATATGTGGACGGCGAAGACCTGGCGTCACTGCTGCGGCGGATCGGACGGCTTCCCCAGGACAAGGCGCTCGATATTGCCCGCCAACTCTGTGCCGGCCTGGCGGCGGCCCATGGCAAGGGTGTGCTGCATCGCGATCTGAAGCCCGCCAACATCATGCTGGATGGGCGTGGCCAGGTGGTGATGACCGATTTCGGACTGGCCGGCCTGACCGATCAAATTCAGGGCCTCGACGTCCGCAGCGGCACACCCGCGTACATGGCGCCGGAGCAGTTGGCGGGAAGGGAGGTGACGGCGCAGAGCGACATCTACTCGCTGGGACTGGTGCTGTATGAAGTCTTCACCGGAAAACGCGCCTTCACGCCGGAAACGCTAGCGGAACTGGTGCGTACCGGGACTCAAAGCACGCCGAGCCGGCCCTCTTCCGTGGTGAAGGATCTGGATCCGGCGGTGGAGCGGGTGATCCTGCGCTGCCTGGAGCCAGAACCGCGCAGCCGGCCGGCATCGGCTCTCAATGTGGCGGCGGCGCTTCCGGGAGGCGATCCTCTGGCAGCGGCCTTGGCTGCGGGAGAAACACCGTCGCCGCAGATGGTCGCCGCGGCCGGAGAGACGGCCGGACTCTCGCGGCGCATCGCCGTCCCTTGTCTGGCAACAGTGTTGATTGTCCTCTCGGCCGCTGTGTACCTCACGGCCCGCCAGAACGCGCTCGATCGAATGGGGGTAGAACAGTCGCCTGAGGTTCTCTCCCAGAAGGCGCGAGAAATCGCCAACCGCCTCGGTTATGAAGAACACCCTGCTGACACCGCGTCCGGATTTTCTTACGACGTCGATTTTGTCGATTACGTACAGAAGAACGACACGCCCCGTTCCAGATGGAATGAGGTGCTCGCGGCTCGGCCCTCTGTGCTTCTGTTCTGGTACCGGCAAAGTCCGCGCGACCTGGTGGCGTTGGACTTTCATGACTTGATGTTGATCGCGGGAGTAGTGGATGAGGACGATCCGCCTCCGATTCTGTCGGGAATGATTCATCTTCAGCTTGATCCGCATGGACGGTTGACATCTCTGGAAGCGATTCCTCCGGAGCACACCGACGCGAAGACGGCGTCCGGGACTTTTGAGTGGAAAGTTCTGTTCGATGCTGCTGGACTGGACCTCGCGCAATTTCAGCCGGCGCAGCCGGTCTGGAACTCTCTGGCCGCCTACGATGCCCGGGCGGCCTGGACCGGCAAATGGCCCGGCACAACCCGCGACGTCCACGTAGAAGCCGCAGTCTTCCAGGGCAAGCCTGTGTTCTTTTCGCTGACTGGAGCATGGACGCAACCGCAGCGCATGAAGCCGCCGGACCAGACAGCCGGAAAGAAGATCGGGCAAGTCGTCGGCGTGATTCTACTAATCTCCGTGATCGTATCTTCAGTCCTGCTGGCCCGCCGGAATTACCGGCAGGGCCGAGGAGACCGCGAGGGAGCGATACGTCTTGCGACGGTCGTATTCGTCCTGCTCATGGGGCTGTGGCTGCTGCGAAGTCATCTTGTGCCGGGTATCGGAACATTTGGCCTGCTGATCTTGACCGTGAGTACGGCACTATTCATCTCCGGCTTAACATTTGTGTTGTATCTGGCGGTTGAACCGTATGTGCGGCGGTTCTGGCCGCATTCGATCATCTCCTGGAGCCGGCTCCTCAGCGGACGAGTGCGGGACCCGCTGGTGGGCCGCGATGCACTGTTGGGCGTCGTTCTCGGAGTGGTTTGGATCGCGTTGTTCAAGATAGGTCATCTCATCACGATGCGCATGGGGTCCGCTCCCGAGCTCTTTTCTACCGATTTTCTCGAAGGCGCGCGCCGAGCGTTGGGAGCGTGGCTGTATCAGGTCCCCTCGGCGATCGTTGCCACGCTGCAGTTTTTCTTCCTGGCGCTGGGCCTGAAGATTGTTCTCCGGCGGGACTGGCTGGCCGCGCCCGCATTTGTTGCCCTGTTCACGGCTTTGAAGACATTGGGAGCCGACTATCCGCGGGTGGACATCCCGCTCACGATCCTCATTTACAGCATCGCAGTGTTGATCATGTATCGCTTCGGACTGGTTTCTCTCGCCTGCGCGGCTTTCACGGTCGATCTGCTGGCCAACGTGCCCTTCACGACCGACGTCTCCATCTGGTATATGAGCACTTCGATCTTCGCGTTGTTGAGTGTGTTCGCTCTGGCAATCTGGGGTTTCTATACGTCACTCGGCGGCGAGCCGCTGTGGAAGCCGGATGTATAGTCGTGGCCTTGCGAAGCAGCGCCGAGTCAGGACATCCCGATCTGGGTCTCTGCCGGGACTGCCGGCACTCGCGGCGCATTGAGTCCGATCGGGGCTCGGTCTTCTTTCGCTGCGAGCTGTCGCTGGTGGATCCACGGTTCCCGAAGTATCCGCGCTTGCCAGTGGTTGAGTGTGGAGGCTACCAATGGGGGGAGAGGATTCCTGGAGCCGTGGCGCGGCCAACTTGAGGATTGTCGGCAGGCATCGCCTACGCCAGACGCTTCCACCGAAGCGTTCTGGTGACCGGTTCTCCGTCGCTCGCCGTGGCTTCGAGAGTAATGACCAGTTCGCCGCCGTTGATCCGAAACTGACGCGTCACCACTTTTCCAACGTCTCTTTGCGACAACGCGCCGAGCAGTTCCTGGGTAACCGTGCCATCAGCTCCCGCCGTATATCGCCCGAAGTAGGCGTCATATCCCAGGAGGGCGCGGCTGTTGTTGCTGCTCCCGGCGGTTCGCTGCGCAGGGGCGTCCTGGGCGGGTTTGCGATCGCGCCGCATGAACCGCACGGCGAAGTGTCCGGCTGCGTCGTACAAGAGGTATGCCACGGGATCGGACCCCAAGTTCGGTTCAATTCGCCGTTGCCCGTCGGACGTCAGGTCTTCGCGCGACAAGAGCTCCCACCTGCCGACGAGTGATCTTTCGTTAGTGGTTGACACGAGAACTCGCTCCGGTCACTGCATGGCTCTATTGGGGATGATCGGAAAAGGAGCGCAAAAGGCGACATGTTGGTGTGAGGTTTTGAATTCTGCGCGGAGGGACGGCTCAAAGAATAGGATCGTGTTGGACGAATGCCATGAACACTACAGATGCAGCTCTGGAAACGCTTCGCGGTGACGTGATCAATATCGTCCTGGGAACGGTTTTCCTGGCCGTTGGAGCGACGGCCTGCGCCATCGCGGCGATCCGTGGACGCCGAGGCGTTCGCATCCTGGTATGGTGGGGAATCTTCAGCGGAATGTACGGCCTCCAAGAACTGGGGCAGACGCCCACGATTTTGAAGGTTCTGCCGCACTTCCTCAACTCTGTCGTTCCCTATGCAAATACGGCGGTGATGTACCTGCTCTTGATTTCTGCCTTGTTCGCCTGGCGAGAGCTGACTCTGGGTAAACTCAGACTTGTCATTCAATTGGAAATCCTCGTCGGACTGGCAATTGCTGGGGTAGGTATGGGGACGTTCGTTCTCGGCGGCCCAGCCGGCAAATGGATTTTCTACAACAACCTGCTTGCAGTTCTTAACACGCTTGTGCTGTTGCCTTTCGTGCTGGTTCCAAGATTCTCCAGGTTCCTCGTGATACCCAATTACTCCGTTCTGGCCGCGGTTCTGCTCATTTTTGCGTTAGAGGTGCTGTACACCAACCTGGGAACGGTGCTGAACTATCGCCCGCTGCCTTTGGTGGATTCGCTGGGCCTTGCCGTCCTTCTGGTTGCTCTCGGTTACGTAGCTCTGGAGATCTTGTTTACGAACGAGCGCCGCCTGCTTTCCATCGAGACGGAACTGGAGACGGCCCGGCAGATCCAGTCCTCAATCCTTCCGAGGAGAGTTCCTGAGCTGGAAAACCTCCGTGTTGCTGCTTCTTACCATCCCATGACCGCCGTGGCGGGCGATTTCTACCAATTTGTCTGCTCAGACGCTCACCATCTGGGCATCCTGGTGGCGGACGTTTCTGGACATGGCATTCCAGCCGCGCTCATTTCTTCGATGATCAAAGTGGCCATGCAGTCCGTCGCCGTCCATGCCGATGATCCGGCGCAGGTGCTCGGAGGCTTGAACCGCATCCTGTGGAGTGAAGCGCACGGCCAGTTTGCCTCGGCGGCCTATGTCTGGATGGACACAGAAAACCGCAACGCGCTCTACTCGGCGGCTGGACATCCGCCGCTACTGTGCTGGCGGAATACGAAGGGTGAGATGCAGCGTATCGAAAGCAACGGGCTTTTGTTCGGCGTCGAACCTGACGCTGAGTACCCGGTGTGCCGTGTGCCGCTGGAACCATCCGATCGCTTCCTTCTCTATACCGACGGCGTGACTGAAACTGAGAACGCCGCAGGAGAGGCGTTTGGCGACCGGCAACTGGAACGGGTCGTGCGCAATCATCGATCGCAGCCTGCCTCCGAGATGTCACGTCAAGTGCTCACGGAACTGCAGGAGTGGCGACCTGGTGCGGAGAACCAGCAGGATGACATCACGCTGATCGTCGTCGATGTTCTTTTAGCCGGCCCGGCTGCGCCGCAAAGCGGATAAGGAGTACAGACCGGGCGCGCTGGCGGAGAGAACGGATCAGGCAAGTCCCGACACGGCGTGGCAAATTGCTTTGGAGCTGACAAATGAGCCTGTGGCTAGTGACCGAGAACCTCATCGCACGTAGAAATACCGCACGATATGAAAGAAAATCGGCGCCGCGAAACACATGGAGTCCATGCGGTCGAGAATTCCGCCGTGGCCTTTGATCAGCGTGCCATAGTCTTTTACTCCGCGATCGCGCTTGATGGCCGACATGGTGAGACCTCCGGCAAAGCCCATCAGAGTGATTGTCAGCGACACGGCGGCCGCCACCGCGGGCGTGAACGGGGTCATCCACCAGAGAGCGGTGCCGATCGCCGACGCGGTCACGACCCCGCCGATGAATCCCTCCCAGGTCTTGTTTGGACTTACCACGGGAGCAATCTTGTGCCGCCCCAGCAACTTTCCCCAGACGTACTGGAGGACGTCGCTGAGTTGATCGACGAGTACGAGGTACAACATGAGCTTCGCCGGACGGCCATAGCTGGGGATCTTCAGCATGAGCAGCGCCGGCGTGTAGCTCAGGCAGTAGACGCAGATCATCAAGCCCCATTGAATGGTCGAGGCGCGTTCGAGAAACGCCTCGGTATCGCCGGCAATCGCGAGCCGCGTCGGAACGAACAGGAAGGCATAGACGGGGATGAGAATGGCGAACATGCCGTACCACTGGATGCCGATCAGAAAATATTGCAACGGCGTGAAGATGAAGAAGGCCCAGAACAGGGTGCGATGGTCGGCGCGGCGGGTGGGCAGGAGAGTCACATATTCACGCAGGGCCAGCAACGACATCAGTCCGAACAGGACGAGCGATCCGATCCGGCCAATGACCAGCGTGAGCGCGAAGATTGCGCTCATGATCCACCAGGCGCCGATGCGCGCGTTCAGGTTGGCGATGGTCGCTTGCGCCTCTGGCTTCGTAACGGTGGCCTTCAGGATCAGGCCGATGAGGCTGGATAGGGCGAGCAGGCCGAGGACTCCGGCGAATGCCCAGACGAGTTGGGGTTCGAGATTAGTCATAGGTCACGCAAACGGCATAGCGCTTCACGCGCTCGGGCCAGAAACTCCGCTTTCGGCTCATCTGGCCGGAACGTCAGGGGCGGGCCGAACGTCAGTTGGCTGATGAACGGCACGGGCAAGAACTCGCCTTTGGGAAGAATGCGGTTCAGATTGTTCAGATATCCGGGAACCAGCCGCAGGTCGGGCTTGCGCTGGCAAAGATAGTAGAGGCCGCTTTTGAAGGCTGCGACCTCTTCGCCCGTTCCGCGCGTGCCTTCGGGGAAAAGGATCAGGGAATGGTCGTGGCCCATGGCTTCGAGCATGTGGTCGATCGCTTCTCTGGGATCGGCGGGCGAGGCTTGCGCTTCCTGTGGCTTGCGCCTCGCCACCAGCACAGCACGAAAGATGTTGACGGCGATCGCGCGTCCCAGACCCTTGTCCCAGTAATCCTGCGCTGCGACCGGCCGGGTGCGTGCGCGGATCTCAGACGGCAGGGACGACCAGAGCACGACAAAATCCAGATGGCTGGTGTGATTGGCGAAGTAGATAGTCTGGCGCGGATCGGGCTCCGAGTCCACCCAGCGCACATTGACACCGCTGATCAGGCGGGCTGCTGTGGCAATGATCCCGGCCAGTGGGCGTGGGCTCATCGCTTTCTAAGATCCGTCACGATCCTCATGGTGCGCCGCACGCAAGTGACGAGCATGCCCGCCACCATGATGACCAAGGCGATGGCGATGGTTTGGCCGGACATTCCGAGGTACTTCTCGAACGGCGCCAGCACGCATGCCAGGGTGAGAAGCGCCATGCGGTGCGGCTTGGCCATCGGACCGATGAAGTATTGCGTGATTCCCATCGAGCCACCGAGCAGCCGGATGTAAGCCGTGATAACCGCCAGCGTCGCGGCCAGCCAACCTAATTCATGGCCCCAAGGGACGACTGTGATCGAATAGCCGGCTCCGACCAGAATCGCGAGATCGGCGAAGCGGTCGGGCATGTCGTTGAAGATCTCGCCGTAGACGGTGCGCTTGCCGCCTTCGACGGCGACCATACCATCCAGCATGTTGCAGAGCAGGCGTAGCTGGATGCAGGCCGCGGCGACCAGAACGAGCCCTGCCCGGGAAGAACCGGCGGTGCGCGAGGTCCAGGCCAGACATGTGCCCGCGGCGAGAGCGAAGACCAGGCTGGCCAGCGAGATGGCATTGGGCGATATTCCGGTTCGCGTGAGCACTCGCGCCAGGTCCTGAGCCCAGGCGCGCTGGCGGGTTTTGAGCGGACGCCGCGGCGCGTCCGGAACCGGTGTGGTTGTGCTCATTCTGTTGGTAGAAACTGAAGAATTGTGCTACTTAGTGATCCTGACCGCAATTCCAAAGTGGTGACGGTGCGTCAGTGAGGGCCCACGGCAGCCAATGGCTTTCAAACGAAATCTCGCGATCAGCGTCGTGCTGGGAATCGGCGGCGGCCTTGCAGCCTATGCTCTCGCCTGGGGCTTATTTACTACTCACCAGGAATTGGGGATGGATTCGAGAAACGCGCTGGCGATCGCCGCATGGAGCGCCCCGGTTATCTTTCTTGCGAGCCTCATCTACTTGGCTGCGCGCAATGCCGGCCGACGATGAGGGGTCACTGCTCTTCCAGCAACTTTCCCAGCGTGGGCTTGTGCTTGGCTGGCTTCGTCGTTCGCTTGTCAGGAATGAGTCGCGCAGGCCGAACCGCGCCAATCCGTTCGCGGGCCATCTCGCGAACCGCCTGGCCGGCGCTGAAGGTCTTTTTCTTCTTCTTCGTCTTGCGCGGCATCGGGGCATCTTCGCACTGAACGTCACAAAAGTGCAATAATCATCAACAGTGTCGCAGGACGCGCCGGGATCAGCGGTGAAGGTCCTGTGACCTGATACCTGAGACCTGATCTTCATGGATGAACGCGAATTTTTCGACGAACGGCCGGACAAGAAACCGGCAACCCTGAACTGTCCTCATTGTCACCAGGCTGCGGAATACGAAATTCAATGGCTGGTTCGCACGAAGAAGAAGAGCCTGCCGCCGCGCGCTGACGAACGCGACCGGGCGAAGTTCGCCAAGGCGCAGTCCTACATGCTGCGTCGCGACGATATGATGGTCTGTAAGAACATGCGTTGCCGCAAACGCTTCGAGATCACGAGCGTGCAGAGCGTGGCGTTCCTGGATTAGGCGATATCCGGGCGTTGTCGGGTGGACAACGTTGTACGTTTTCTCGCGGTGGATGATCAATCCGCGAAATTCGACTGCCTAAGTCGCCAAATTTCCGTCAAACATCGAACGTGCAGGATTCTCCTTAGGCGGGGTTCTGTATAGCGATTTGTGCTCCCTCCGTGTCGAAATTGCTCCCATTGAAATCCGCGAGAGAGGATGCGTTTCTCGCAAGCCATTGAGCTTCGTTGAGATGGCTCCTCAGCAGCCAGGTTTGGCAGAGCGAGTGCATCCTTGCACCCGGGAAAAGTTTTGCCGAGGAGGCAGGGAATATGAAAAAAAACAAGAACACTGCACCGTCGTACGGCTGGCACTCGATGGCGCTGATTCTGCTGGTTCTACTGCTCTGGACTGGTCGGCCGGCCAGTGGGCAGAGTGCTCCGCCGCGGAATGACAATGACACTCGGGAATGGCAGATCGCGAATATGGATACATTCCTCGACAGTCATCCGGAAATCGAGGAGCAGTTGCGGAAGGATCCTTCTCTCATCAAGAACGATGAGTTCGTGGAAAAGCATCCGGCATTGCAGGAGTATTTGCAGCAACATCCTGGAATCCGAGAGGAATTCACCGAGAATCCGAATGCGTTCATGCGGAGGGAACAGCAGTATGAGCGGCAGGAGGATGTCGGCCGGAACGATCGGGACGATCGAGGGAATCGTGGAGATCACGATACTACTCGCGCCGAACTCGCCACCATGGATCGATTCATGGACGGCCACCCGGAAATCGCCGAACAACTTCGCAAAGATCCTTCGCTAGTCAAGAACAAGGAGTTTGTCGAGAATCATCCTGCGCTGCAGGAGTTCCTGCAAACCCACCCCGAGGTTCGCGAGGAGTTTCGCGAGGATCCGAACGCCTTTATGCATCAGGAAGCGCGCTTCGAACGGCACGAGGATGATCTCCGCGGCGATCGTGACGATCGAGATTATCGAGGAGATCACGATACCACTCGTGCCGAGCTAGCGACCGCGGATCGGTTTCTGGACGGCCATCCAGAAATCGCCGAACAACTGCACAAGGATCCGTCGCTAATCAAGAACAAGGAGTTTGTCGAGAATCATCCTGCGCTCCAGGAGTTCCTGCAAACTCACCCTGAGGTTCGCGAGGAGTTCCGCGAAGATCCAAATGCTTTTATGCGACAGGAACAGCACTTTGACCGGCGCGAGGATTCCCGCGATCGAGACCTGAGTTTTCGCGACCGGGATCGCGAGGCAATGAGCAACTTTGGCCAGTTTCTCGGTGGTCACACAGCCGTTGCCGACCAACTCTCCAAGGATCCTTCCTTGGCGAACAACAAGGAGTTCCTGGCGAGCCATCCGGAGCTTGGCGATTACTTGAAGGCTCATCCTGAAATGAAACAGGAGTTGGCCAAAGATCCGCAGGCGGTCGTGACGTCGGCCACACGGCCGGCCGGGACTACCACACCCACAACTCCGAAGGTGGAACCTAAGAAAAAGTAATCGGTGACCTGCGATGACACGGGTTGGAGGGCGAACTACCGCCCTCCAACGGTTTTGCCTTTCGTGCAGGTGTTCACACGAGAAGTCGGAATGGAGGTGTCATGAAGATCGCAAAATTACTGATTGCGGCAATTGCGCTGATCCTGGCCGTTTCCTCAAGCGCTGGAGCCAAAAACAAGAAAAAGCAGCCAGAGAGAGGCATGCTGGAGAGTATGCAGTCCGTACCTTGTGGCGTGAACGAGCGGGGACTGGCGGGCGTGGGCAGCATCTTCGGATCGGTCGGTGTCCAGCACGTGAATTCACACGAGAAGTTATGCCCGCAGTATCTCCTGCGCACAGACGAGATGGAATACCACATCCGCCCGCTGGAGACGAAACACCCAGTCCTTCTGCCCGTGGGACATGAAGGAGAATTCAAGATCAAGAAAGACAAGTTGTTTCTGAAGGTCGTCGACCAAGACAAGAAAACCCGGCCTTACCAGGTAGTTTCGATGGAACCGGTGAATTCAGGCGGCACGACGGAGAATTCTTCCTATCGGCCTGCCACGAGGCTGCCGGAATCCCGGCCGCCGGAGACACCTGCAGACAAGACGGCGAGGCAGATGACGGATCGTCCGCCGCGATAATCGTCAGGGGTTTGGAACCTCCCGGATGCGGAGAGGACCTAGGATGACCGGTTCGATGTGATGCTGGCGGCCAGACGGCGTACGCTGGAGAGCAGGTTGCTCAGTGCATGTGACCCGGTAACCGAAGCGCGTTTCCGGGGTTGGTCGCTGAACCCCTCTTCTTCCATCTGTTTGGCGGCAGCGGCGAATCTTTGCGAACTCGCGTCGTCCATAGCTAGAAAACGGAAGGCCTGGGCCAGCGGGATGCCATCGGCGCCTGTCTGGAGGAATTCGATCTGCGCGCTGACCTTGCCGAAGACCGTGCTGAGGGTTATGGAGCCCATCGTTCCGTGATGGATGGGGCCCTTGGACAGGACAGCGGACCCGCCAGTTAACGAAAGCCGCTGAATCACTCCCACAAACTTGTGCTCGTCCACGATGAACAGGGCGCGCTCGTTGTTGGGCACGCGGATGCGCGGGGCACGAGACTTCTTCTGCGATTTGTCGGGTTTGGAAGGCACTCCCAGAAGAATAACGCGCACGTGAAGGCGGTCAAGATTACGTCCGTGCGACAGCCAGTGGCCCTCGTTTATACTGACTAGTTTTCCTATGCGCGCCGAAGGCATAGGGTCGGGAGTCGCCGTGAAAATCCTGGTCTGCATGAAGCAGGTCCCGCAGAAGGATGCTCCGCTCAAGCTGAACGAGGCGGGGACGTGGATCCGCGAGGACGTTTCCTATGAAGTCAACGAGCCCGATGCTTTCGCCCTGGAAGAGGCGCTGCGGCAGAAAGAGAAGCATACCGGCGAAGTCGTGGTATTGACGGCTGGCCCGGCGCGGGCGCAGCAGGTGTTACGCGAAGCGTTGGCCAAGGGCGCGGACCGGGCCATCCATCTCGATGACGACGGCTTTGTTGGACTGGACGCCTACAACACGGCGCGGGCCATCGCGGCGGCGATCAAGGATGAAAAGTTCGACTTGATCTTCACCGGATTGCAGTCGGATGACTACGGCTATGCGCAGACCGGTGTCATTCTAGCGGAGATACTCGGATGGCCGCACGCGACCATCATCATGCAGATCGAGAAAGCCGACGCCGGGATTCGCGTGAAGCGCGAACTCGAAGCCGGCTTTTTCCAGTACGTGGATGTTCCGCTGCCGGCAGTGCTGACCATCCAGTCGGGAATTAACAAGCTGCGCTATGCAACTTTGATCGGGATCAAGCAGGCCAAGACCAAGCCCTTGCGCAAAGTGACGATGGCCGAAGTGCAGTCGGCGGTGAGCGGCAATCTGCAGAAGATTGAAAAGCTCTACGTCCCGCAAAAGTCGAAGAACACGGAGTTTCTGGAAGGGCCCCCGGCGGAGGTGGCGAAGAAGTTGGTCGATAAGCTGAAGAATGAGGCAAGGGTGGTGTGAAACGGCGGGGCTGAGGAAGCCGCGAAGTGGCCCCCCGGAAACGTTTACCCTGTCCGGCAGAAGTGCATCTAAACCTCTGCTATGACAGAAATCGACAAATTGCGTAGACAAGAGGAATTCCAACTGCAGTCGCGCTGGAGCAGTGGCCTGATCGTGGCCGGAGAGGTACTGCTGTTGATGGCCTTTCTGGTGGTTTGGTTCACATACATGAGCGTGAAGGATGGCTCGGATTTCTGGGTGTGGTGGGTGCTGGTGGAGTGCGGCGTCGGGTTGGCGGCGATCGTGGGCGGCGCGCTCTACCGATCCCACGACGTGAGCTGAATCACTGCAACTCCCGCGACAAAGGCGCAACATGAGTTCGTTTCGTCGAGGGAGGCCAAGATGGCGGATGCAGAAGAGAAACAGGAAAAGGGTGGCAGCCTGATGTTTGCCGGGCTGGCGGTGTGGGTAGCGGGATTGCTGGTGTTGTTCTACTTGCCCGCAGGGTTTCGACTGGGACATCAGCTGAGGTTTGAAGCGATCCTGGCCGGGCTCGGAGTGCTAGGCGCGGTGCTGATGGGGGCTGGGTGGAAGATGCGTAAAGGTGCGTAGAGGCAGTAGCCAGTGGTCGGTGGCCAGTCTAGAAAGCTAAGAAGCTAGCACCTAGGAGCTGGAAGCTGATTCTTATGTCGGACACTATTCTGGTGGTTGTCGAGCAGCGTGAAGGGAAATTGAACCGGGTCTCCTGGGAGACGATCGCGGCGGGGCAGGCGGTTTCGGCCTCGACGGGTTGGGCTCTTGAAGCAGCGGTGGTCGGTTCGGGCGTCGTTTCCATTGCCGGCGAGGTGGCGGCGAAGAAGGTGGCCAAGGTGTACGCCATCGAATCGGCCAAACTGGAACCCTACACGCCGGACGCGGTCGCTCATGCGCTGAAAGAGTTCCTGGGGAAGCACACGGCGAAACTCGTGCTGATGCCGCACACTTACCAGGTGCGCGACTTTGTGCCCAAGCTGGCTACTGCTTTAGGCAGCACGGCGATTACCGACGCGGTCGGCTATAAGTACGAAGGCGGCAAGCTGCTGTTCACGCGGCAGATGTTTCAGGGGAAGTTTGTCGCCGACGTGAGCTTCACTGGTTCTGGGCCCGGGTTTGTGACCTTTCAGAATGGAGCATTTCGCGCGGACAAAGTCGAGGCGGGCGGAGCGCCGGCGCCGGTCGAGACGGTGAATGTGGTTGTTCCCGATGGCATCGTTCGTAACAAGCCGCAGGAAGTCTTCAAGGAAGCCAAGCAGGCGGTGGACCTGACACAGGCAGAGATTATCGTTTCAGTCGGGCGCGGGATCAAAGAGCAGAAGAATATCGAACTGGCCAAGCAGCTTGCCGATGCGCTGGGCGGCGAGATTGCCGCGTCGCGTCCGATCTGCGACAACGGCTGGCTGCCGATGGACCGTCAGATCGGGTCGTCGGGTCAGACAGTAGCGCCGAAGCTTTATCTCGCACTGGGGATTTCGGGCGCGATCCAGCATATTGTCGGCATGAAGGGCGCGAAGAGCATTGTCGCCATAAACAAAGATTCCGAGGCGCCGATTTTCGAGATTGCGGACTATGCGGTTGTGGGAAATCTGTTCGACATCGTGCCGCCGCTGATTGAGGAAGTGAAGAAGGCGAAGGGGTAGAGTTTCAAAGTTTCAGAGTTTCAAGGTTTCAAGGAAGAGCCCTCCCAACGAATTATTGCGCCGTCGCGAGCGACTCGACAACGCTGCGAACTCCATCAACGACTCTGGCCATTCGTGCGAAATCCACCTCGCTCGCGGTGTCCCGCGGAGTGTGATAGTAGGGATATCGGAAGAAAGCGGTGTCCGTGATCATGATTGCCGGGTAGTCCTGCTGCCAGAATGACCACTGATCCGACCACGCGATTCCAGGCCAATCGGGCGGTGCGGCGATGCCTTCCGATGGAAATCTGGCGGTTTCGCGAAACTTGCGAATCGCGCGTCGCACCAAATCACGAGAGTTCGTGTTGCCTACAAACCCAATAAAATCGCCGCGACTGGGATAGAAAAAGCTCAGCACCGGCGGATACCTCTGGCTGCCAGGCTTGTCAGAATAGTAGCCAATCGTCTCCAGTGAAATCATGGCGACGACTGGGATACGATCGTGGTGAAGCTGTTTTGCGTAGACAAGACTTCCCATTGCGTTTGTCTGGAAGTACGGCGGTTCTTCGTTAACGAAGAGAACGAAGCGTATCGACCTGCGGGTCTGAACGCCATGCATCAAGCGGGCCAACTCCAGCACCGCTGCAACCCCGCTAGCGTTGTCATTGGCACCGGGTGCACCTACAACGCTATCGTAGTGCGCCCCCACAACGATGGCACCTGATCCGCTGTCGCCTCCGTCGATCCTCACCTCCAGGTTTGTAGCAGTCTGGCCATCAACGGCATATTTTTGCTCCGTGACGGTGTACCCATCCTCTTGGAGGTTGCGTCGAAGATAATCCTCCGCTGCCCGTAGCGATCCCGCCCGAGGCAGGTTTCTTTCACCAATGCTTTCGGAGAGGTAGCGCACGTGTGCGGAAAGACGATTCTCGAGATCAGCTTGTTCGTGCGACGGCGGTGCCAGAGGGCCCCTGTAGGACCTGAGTGGCATTTGGGTCACCCGCAATATCCACACCAAGCCCACGAGTATTGTTAGGAACAGCGCGATGCCAGCGGCTCGCAGTTTCCAATTGGGAGTGGACAGACGGCCAACTGCATCAAACATGAAATCTGAGTGTACAAGCTGAAGCGAATCTGCGGGAAACTACGATCCCGCCGAGAAGCCGCCCAGATGCGCCATGGTCATGCGGAGGTACTTGTAGGGATTGACCGGGGTGTCGTTGATGCGGACTTCGTAGTGAAGGTGCGGGCCGGTGGAACGTCCGCTGAGGCCGACGTATCCGATCACGTCGCCACGGTGAATGTACTGCCCGGCAGCAATAGCGAAGCTGGCGAGGTGGCCGTAGCGCGTCGTGATGCCGTGTCCGTGATCGATGCTGACTGCGCGACCGTAGCCGCCGAGAAAGTCAGCGAAAGTCACGGTGCCGTCCGCCGGAGCGAGAACGGGCTGTCCTACGGCTGCGGAAATATCGACGCCGGAGTGGAAGGCGCCTTCACCGTTGAATGGATCGATGCGCTCGCCGAAGGCGCCGGTAATCGTTCCTTCGACAGGCCACAGGTTCGGAGTCGAGTTGGCGCGCACCCAGTCGGCGGTGGTGGCATTTTTCGTCAGGCCGAGCGAGATACCGACCGTGGCTGCGCCGGTCATCGCCGTGTGCTTCAGGGCATAGAGCTGGTCGATCGAGGAGTGCACCTGCGCGTCGCCGATCTCTTCACCCGAGGTGTAAATGAGGACCGGGTCAGACTTGAGCCCGTACAACGAAGAAACTTCGCTGGCCAGCGAACCCAGAGAAGCGACCTGAATATCGCGCTCCTTGGCAACCTGCTCCAGGCGCGAGTAGCGGTCTTTGAGTTCTTCCTTCTCGGTGCGCAGCTGGTTGTAGCTTTGCACCTTCTGCAGCATGCGCGTATAAGAGCTGGCAATACCCGTCAGACAAGCGATTCCGATGGCCGCACCGGCCAACAGGACGTAGAGATAGTGAATAGGAATAGAGATCTTGCGCAGCTGGCCGTGCTCATCGCGAGCCACGAAAAATATGTAGAAGCGTTTGCGCAATATGGTTTCCGGTATCGAATTATTCGTCGGATCCTGCCCTCGCGGAACAGTCTTGCTCGGGCTCAGAATCCTGATTCCACCACGCTCGTCAGGATCGAGCTGGCTTCGCTAAACCCTACGGAACCAGGCATGCCGAAATCCAATTCGCCTGCAACCACTTCAGGATGCGGCACTTGGTTCGGCCAAAGGTTTTGTGAACGTCGGGTAAACGGTAACAAACCTGATTCCCCTGTGTCAATGTCACGCTGCACAATTGGATGGTTACCAAGGCGGGGTGATTTGCCTGCCCGACCGTACGGATGACCGGCAGGAGGTAGGTCAGGGGCGACCGTCAGTACCCATAGTCACCAGCCCTGGTGACCTCCGCGGCGTGCGTGCCCCGGGAAGGGTAATTGTCCGGAGGTATAGTTAGGGGCTTGCCAAAAGCAGAAAAATCCTTGATTGAGCGGATTCGGCGCCGTGTGCGCTCGGGCCCAGGCGTGATCAGGGGCATCGGGGATGATTGCGCCGTGTTGCGTGTGCCGGCCGGGCACGAGTTGCTCGTCACCACTGACTTCACGCTCGAGAACGTACATTTCCGGCGGGAGTGGCATCCGCCGGAGGTGGTGGGGCGACGATGCGTGACACGCGGGCTGAGTGACATTGCCGCCATGGGCGGGGAACCGCGGGCAGTGTTTCTCTCCCTCGCGCTGGATCGCAGCGTTCCACAGAAGTGGGTGGATCGTTTTGTGGAAGGGCTGCTGGCGGCGACTGACGAATTCGGCGTTCCGCTGGCTGGTGGCGACACGGCACAGTCCGCTGGGGGGATTCAGGCCGACATCGTGGTCGTTGGCTCGGTACCCGGAGGGAAGGCAGTGCTGCGCTCGGGTGCGCGGGCGGGCGACTGGATCTACGTCACTGGCGAGTTGGGTGGGTCAGCTGGCGCGATTGCGCGCCTGCGCAAGGGCAAAGTCAGAGCGCGGGATTATGAACGGCATTTTCATCCGACGGCGCGGATCAACGCCGGAGTGTGGCTCCGTCGTCGCGGACTGGCGTCGTCGATGATTGATGTGAGCGATGGGCTCTCCACGGACCTTGAACACATTTGTGAGGAGAGTCGAGTTGGGGCTGAGATCGAGGCTGCGGCGATTCCGCGAGCCCGAGTGGGGCGTCCTCTGCAGCAAGTGGCGTTTGACCTGGCACTGCACGGCGGAGAGGATTACGAATTGCTGTTCACGTCAGCGAGCAAGATTCCGTCCGCGATCGGAGATATTCCGGTGAGTCGGATCGGGCGGATTACGCGCAAGCGCGAAATGGCGCTGGTCGATGAGGAGGGAAACTCGCGAAGGCTCGTTGCCGCTGGGTGGGAGCACTTTCGAGCGCGAGTTTAGTCACAGAACTTCGTCTTGGTTCTGGTTCCCAAACTGGAACCGCTTCCATGGTGACGATGGAATCGCCACTTTCGTTACTGCCGTCCTGGTCTCCTTTGCGGGTAAATTTCAAGATGTGGGTAGGACCTGACAAGGAGAGGACTTCATGAAGAAAATCGCTTTCGTATCCGTACTTGTATGCGGACTCGCCCTATCGCTGGGTGCTCAAGAGACGCCAAGAGCGGAGATCTTTGGCGGTTATCAGTTTGCCCATTCCAATATCGAGGGCACCGGCCTGAACTTCAACGGCTGGGATGCCTCGGTAACGGGAAACGTCAACAAGTGGTTCGGTGTCACGGGTGATTTCAGTGGTAGTTATAAATCGGAAAATGGGGCCTCTCTCGACATCTACACCTATGGTGGAGGGCCGGTCATATCGATGAGTCACGAAGGAACTGTGAACCCGTTTGTGCATGTTTTGTTTGGAGGCGCGCACATTACTGCTTCTGCGACTGGCCTCGGGTCTGCTGGTTCCAATGGTTACACGATCATGGCGGGCGGCGGCGCCGACATCAAGTTGAGTCCTCGCTTCGCGTGGCGCGGCCAAGCCGACTGGGTCTACTATCACTTCGAAGGAGTCGGCGAGAGCAAGAACGTAAGAGTCGCGACTGGCCTGGTCGTCCGTTTCTAGTATTGCAATAGGGCTGAGCCCGTTTCGCGACAGGGAACGGGCTCGCGCCATAGGCAACCAACTCGAGATCACCAATCAAACTGGCAGCGAATTCTGGTTCTACCGACGGTCCGGGAACAGTTCGTTTCCGGCGGCGATCAGAAATTCGCCGCCCGGAGTGGTGACTTTCGTTACCTGCCAGGTCTAGTACCATCGGCCACAACCGACTACAGTAGAGCCCATGCGGACAAGAAGTGTGTTACTCGCTCTCGCGGTAGCGGTCGTTCTTCCAGTAGTGGCATGGGGACAGCCGGCGCCAAAGATCGACAACGATTTTGTGCAGCGCACGTTTGGCAAGGACTTCACCATGGTGCCGGAGGTCGGCGCGAGGGTCGGCGACCTCGACGGCGATGGTGTGGAAGATGCCGTGATCGCCGCACGCTGCAAGAATCCCTTGCTCGACCAAGGCGAATATAACTACACCGTGATCGATCCGTACTACACGTTTTTCGGCTACGGCGACCCGAAGGTGACGACGAGTTTCGTGGACGACAATCAGCTGCGTCGCGGCCTGGTGGTGCTCATCATTCACGGGGCGGGTCCGGAGGCCTGGCGCTCGGCCACTCCTAAGGCCAAGTTCGTCATGATCAATCTGCCGTACACGGCTCTCTCCGTGCGCCATATGAAGGTTGGGAAGAAAGTCGTCGAGGCCATTTACTGCGAAGAAGGGAATGCCCTGCGCGAGAGCTCGGCCGTCTTCTTCGATGGCAAGAAATACCGGTATGTGCCGATGGGATCGAGCATGGAGTAGTTGCTGGCCGTCAGTCGCCTGTGCTCGTTGCTTGTCTTGTAGTACGCTCTGTTGGATTGGCCCACAATCTGAAATATAGGGTTCTTCCGGAGCGGCTGACGGTATGTCAGTTGCCTTCCGAGGCGTCGGTGCCGGAATGGGCGCTGGGAGGCAACTTCTTTTCTGTGACCCGGAATTCAGACGAGCTTTCGATCGTCTGCGAAGAGAGCCGCGTGCCAGAGGGAGTTCGAAGCGAGCGGGACTGGGCCGCCCTCAAGCTAGAGGGGCCGTTTCCGTTTGCGATGACCGGTGTGCTGGCGTCGTTTGCGATTCCGCTCGCCGACGCCGGAATTTCGATCTTTGCCCTGTCGACATTTGATACCGACTATGTGCTGGTAAAGCGCGCACAGCTTGAAGCTGCGACGCGAGCGCTCGCCGGGGCGGGGCATATCGTGACGTCTGCCGAAGGGGTCTAACCCAGGGGCGCAGAGGACGCAGGGGAAAAGGGCTGGTCATCAGAACCGCCGTATTTGGCTGTTCGCGTTAAGATTTCGCCCAGAGGCTGCAAATCGGTGGCCATGATTCGACTCAAGTGATTGAATCCATTTAAAATAGAAACTTCATGGCATCGACTGTTGTAAAGCTGCGCCGCAATCTGAAGGCGGTGGAACGGACCGCCCACGGGGCGTGGCAGGTTCTCAAGGCCATCGCCTCGACGGATCATCCGTTGCTGGCGCACCTCATCCCCATCCGGCGCTGTAACCTGTCCTGCACCTACTGCAACGAATATGACGATTTCTCCAAGCCCGTGCCCACCGAGCAGATGTTGCGACGGGTGGACAAGTTGGGCGAGCTGGGCACGTCGGTGGTCACGATCAGCGGGGGCGAACCGCTGCTGCATCCGGACCTGGATGACATCATCCATCGCATGGTGAAACGTCGTATCGTGTCCGGCCTCATCACCAATGGCTATTTGCTGACCGCGGACCGGATTCAGCGCCTGAATCGGGCCGGGCTGGAGTGGCTGCAGATTTCGATCGACAACGTGCAGCCGGACGAAGTTTCGAAGAAGAGCCTGAAGGTGCTGGATCGCAAGCTGCAGCTGCTGGCCGAACACGCCGATTTTCACGTCAACATCAATTCCGTGGTGGGTGGTGGCGTGAAAAATCCGCAAGACGCGCTCACGATCGGAAAGCGCGCGTTGGAGTTAGGATTCAGCTCGACGGTCGGGATTATTCACGACGGCCAGGGGCAGCTACAGCCTTTGCAGGAAGAAGAGCGGCGCATTTATCACGAGATGAAGCAGCTGGAGAAACGCAGCTTCACGCGGATCAACGCGTTTCAGGACAATATCGCGCTGGGCCGGCCCAACCAGTGGCGATGCCGCGCGGGGGCGCGCTATCTCTACATCTGCGAAGATGGTCTCGTTCATTACTGCTCGCAGCAGCGGGGATATCCGGCGATTCCGCTCGAGCAGTACACGGCCGCAGATCTGCGGCGCGAGTTCTACACCGAAAAGTCGTGCGCCCCGCACTGCACGGTTTCCTGTGTGCATCAGGTCTCGATCTTCGACGCCTGGCGAGCGCCACAACATCCAGCACCCGCTTCCGCCACGGTTCCTTCCGAGGCCGGGACGCTGGTGCAGATCGAGTAGAGGCAGCTATTGGCTCCTGGCTGCTGGCTTCTAGCTAAATCTCATCGTGTCTGCCGGCGCAATGGGTGCCTCTCTCTCGCCTTGCCTGCTAGATCTTCCAGGAAACAGACGCACCGATCCAAGCCAAGAGCTAGAAGGCAGCTGGCTTAGAACGTTGTCGAGACGGAGAACCGGAACGTCTTGCGCGGTTCGCGCAGGGTATAGCTGGGGCCGAGCGTGTCGATGGTCTGCTGGTAAGTGAAATCGCCGGCGCCACCCGGAGGGAACATGTCGCGGGTAATCGGCACCGGCGGATTGGTCGTGGTGTCGAGTCGGAGCGCGTTGTACGCCCAGTAGATGCGGAACGGGGCGTTGATGACGGGCAGCATGACTTGCAGCTCCAGTCCGGTGGACATACGCGGAACCCAGTTCGTTCCAGGGACGGGTTGCAGGAACTGTGAGAATGGAAGTGACTTGCCACCCACGCATTGCAGGGCAGGATCCAATGCAGGGCACCCAAATTGCGTATTTAACAGGTCGTCAAACTGGCCCTGATTGATCTTCAACTGCGACGGGCGAAGGATCGGATTGACGCCGACGTCCACGAATGGAGCCAGAACTACCGGGCCCGCGATCGTGATGCGGTACTCCAGGTTGGTGGTCAGGCTCAAGTCGCCGCCGGGAGTCACCAGTTGCTGGAACGGGACAGGGATCGTCCAGTTGCCCGCTCGGGGATTGCGTGGGTCCCTGGGAACCGGAGTGCCGTCGGGATTGGTCAGGGTCACGTTCTGATGGCTGGGCAGGAATGCGATAGGAGAAATCGTGCGGATGTCAAAGCCACGCAGATCCTGATCGCCGCCCAGGTAGGATCGCTCGAAGGGTGGGGCCACGATTCCGCCGTAGCCCGTAATGAACGAAGCCTGCGAGTTGAAGCCGATGGCGTTCCGGCGTTTGTTAATGGGGAAAAACTGCTTGTACTGCACGATGGGACGGATTGTGTTTACGGTGCCGCCGAGTCCGGCAAACTCGCCGCCAAGGAAAATACTGCGGCCGTGATGCGGTTGATAGGCGGCGTCCAGCGTGTTCATGGTGAAGCTGGGGACAATCTTGCTGGTGATGATGCCGTTGAGGGCGTTGGGCCCGCTGATGCCACGGAAGTTGATGTTGGTGAACAGAATCTTTGAGGCCTCGCTGACGGCCACCAGCGAAGAGCGGTCAAAGGTATAGCTGAGTCCGACGCGCTTGAACGACCGCCGCAGAGGATAACTTGCCGTGACGCTGAAGCCAGTGCTCGACTGGGTGTAATTCTGCAGGTTCTGCAGGAACGGCGAGGGCAGGTTCAGGCTCTGCCCGGAAATGATCGAGAGCTGTTGCGCCTGGTCGAAGTTGTACTTGCGCGTGTACACGGTGAAACCCGCCTGGATGGGACGGTCGAACAAGTAGGGCTCAGTAAACCCGAACAGAAGATCGCGCTGACGGTTGCCGATACTCGCCTGGACGGAAAGAGTTTCGCCCAGCCCGAGGAAGTTGTTCGTGCTATAGGTGAGGCCGATGAAGGCGCCTGCCAGCCCGCTGACGCCGCCCTGTAGTCCGATGCTGTTCTTTCCCTTTTCATGGACCTTCAGAGTCAAGTCCACCGTGCCGGCTTTTTCGTCACGCTTGGTGTCGGTCACGTTGGGATCGTCCGGCTTGAGCTGGTCAAAGTATCCGAGCTGATTCAGGCGCATCAGGCTCAATTCCCACAGGCGGGTGTTGTAACGGTCGCCTTCCTGCAGCGCGATTTCGCGGCGAATGACCTTGTCGCGGGTGGTGGTGTTGCCCTGAAATTCGATGCGGCGGACAAAGAACTGCTTGCCTTCGTCGACGTCGATAATCAGGTTGACCAGTTTCTTGTCTTCGTCGAATTTGGTGTCCGGGACGGGAGTGAAGTTGATGTATCCCAGTTCGCCGTAGGCCTTGGTCAAGTTCTGCAGGCCTTTCGCGACTTTATCGCGCGAGAAGATGTCGCCGTCTTTGATGGGAAACAGGCTGCGCAGGGCCTTCTGGTCGGCGACTGCCTTGTTGTTGGTGAACGTAATGGAACCGAGATGGTAGCGGTCGCCCTCGTCGATCGGGATCATGATATCGACGGATTTGCCCGGGCCCTTCTGCAGAAGGGGAATATGGAAGCCGGCGTGGCCGGTATCGTGAATGTCGGTCTTGGGGTCGTCCACCAGCACCTTGAAGTAGCCGCGGTTCTGGAATTCGGCGCGCACGCGCTCGACATCTTCATTGAGCTTGGTGGCGTCGTAGGTCTTGGCGAAGAGCGATTCGAGGAAGATGGAATGCGGGATGCCGATCGGCTTCAGATTCTTCATCGAGGCCCGCAGGGTGCGATCGTTGATGTGCTTGTTACCCTGGAAACGAATTTTTCCGACCTTGACCTTCGGGCCTTCGCGGACTACGAACGTGACGCCGACCGCCGCCGGTGGAATCGGGCGGACCTCAGTACGGATGGTTGCGAATTGGCGGCCGTGTTCGGCGAGGAGCTCTTTGAGAACGACCTCGGCACGCTTGATACGGGTCGGATCGTACTGGCTTTCCACCGTCAAGCCGACTTTGCGCTCCTTGAAGCGATCGAGAATATCGCTGGTGGAGACCGCGCTTAGACCGGTGTAGTTGATTTCGCGGATGGTGGGTCGCTCTTTGACGTAGATGTGAAGAATCCAGCCTTTGGGCGTCTGTTCCCGTTCGAAACGGATGTCTTCGAAATAGCCCGTGTTCCACAGGGAGTTGAAGTCGCGTTCCAGGGCGGCCGCGTCGTAAACGTCCCCCACCTTGGTGAAGATGCGGGCCTTCACTGTGTCTGCCGGGATGCGGCGGTTGCCGTGGACGCTGATGCCGACGACCAGGTCCTGCTGCCCCACCATGGGCAGGGAAACGAACAACAAGGCGGCGACTCCGCAGAGACGAATCTTCGCGGAGAGTGAACTCCAACCCCTTGAAGAGAAACGGGATGAAGCCGAGCCCGGGCCGTTCCGCGTAGTCACGCGGCGACGCAGGCCCTGGGCACAAACAGGGATTCCCTGATGACGGCGAAGAATCGCAACTACCTCGGAAAAACTGGGAGTTAGGAAAACGGTAATTATACGGTAGAGTTCGGCGGGGCGTCCAAGGCAGAGGGTGATTTCCCCGCCGAGTCAGGCCCGAACGAGCTCCACTTCAACACAGACGGAATAGAACGTCGCCGCGTTGCCCATGTCGGTGAGTTTTTCTGAGGTCAGGACGTTGATATTTCGGGCACCAGCGCCAAATCGGGCCCAGTCGAGCGTCGCGGCGACAACGCCGGGCGAGACCGAGCCGTTTACGCGGGCCTTGAGGATCATCTCGCCACGGGAATTGTGTACCCGGACGGGATCGCCATCCCTGATTCCCCTCCCTGCGGCATCTTTTGCGTGCATTTCGACCAAACCGAGGGACGATTCCATCTTGCGGACCGAATCGAGGTTGGCGAAGGTTGTGTTGAGGTGGTTGTCGGGCTTGCGGGCCAGCAGTTCGAGCGGGTACTGCGGGTCTCGCACGCCGTTGCGCGATTCTTGTGGTGGTGTGAACGAGACGACTGGGTCGAGGCCTCGCCGCTGTAGCGTTTCGCTGTAAAACTCGGCTTTGCCGCTTGGCGTACGGAAGTTGCCCATTGCAAACGGGAGGAATGGGATCGTTCCGTCACGTCCGTCCTTGGAATCGCCGGGGGCGGCCTCTTCTCCATTGTTGCCTGCGAAATTCAGGCGGATGTGATCTTCTTTCTCCAGACGTTTCCGCGTGATGCCCTTCAGCCATGGGTTCGGCGAGTCGAGCGTACTGTCGACCATTTCGTCGACACTCTCGCGGAAGCATTTTTCCTTGAAGCCCATGCGATGGGCCAGCGCGCGGAATACGTCGACGTTGGACCTGCATTCTCCGAGCGGTTCGATGGCCTGGTTCGAAATCTGCAGATAGTAGTGGCCGTATGCTTTCTGCAGGTCTTTGTGCTCAAAGAACGTGGTCGCGGGCAGAACGATGTCGGCGTAGTCGGTGGTGTCGGTGAAGAACTGCTCGTGGACGACGGTGAACAAGTCGGGACGCCTCAGTCCGCGGATGACTGCGTTGTGATTGGGGCAGACTGCCGCCGGATTCGAGTTATAGACGAACAGAGCCTTGATGGGCGGATCGCCCAGCGAGTTCAGGGCGGTTCCGAGTTGCACCATGTTGACGACACGCGCCGGGCGGCCAAGAGCCTGCTGCATCAGTTCGGGCATCTCCAGCGCATCGTTGTTGAGTCCGAAGGCGCCGCTGGTGGATAGCTGCAGGCCGCCGCCGACTTCTTTCCACGACCCGACCAGGCAGGGAAGCATCGCGACGGCACGCGTGGCCATGCCACCGCCGTCAGTGCGCTGAATGCCGTAATTCACGCGGATCACCGCCGGGCGACGAGTTGCGTACTCGCGGGCGAGTTGGCGGATGTCGTCAGCGGAGATGCCCGTCCAGTGGGCAATTTTCTCGGGCGGGAATTCCTGGACCCGTGCCTGCAATTTCTCGAAGCCCATCGTGTAGCGCGAAACATAATCAGCGTCGTAAAGGTTCTCATTGATGATGACGTGCATCATGCCGAGAGCGAGCGCCGCGTCCGTGCCGGGGTTGATGGGGAGATACCAGTCAGCACATTTTGCGGTGCGAGTCTTGTAGGGATCGATGACAACGAGCTTTGCGCCCTTGCGACGCGCCTCTTCGATGAACGGCCACAAATGAACATTGTTGCCATGAATGTTCGCGCCCCAGGCGATGATGGTTCGCGAATGCGCGAACTGTTCAGGCTCAGTCCCGAGTTTCACTCCAATGACCGACTTCAGTCCTTCTTCGCCCGCGCTCGAACAGATGCTGCGCTCCAGTTGCGAGGCGCCGAGGCGGTGAAAGAAACGGCGGTCCATGGAGGCGCCGTTGAGGGCTCCAAGGGTACCGCCGTAGGAGTAAGGAAGAATTGCTTCGGGGCCGAATTCGTCGGCTATTCGCATGAATCTCGCGGTGATCTCATCGAGCGCTTCGTCCCAGGAGATGCGCTGGAAGCGGGCGGGGGCGCCTGCTCCAGACGGGCCTTTGGCCGCCGTCCGACGCATCGGATAGAGGACGCGATCCGGCGAATAGACGCGGTCCAGGTACTTCGCTACCTTCGCACACAGGAATCCACGCGTGACGGGATGGTTGGGGTCGCCCTGAATTTTGGTTGCGCGCCCGTCTTCGATGGTGATCAGCACCCCGCACGCGTCAGGACAATCGTGCGGGCAGGCGGCATGGACGACTGACTTCATGAGTTGGAATTATAGAGGGGAATTCACCACCGAGGCACGGAGTGCAGACCGGCTGGTTCGACTTTCTTGTTGTTACAACGGTTCACTTCTGTATTCTTGCTTCTGCATTCTGCATTTCGTCGGGCCCACGCAGAAACTTGGCGCGATCCTGGGTTCTCGGCAGTGGACACTCATCATACTTTCCGAAGATTCGATATCGTCGGTGCGCAATGGCTTTGTAGAGTGCCTCGCGCAGCGGAAGCGGGATGAGATGTCCAATCACAAATAGTCTCCAGATCCCGCCGACGCGACGGATGGCCCACAGCGCTGCCTGCGACCTTGTGAGGGCGCGCTCCGCTGGCTGGCCATAATCCGCGAGGACGACGACGGTATTGAGATCATTCGGGTTCAGGTCGTAGCGCCGCAGAATCGTTTGCGCGATGTCGCTCTGCAACGGGGCGAAGCGGAACTCGTCGCGGCCGTCGTGACGAAGCAGGAACGACACCAGCCGATTGCAGAGCCCGCACACGCCGTCGTAGAGCACCAGGGTCCGGCCGGAACTGGGCACGGCGCCGCTGCTGCGCTCAGCGGTCATAGTAATCCTGCGCGAGAAAGCTACGAGCGGAGCGTGAGATGAACGCAGTTCGTTCCCGATCGCACGGGTCAATCGTGTGGGGCTGGCGGACGCTCCGTTTGGGATTTGAGTGAGCTCTCGACACACCCATGCGGCGGCGGATGACCTCGTCCATGACGATCCCCACGACCAGCCCCAGCAAAGCATAGGCGGCTCGCATGGCTCTCACCGCGCCGGCCCCGGAGGCGGCGGAACAACGGGCGGCACGTAGGGGGTGACCCGTCTGGGCGGGGGCGGGATCTGCAGCGATTTTCCTGCGATCCCCAGAGCGATCAGTAGTCCCGCCAGTCCCCAACGCAACTCCTGGACCAGCGTCAGCACAGGATCGAGGTGCAGAGAAGTCGGGAAACCCAGCAGGGCGCATGCGGCGGGAATCAGAACCAGCACGACACGGGTATAGGCGCTCCAAAAGTCCGACCGCTCGATTCCTTTCTCGGCCTTCAAGAGTATTCCCAGCGGACGCCGCAAGAAGATGCCTACGGCTTCTGCGATCAAAGCAACCAGGACCATGCCGAAGAGCCCAGCAATGCTGCTATCCACAGTGCACTCCCTTTTTCCCGGATTTCCGGGCGCGAAGGCACAAGATCTAGCGCAGCACCGCGGCCAACTTCTTCAGTTTGCCGCGGGCTTTCAATAGTCCGTGCCAGGTTTCGGGGGAGAGTTGATGAACTTGCTCGTAGGCCTCGCTGGTGGCCTCGAAGAACTGCGCCATTTCCTGCAAGCGTTCGCGGGTGTAGTCGTCGGCGGGCTGCTTGTCGAGTTGCGCCAAGCTCCGGCGCAACAGTTGCAGCGTCGGATCGAGTTCGCGCCGCTTGCGCAATTCCATAATGCGCACGAACATTTCGCTCACGTCCTTGAGCGATTCGTAGTGCTCGCGGCGGTCGCCGAGCACGTGAACCGGATGCACGATGCCCCAGCTTTCCAGTTCGCGAATCGACGTGCTCACGTTCGAGCGGGCGACGTTCAGCGTTTCGGTAATCTGCTCGGCATTCAGGGGTTGGGGTGAGAGGAAGAGAAGCGCGTGGATCTGAGCCACTGTGCGGCTGATGCCCCAGCGGGTGCCCATCTCTCCCCAGTGCAGGATGAACTGGCGTTCGATATCGGTTAGTTCCGTCATTTCTGTAATACCAGAAATATCAGAATGAAATGGCTACGTCAAGCGCGAAAAGCGGTTTGGAATCAAGTGATTGGCGAAATCTCGACCGCAGGCTTCTGGCATGCAGTGAGGGAATTGGAACGTGCGGGGTCGTCGCAGGCGCTGTTCTCTGAGAACTGAGACGGGAACTGAGAACTGCTTTACTTGATTTCCAGAACCTCTTTTTCTTTGGCCTTGCTCATTTCCTCCATCTTCTTGATCTCGTCGTCGGTGAGTTTCTGGATCTCGTCGAGGGCCCGCTTTTCGTCGTCTTCGGTGATCTTCCTGTCTTTCATCGCCTTCTTGATGGCGTCGTTGCCGTCGCGGCGGATGTTGCGGATGGCGGTGCGGTGCTCTTCGAGAATCTTGTGCAGGTGCTTGACCATCTCTTTGCGTCGTTCTTCGGTGAGCGCGGGAATGGGGACGCGGATCAGCTTGCCGTCGTTCATCGGATTGAGGCCGAGATCGGCTCCCCGGATGGCCTTTTCAATCGTGCCGAGCTGCGACGGATCATAGGGCGTGATGGTGATCATCTGCGGCTCGGGGGCGTGGACCGTCGCCACCTGGTTGATCGGCATCTGCGTGCCGTAGTAGTCGATCGAGACGGTGTCGAGCATGTGGACGTTGGCGCGTCCAGTGCGGGTTGCGGCCATCTCGCGGCGGAAGTCCTCGACGGCCTTGTCCATACGGGTTTTGAGTTGGACGTAAGTTTCTTTCAGGGCAGGATTTGCAGCCATGGTGGCTTGCGCCATATCGCGGGCTCCGTTTCGAACGTTAGATTATAAACGGCGCAAACAGAAAATCCACCACGGAGGCACGGAGACACAGAGAGTCAAAGGATGTCAAGTTGCCGAAGTGAACACCCAGGTCGAGTGAAAGGATCTACCAGGGTTTTCTCTGTGACTCCGTGTCTCCCGTGGTAGGTGTTGACCTAGGCGCTGACCAGCGACCCGATTTTTTCTCCCAGCACGACCTTACGGATATTTCCGCGCTGATTCAGATTGAAGATCACGATGGGAAGGTCGTTGTCTTTGCAAAGCGAGATGGCGGTGGAGTCCATCACTTTCAGGCCCTGCCGGAGGACATCCATATAGGTGATTTGCGTGAATTTCTTCGCGTCTTTGACCTTCATCGGATCGGCGTCGTAGATGCCGTCGACCTTCGTTGCTTTGAGGATGGCGTCGGCCTTGATCTCCATCGCCCGGAGTGAGGCGGCTGTGTCGGTGGAGAAGTAAGGATTGCCCGTGCCGCCGGCAAAGATCACTACTCGACCCTTTTCCAGGTGGCGGATGGCGCGGCGACGGATGAAGGGCTCAGCGACCTGGTTCATCTCAATGGCCGACTGCACGCGGGTGAAGACGTTCTGCTTTTCGAGCGCGTCCTGGAGGGCAAGCGCGTTGATGACGGTCGCCAGCATGCCCATATGGTCGGCGGAGACTCGGTCCATGTCCTTGGCCTGATCGGCCACGCCACGGAAGAAATTGCCGCCGCCGACGACGATGGCGATCTGCACGCCAAGGCTGTGGACTTCGGCGATCTCGCCGGCAATCGAGTGAATATGCGGCGTGTCAACGCCGAACCCCTGGTCGGCCGCGAGGGCTTCGCCAGAGAGTTTTAGTAGGATGCGTTTGAAGATGGGAGTGGGCATGAGATTCCAGGTTTCAAGGTTTCAACGTTTCAGAGTTTCAAGGTAAACCCGTTCCTAATGTTCTACCAACTTTGAAACCTTGAGGCATCTGAAGTTTTGAAACCTGCTAAAAAGGGGCGCCGCAGCGCCCCTGAGTTATTGGCCTTCCGCCTTCGGCTCCGCCGGCTTGGTGATGGCGACAGTCTCGCCAGCATCCCCCACCTTGAACCGCGCGAAGCGGCGCACGGCGATATTCTCGCCCAGCTTGCCGACCTTCGCCGCGATCAGCTGCGAAATGTTGATCGTCTGATCCTTGATGAAGGGCTGCTCGAGCAAACAAACCTCTTCGTAGAACTTTTCCATCTTGCCGGCGACCATCTTCTCCGCGATGTGCGCGGGCTTGCCGCTGGCAATCGCCTGGGCGAGATAGATGTCCTTCTCGCGCGCGTAGTCGGCAGCGGTGACGTCTTCCTTCCGCACGTACTTCGGGTCGCTGGCGGCGATGTGCATGGCGATATCATGCACGAGTTCTTTAAAGTCGTCGGTACGGGCGACGAAATCGCTTTCGCAGTTGACTTCGACGAGCACGCCGATCTTGCCTCCGGCGTGGATGTAGCTCGCGACCGAACCCTCGCTGGTCACGCGGGCCGCTTTCTTCGCAGCCACAGAGACTCCTTTCTTGCGCAGCAGGACGACCGCCTGTTCGAGATCACCCTTGGCCTCGGTCAGGGCCTGCTTGCAGTCCATCATCGGAGCCCCAGTCTTCTCGCGCAGTTCTTTTACCTGGGCAGCAGAAATATTTGCCATAGTCGTGCTCATTTTAAATGCCTTTCCATCCTCCAACCGTTAAACGCTGACAATTGTCAGCTTGGTCTCATCCGCCCAGGGTGTAAACCAACCTCACTTGCCCGGACTCATCTAGTTCACGACGTGCGTTTCGATATTCTTCGCCACAGATACCGTACCTTACGAGTTGACTCTCCAACCACTTGTCGGGGATGGATCTGTCGGTCATTTTGCCGTTGTGGAAGATGTCGAACAATCCGTCTCCACGTCTGCGGATCTCGTAGACATTCGGTATCGTCGGGAGTCCCTTGTGGTCTTTTGCCGTACGGCTCATGGCAGAAGAGTTGCTCCTTTACAAACGATGACCCGCGCCGGAGATTTGCACGCGGGTCAGACTCCGTTTCGCGCTTTCTGGTGTCCTGTTCGCTAGTGGCCAGTAGCTAGAAGCCAGTAGCTGTCTAAAACCTTCTCGTCTCCGCCTGCAGTTCGTCGATGTCCTCCGCGACCGCTGGACGCTTGCGCGTACCGGCGCCCAGCACATCTTCCATGCGGATGTCCTCAGTGGCCTCGGGGACCGGGGCGTCGGCAGCCGTCGCGGCGGCTTCTCCCTCGGCCGCAACTTCGGCCGGCGGCTCAACGCTGGCCGCCGCCTGCATCTCGGCGATTTCCTTGTCGCCCATCAACTGCACGCCTTCAGCGATCGACTCGGCAATTTTCGAGGTGAACAGGCGAATCGCCCGTAGCGCGTCGTCGTTGCCCGGAATCACGTAATCCACTTCGCTGGGGTCGCAGTTGGTATCGACCACGGCGACCACGGGAATGCCCAGTTTGCGCGCTTCGCGCACGGCAATCTGTTCTTTGTTCGAGTCGATGACGAAGATCGCATCGGGCAACCGCGACATGTTCTTGATGCCGGCGAGGTTGGCCTGAAGGTGCTTGCGTTCGCGCTCGAGCTTAATCACTTCTTTCTTCGGCAGCAGCTCGTACCGGCCGTCGGTGGCCATGTCGTCGAGCTCTTTCAGCCGCTTTACGGATTTCTGCACTGTCACCCAGTTGGTCAGCAGTCCGCCCAGCCAGCGCTGGTTGACGTAGAACATGCTACAGCGCTGCGCCTCTTCGGCAATCGCGTCCTGTGCCTGGCGCTTGGTGCCGACAAAGAGAATCACCCGTCCGGCGGAAGCCAGTTCCTGCACGAACTTGGACGCTTCTTTGAACATCTTCAGCGTCTTCTGCAGGTCAATGATGTAGATCCCGTTGCGCTCGCCGAAGATGAACTCCTTCATCTTGGGATTCCAGCGCTTGGTCTGGTGCCCGAAGTGGACGCCCGCCTCGAGCAGCTCCTTCATGGTGATGGTAGCCAATCAACCTCCTTATGTGGTCTGCATCGGGAGCCCGGTTGCTAGTTTCTGGTTTCTTGTTTCTAGGCAAGCCGCTTGTAGAGCTCGCTCCGCACTAGAAACCAGCAACCAGAAACTAGAAACTGCTCCAGATTGCCATTCCCTTCCACCCCATCTCAGGGGAGGTGGGGGGATGAATTGAACACCTACAACTCAAGTTTCAAGGTTTCAGAGTTTCAAGGTTTCAAAGACCCAAGCTGCCATCGGCCGCCTTGAAACTTTGAAACCCTGAAACCTCGAAACCTGGCGCTTTAGCGCTTCGAGAACTGGAAGCGCTTGCGCGCGCCCTTCTGTCCGTACTTCTTGCGCTCTTTGGCTCGTGGATCGCGCGTGACCATGCCTTCGGTCTTGAGCTTCTTGCGCAATTCCGCGTTGAACTCCATAAGCGCACGCGCGATGCCGAGGCGAACGGCATCGGCCTGGCCGGCCACCCCGCCGCCGCACACGTTGGCCAGCACATTGAAGCTGGCGGCGGTCTCAGTGAGAGCAAGCGGCGATTTCGCGCTCGAGCGTTGCGACGGCGTCACGAAATACTCTTCGAACGCCTTGCCGTTGACCTTGAAATCCCCGCTTCCGGGACGAAGAAATACGCGCGCCACCGCCGACTTACGGCGGCCGGTTCCATAGTATTGAACTGTGTCTGCCATTTAGCTTCGGGCTTCGAGCTTCGAGCTTCGAGCAAACAGAGCGCCCAAACGTGTGAAGCTTTAGCCAATCGACCTTTCAAAAGAATCTGATCTTGCTTGCTCGAAGCTCGCGGCTCATAGCTCGCAGCTTCTTTACCCGTGACTCTCTTGCGGCAGCAGCATCGCCGGCTTCTGTGCTGCATGCGGATGCTTGTCGCCCTTGTAAACGTTCAGCTTCGCGAACATGTGCTTGCCCAGCTTGTTCTTGGGCAGCATGCGCGCGACAGCCTGCTCGATCACCAGCTCCGGCTTGCGGTCCATGCGCTTTTTCAACGCTTCGGAACGCAGTCCGCCGGGATAACCCGTGTAGTGGTGATACGTCTTCTGATCCGTCTTCATGCCGGTAATTTTGATCTTATCGGCATTGATGACGATCACGTGATCGCCGGTATCGATAAACGGCGTGTACTTGGGGTTCTCTTTGCCCATCAGAATGCGGGCCACGCGCGAAGCGAGACGGCCGAGGGGTTGCCCGGCGGCGTCCACTACAAACCACTTGCGCGCAATATCTCCCTCTTTCGGGAAATAGGTTGACATCAGAAATCTCCCAGAATTAAAGAACGCATGAAGACCGCTGAGTGCCCAAAACATTCCGCGCAGAACGCGCGTAAGGCGTACAGGCGGGCAGCCGCAGGACTTCCAAAGGTTTCTAGAATAGCGTAGCGGGTCGCGAATTGTCAACGAAGACATTCACGGGTAAGGAGTTACCTTCGCTTTCGATGACGAGCCGCCGCCACTGAACGCAAGAGGAGCACCGGTGGCGTCAGTTCTTCACCTGCGCCGGTCGCTTTGTGCGAAACTGGCGCGACTGGAGCACCGATGCGCACACGATCATTTCTATTCACAGCATTGATTTTCGCCGCCGCAGTTCCTTTTTTGTATTCTGCCGACCCAGTTCCCGACGCCATCCGCAAAGTGATTGACGCTCAGCAACAGGCCTGGAATCGCGGCGATCTGGATGCGTTTATGGCTGGCTACTGGAACTCACCAGATCTGACGTTTTTTTCGGGAGCCCACGAGTCGAGAGGCTGGCAGGCCGCGCTCGACCGCTATAAGAAGACGTACCAGGGCGCCGGGCATGAGATGGGCAAGCTGGAATTCGCCAATCTGCGGATCGAAATGCTCGGGCCCAAGGCGGCCTTCGTGCGCGGCGAGTTTCACCTGACCATGTCGGACGGCAAGACACCGCACGGGCTGTTCACTTTGATCTTTCGACAGTTTCCTGACGGATGGAAGATTGTGCACGATCACTCGGCGGGAGAGTGATACAGAAGTAAATTCTATTTGGATGTCGAGGGCGTGACCCGCCCCGACAAGATTTTGACTCCCGCCTTCTGACCTGCCCTTAGTGGGGCCACACGGCCAGAATGGCTCCCATCGCCAAGTAGCAAACCAGCTGATATCCGGTGTTGAGCAGGAAGAGCTTGAATGGCTGCTTGCTGAACAGCGTACCGGTCAATTGAACGGTGGCCACGAACCCAAGCCAGACTGCGAAACCCACCTTCATGCCGTAGAAAGGACGGACCACGCTGGTGAAGTCTACGATCTTCGCCAGCACTGCCGCCGACACAATGGTGGCGATGAACGTAATCCCGTAGAGTTTCCCGGCGCCCTTTTGCATTTCAGCGAGCTTGGCTTTGTCGTCGGGGTCATATCCCATCAGCCTCATCCACGGACGTGCGAACAGTAGCGGGGAGTACCAGAGAAAGCCAATCACCATCGTCGCGATGGCCGCGACCAGCACGGCCCATGGATTGATCCCGACGAATGTGTTCGGTCCAATGAGCATGCTCGACCTCCTCAACTTGGTTGCTGGCAATCGTAGCGCCCGTGGCAGGGCGTGGGAAGTGACAAGTTTGGAAAGCGAGGGCAGAGGTCCGAAGTCGGATTGCAGAGGTTTAACCAGGATTCGGACTCTCACTTCTACAATCTGAACTCTGCCATCGGTTCACTTCTGACTTCTTCCTCGGTCCATCGCTTCGTTGGCAAGCCGGTCGGCGTCGCGGTTGTGCTCACGCAGGGCGTGACGGATCTCGAAGTGCTCCAACTTGCGCACCATTTGGTGCGCTTCTTCATGGAACTTACGCAGTTCCGGATGCTTCACTTTGTAAATACCCTTCATCTGCCGGACCATCAGTTCCGAATCGCTGATGACTTTCAGCGCCGCAAGATTGTGGGCGAGCGCGTATTTCAGGACGGCCAGCAGTCCCTGGTATTCCGCGTAGTTGTTGGTGCGATGTCCGAGATACTCGCTCAATTCGGCGACTTTGTGTCCGGCGGGGTCCTGAATCACCACGCCATATCCTGCCGGCCCCGGATTGCCGCGGGCGCCACCGTCAATGTGCGCGGTGTAGGCCGGCGTGGCGGATTTTTCCGGAGCAGGAAAGAGATGCCCTGAGGATTCTGAACTGCTTCGAGACATGTTGCGAGTGTACAACGGGAGAGGCAGCCCAGGTCACCTACTGTGTCTCGAGAAAAATTCCCAGATTACTTCGCTGGCGTCGATGTCGTGATTGACCTTACCGACCAGGAACGCCGGCAGATACTGCTCTCCGCCGGGCCAGGTGTGGCCTCCGCCCTTGACGGTGTAGACCACCACTTCTGTGTCCTGTCTACCGCCGGCATAAACGTCGCGATGGACGCTGGTGCCGTTCGGATCGTGATGCGGGAGGTCGGAGGGCTGCGCCTGTTGCGTGATCTGGTTGAAGTTGAGCCAGAAGCGAACGGCATCGGCGAGGGAAATGTTGCGTCCGCGATTTCGCAGGATATTGCCACCCTCGATATGCACCAACGGATCGTCCGTGCCGTGCATGAACATCACCGACAGCGGGCGTGACGGATGGCAGACGGGCGCCAGCGTTTCGGGCATGGTGGCCGCCACCGACGCTACCGCCGTAATGCGATCCGACAAGTCGCAGGCCAGTCGCTGCGAAAAGAAGCCTCCGTTGGAAATCCCAGTGGCATAGATTCGTCCGGCATCGATGGCGTACGAGCGCTCGAGTTCAGAAATCAGCGCGCGCACGAAACCGACGTCGTCGGCGGGAGAAAGATTGCGGGTGTCGTTCCAGCTGCGGTGGACGCTTTCAGGATAAGCCACGATGAAGCCGCGGGCTTCGGCAATCTTGTCGAAGCCGGTAAAACGCGGCATGTTGTAGTCGTGGCCTCCGCCACCGTGGAAGACGAGCAGCAACGGGAGTGGATGATTTTTGTCGGCCGAGTGTGGAACGTAGAGCAGGTACTGCCGTTGGGCGCCGTTCACGTTGATCTCGCGCTTCTGGTCTTCCGGATTCGCCCCCTTTCTCCGCTCTCGGTGGGAGGGCTGCTCATCTTGCGGTTGGGGACTGGCTAGGATGTTCGGCACACAGCCGGCGAACAGGAGCACGGCCAAGACCAGCGCCGGAATTCCGAGAAAGAATCGACGATGCATTCTCTATCGACCTGTCGCTAACCGCGTGGCCAGGCGCTGCGGCAACTTCGCCGCTACGATTTTTTCCTGGGCCACGCGGAGATTGTAGGGAACGCGGTAAAAGGTCACGATCCACGCGTCACTATCGAACATGGCGAAGCCGGCTCGCCAATCGCCGTCGCGAGGTTGGCCCACCGAGCCGGGATTTACCAGAAAATGCCGGTCGCGACGCAGCGGCCAGTCCGACGACTCGGGCTGGCCAACCGTCCGATAACCTGGTCGATACATCTCGCTGATCTCTCCTTGCGCCATGAAGCCGCCCTGCAGGTGCGTGTGCCCGAAGAAGGTCAAGGGGATCGTGTCGGTCATCAGCGGTTCGATCGCATCGCGCACGCTGACCAGGTATTCATCTTCATCGAGCGACGATCCGTGAACGAATTGCACGCCCGGCAGTTCGTCAATCTGAACCGGGCCATGGGGTAACTCGCGCAGCCATGTCAGGTTCTCAGGAGTGAGTTGATCGCGGGTCCAAAGCGTGGCAAGGCCTGCGGCGGCGTTAAATTCGCCCAGGTCCATCAGTCCGCTGACCGCCTTGTCATGATTGCCGCGCACGAACACTTTGCCGAGCGCGCGACAGCGGGCGATCACCTCGTTCGGATTGGCGCCATAGCCGACCGTATCCCCCAGATTCACCACGAGGTCGTGCGACGGCGCGGCCGCGAGACACGCTTCCAGCGCCTCGAGGTTGCTGTGGATGTCGCTGAGGAGAAGGATTCGCACGGCAAAGCGAGGATTATAGCCTGAGTGCAGAAAAAGCTTCGGGCAACGGGCTACGAGCTACGAGCGACCTGGCTTTCGTCTGGACCTGACACCTGACAACCTATTGCGGGTGACCTGAATTCAGGACCGGGCAGCGGGCCCAGTGTCCTGGGCCGACTTCCATTAAGGGCGGAAGCGCTTCGACACACGACGCGATGCGGTGGGGACAGCGCGGTTCGAACGGACACCCTGGCGGGAGCGCGGCGATCGGAGGGACCGTGCCTTCGATCGTCGCCAGCGGTTGGGACCGGTCGGTGGCCAGGCTCGGTATCGCGCGCAGTAATCCCTGAGTATAAGGATGCGCCGGCGAACGGAATATATCGGCCTTCCTGCCAAGTTCGACCAGGCTTCCGGAGTACAGGACCGCCACCCGGTCGGCTACGTGCGAGACTACAGCCAGGTCGTGCGAGATGAACAGCATCGCCAGCCCGAACTTGTGCCGGAGATCGTTGAGCAGATCCAGAATCTGCGCCTGGATGGTAACGTCGAGCGCGGTCGTGGGCTCGTCGGCGATGAGCAGTTGAGGCCGGTTTACGATGGCCATGGCGATCATCACCCGCTGCCGCATGCCTCCGGAGAGTTGGTGGGGATAGCTCCGGGCGCGCTGCTCGGGATCGGGGATGGCGACGTCGCGGAGAGCTTGGATGGCGAGTTCGTAGGCCTTGTCGGGGCGAATGCGAAGAGAATAAGAGAGTCCAGCGCTGCGGTGTAGTACGGCAGCCATCCCAAAAAGCGGGGTCTTGAGCACTTTGAACATCACAGGTGCGGGCCGATACCATTCGCTCCAGAGCTGACCGTCCCCAGTGCGACTCTGATCCCATGCTCGTTGATGAATCTCGGCAGGCGCGCCGTGCGCCAGCACTGCCTCTGCGATTTGATCGCCGACCCGCATCACGGGATTGAGTGCGGTCATTGGCTCCTGAAAAATCATTGCGATCCTGGAGCCGCGGAGTTGCCGCAAGCTCTCGGGCGGAAGTCTAAGGAGATTGGATGGCCTGGCCTCCCCGTTCTGGAATGCGATCTCGCCGGTGACCGCGGCGCTCGGCGGCAGCAGGCCCATGATGGCGAGCGAGGTGACCGATTTCCCGGATCCCGACTCGCCAACTAAGCCCGTTACTTCGCCCGGATTGATGGAAAAACTGAGGTCTCGGACGGCCGCGAAGTGGGGTGAAGAGGTCGACTCCTGGGCGGGCAGGAGTGCCCGCCCCACACTCGGAAATCGGACACTCAGATTACGGACGTCCAGCAACGGGGCCACGGACGATATCGTACCAGCGGTGGCCGCTACGGAGGCCAAGACGCGTCCAACTTCCCGGACTCGCTGACTAGCGACTACCGAATACTGACTACCAACTTCTACTGTCCGAGAATCAGCGGCAACCCGTTCTTGCCTCCGCCGATCACAACCACCTTTGCGTTCGGACTCTTCGACAGGTTCTCCGTCGCCTCGATACCTTTCCACTCCAGCAACTGCGGGCTGATGCCTTGAGCGACGATCTGCTGGAAGTCGCGGATACCCGCGGCTTCGATCCGTTTGCGCTCGGCTTCTTGTTTCTCTTTCTGCAGCCGAAAATTCATGGCGAGAGCTTCCTGTTCGGCCTGCTGCTTGGCCTCAATCGAGGCTTTCAGCGTAGAAGGAAGCTGAATGTCGCGCAGCAGGACGCTCTCCACCACGAATCCACGCTGTCCCAGCAGGTTGGTCAACTGCTCCAGAATCTGTTTCGCCACCATCTCGCGCTCGCCGGTATAGAGCGCGTTGGCGGAATGGGACGCGGTGGCTTCGCGAATCGCTGCCCGCAGGTTGGGCTCGATCAGGACATCTACATAACGCGGTCCGATTTTCTGGTAGACCTCGGCAGCCTTATCCGGATTGAGATGGTAGATCAGCGATGTGTCGAGGTTGAGCACCAGGCCCTCGCTGGAGGGAACACTGGCGGTTTCTTTGATCTCCTGCGTGCGGATTGAAAGTTCGTGGTTGGTCTTGAGCGGGTTGATGAGATGGATCCCTTCGGGCAACGCTTCTCCGGTGACTCGGCCGAAGAGGGTCAGGACGCCCACCGCGCCGGAGTCCACGCGGGTGACGGCGGAGAAGAGAAGAATGATGAGTAGAAAGCCCACGAATGCCAGACCGAGAAATCGCAGAATCCCGCCGCCTTGCACGTCGATCACTTTGCCGCGAGGAGGATCGAAAATAGTCATCGCACGCTCCCTATTCCCCGAATTCTAGGGAATGGGATTGCGCGACGTAAGTACCTGCGCGAGAACGGCTACACACCGCATGTCCAGTGTTGAAGAGGATTGGAGACGGATTTTCACAATGCGAGAGGGCGTGGATCTGGGAGCTACGCGATCTTTCCGTTGTTCAAAACCGCGAAATACCGCATGAACATTGAGGATTTGCGAGGGGCGGTGGCGGGGCTGCACCATTTCCGCATCATCCCCCTGTGGACGGGCTGCACTCGATTGATCTACAAGAAGTTACCGGC
>Ga0335082_10000475_pt1 | contig 41479 bp, 66 predicted proteins | sample Lox_Sample_41_FD_206718 | JGI IMG/M metagenome (GOLD analysis project Ga0335082, IMG submission 206718) | Soil microbial communities from Loxahatchee National Wildlife Refuge, Florida, United States - Lox_Sample_4.1 | ecosystem: Environmental > Terrestrial > Soil > Wetlands | place: USA...
ATGGTCGTAGCGACCAGATATTGGGCTTCCGACTGCGCGACATATTGCCTTTCCAGCCTCGGGGCGGCGGCGGCTAGCTCCTGCGTAGCCGGTCGTTTGAACCAACGGGTCAACCTGTTCATTTATAGCCATCTCCAGAAGATGAGCTCTACTCGGCAGATTGCGTAGCCGATGAGCGCAAAGAGTTGAAATCCCAACACCACCGCGACGATGAGCACGAGGCGGTCCAGCTGAACGCGCTGTGTGCTGCGTAGCGGGGTAGCAAAGAGGATGCGCGGAACGCGCGGGGGCAGCTGATCGGACATTTAGCGACTCCGCAGGCAGGCCTCGATGAAGGCGAGCGCCTGGCCATTCTCGATCTCATCGGGGGTAAAACACACGACGCGCCAGCCGAGCCGCGCGCCCCAGTTGCGCTTCTCCATATTGCGCAGGATCGTCGTCGGGTGTCCGTGGGCGCCCTTCACCCAGATCCCGCCGTCGACCTCCACGGCAAGCCGGGGCTCCAGGAAGGCGATGTCCCAGCGCCACTGCCGGCCGTTCGCCTCCTGCGCGAAGCGATACTCGGTCTCAAAGGCAGACAGGCCGCAGTGTCGCAGCTGAAAAAGCAGGAGGTCGTGAGCCGCAGTGCTCTGATCCAGGCGCCTCCTCGCTGTCAGCCTCAATCCTCGGCGGCCCCCGCCCCGGGCGAAGCCGCGCCTCAAGTTCGCTCAGCCATCGACATCGGCGCGCTTGCGCTTCCTGCGCAGGTCCGCGGCGATCCGTTTGCCCGTGTTCGACAACTCAGAATCCTCGTCCTCCCCGGCGGCGGAGGTCGCGGGGGTCTCCTCATCGGCATCGGGGTCCACGTCCTCCTTCTCCTCGAGCTCCAGTTCGGCCTGCTCCCCATAGCCATCGCACGAAAGCTCGAGGTCGATCTCCTCATTCACGCGGCTCACGAGACTGGTGATGATCGGGTGATCCTCATCGAGATCGGGTACGCACTGCAGCTGCCCATGCAACCAGGTGTTACCGCCGCTCTGCCATTGCAGCTGTAGATTCTTGATGGTGCAGTCGATCACCTTCAGTTGGCGCCGCCCGAGATACAGCACGGCACTGACTCCGGTCATCTTCTGTGGCAGGTAGAAGATCGGAGAAAGCTTTCCCCAGATCGCCTCATCCGGGCGGCCTTTGTACTTGCGATACAGCAACTTGTACGCTTTATCCTCGAGGCAGAAGTTTGGAAGCTCCTCGGGCGTGAGCGTCAGGCGTCGGAACGGAATGTACAAAGCGGCGACATTGCTGTCCCCCTTGTGCTGGGTGTTCACCATGATCTGGTTACCCAGCAGAACGGGACGTCGAGGCAGGCTCAGACCCATAGACCATCTCCTGTTGTTGAGGCTCTTGGTTGCCGGCGCTTCTCCCGGCCCTGCGGGCCGTGAGACTGCGCTGCGTTTTCCCGGATTTATCCGGGGATGAAGAGGAAGATTGAGCGGCTTTCTCGGCGGCGAGCGCAAGCTTCAGACGACAGCGTTTCCAGTGAGGCTGTCGGTCATCCAGGTTGCAAGGGAAGTACTTCGGTTGCCCATGGGGGACGAACCCCGAACGGTGCTGGAAGAAGATAGGCTCATTGCAACGGCGGCAGCGCTTCACGCTGCGCATCCCGCTCACGTAGCCCATAAAGCCCCAACCGAAGGCCCCCCCTCCCCCCACAAACGGACAGGGGCGAGGAGGGGATGGCCTGTGAGCATTGTTTTCACGTTCGCGCCCACACTTGCGCACCCCAGCGACGTGCACGGCTATTCCGGGGCCGCGCAAGGCCCTTGGGCAGACCGATCACGTTGGTGCCCTCCCACGCGACACGGCGGAAGAGCCAGAAAACTGACGAGGCCACGACGAAGGTATTGATTCTGCTTGAATCAGGAGAATCCCTGTGGATAATTCTCCCCAGCACGTTGGCTGACTTCCTCCGCTCATGGGTCATCGTGCAGTCGGACTGGTATCCGCATGCCGAACCCTCGATCAGGCCGGGTAGATCACCGAGTCCTGGCCGGGGGTTCGTCATTTTTACGCGTCCTCCCCCAAGCTTGGCAAGTCCCTCACGCGCAGACGTAAGTTCTGCCGGGCGAGCGCCACACGCATTTTCTGGTAGACAAGCTCCTGAGAGAGCCGGGCGTACTCCTCCTGCAGGCCCTGGATCCTGGCTTTCAAATTGGCCGCCCGCGCGCGCAGACGCCCCAGGCCCGCCACCGCGGCATCCAGCTGCGCATCTAGGCATAGTCCTTCTGCCCGATCGGCAGCTTCCCGTTGCTGCTCGCGTGCAGCCGATACGCGCTCTTCTCCGGTACCACTCCCATCTTGATCCATCGCGCCACCGCCTGTTTGCTGACACCGGCCGCTTTCGCAAGCGCCCGCCGGGACTTGTAGTAATTCAGAGCCGCTAGTGTTTTCACTCGTGTACTTCCCCTTAAGCATCAATCACCGATGTGATGAAGCTATCAGTTTGAGCTTCGAGAGTAAACAGAGGTTGACGACGGTCAACCTAGGGTGTCTACTGTCCCACATCGAGTCTCACGGAGAGCACCCATGCCAGGAACCCACTCAGAGCAAGCGGTCGCCCGCGCCATCAACAGCAGCATCGATGAGAACAGGACGTTCGAGATCCACGACACACTCGACAACCCGCTGTGCGCAGACATCTGCACGGACCTGCGGGCACGGTGTGAGGATTTCGAGAAGCTGGAGCCCGAATACCCGACCGATGAGCGCACCGTCTACCAGTTCTACGGCTTCGAGTTTGGCGAGGCCTGGACCGTGCGCATCATCATCCACCCGGCCGAGACCGATCTCGCCGAGATCGATGCGCAGACCGCAAGCTACGACGCGCAGATGGAGGAGGCCGAGCGCGAGCTCGCGCGGCGTCTGGATGCGCAAGAGGACGAGCGGGATGAGTACTTCTGAAGGCAAGGAAGGCGAGATGAAATATCTACTGACGGAGTTTGCCGACGACGGCTCCTTCATGACCACGATCACGATCGAGGCCCCGAACGCGGAAAGCGCGCTGCGTCACTATCACACCTGGTGCGTGGAGACCGGCATCAAGCCTGCGCCGAGCCTGGAAGTGACACTTGCGAAGAAGTCCGCATGAATCGCTCCCCGCCCCCGGTGCACGCGAGCAAAGAGGACTACAACCGCTGGCTCTACGAGTGGTGGTGCGCGGTGTTGTTTGACCGGCAGCGCCGGCCTGCCGAGAGGATCGAGAATCCCATGCAACCGGGCTTTCTCTTCAGGAGGCAGGCCGAATGAGCGATCCGCGCATCTATCAGCGCGCCGCTGTCTACCACTCCTGGGAGGCTATGGACCGTTTTGATGAGGAGGCTGCTCTCTTCGAGTTTGGAGAATCTACCTACGACAAGGAGAACGATGATGCTGATTCTGACTCGCAAGCCGACTGAGGAGGTGATCATCGATGATGATGTCACCATCGCGGTCTTAGGGGTCCGCGGTAACCAGGTGCGTCTGGGGATCACGGCGCCCAGGAACCGCACCGTGCATCGGAAGGAGGTGTACCTGCGCATCCAGGAAGAGCACGAGCAGGAAGCGAGAGCCAAGAAGGCGGCCGGTCTGTGAGCCTGCGTCCACCACTCGCCCCGCCCTGGAAGATTGACCAGTCTCTGTCTGATCGGCCCGTGGTGTACGCGGCTTGCATGACCGGTGTCGCCGCGTTCGGCCCGGATCCGCGGGAAGGGGAGCCACACTTCGGTGCGCGCTTTGCGCCTTCCCCGGATCCGGTGATCCGTCAGGCGCTTGCGGACCTGACGGTGCGCATCCCCGACTTCCTGAACCAGCTGAAGCGCTCGACACGCTTGCTGGAAGCGATCTACCTCGAGATGGCACAAGGGGGAGATGAGAAGTCCCCGGTGATGTTCCGTCTCTATGCCCTCATCGAGGAGAACAACAAAGTGCTGGACCGCAAGGGGCTCATTCCAAAGGTGCCTTTATGAGCGCCGAGATCTACGCCCACCCGCGCCTCTCCGCGCTCCAGATCTCGCTTTTGTGCCAGGTGCGCGCGCTCAGTGTGGAGTACGAGTTTTTCCGCGGGCGGCGCTTGCCGCTGGTAAAGCTTCAACCGCTTATCCCGGCGCCAAGCCCTGCCTACCAGTGCGTCAGTTGCGGCTGGCAGGGATTGAGGCCTGCGCTCATCGACACGCAGGATTTCTTTCAACCGCCCCGTGGGGAAGTGCCCGGATGCCCGCGTTGCGACTCTCTCAACCTCCGCTACCCACAGGTCCGATCATGTCAGACACCCCCGTAATCCGTGTTCAGGCGAGCCAGGAGCTGTTGAATCAACTGCTCGATGCGCGCACGGCCCTCATGCGCAGTCAGCGGCGCCGGCCCCGCCCGGGCGATACGGTCAGTGCGGAGCTTGACCGCCTCATCATCTCGGTCCAGGCCGCGCGCATCAAAGCGCATAAGGAAGAAGGCCTGCCGCTGCAGGTGCCGCGCGATGACCCTCCAGCCTGAGGAGACGCTTGAGGAATACAACCGCCGCAAGCTCGAGGAAGCGCATGCGGCCTGGCAGCGCGCCAACCCTTTCGCAGGTAAATCCATGCCTCAAGTCTCACAGATGATCTTCTCGAAATACATCAGCCAGGCGGATGTGCCCGCCCCGCGCGTGGTGACGATCCGCGCCGTGTCGCTGGAGAACATGAGCCGCCGGCCGGACAACCCCGAGCAGCGCTGGGTGATGTGGTTCCACGAGATGCCCAAGTGCCTGAAGCTCAACAACACAACGTTGCGCTTCCTCGAGAAGATGCTCGGGAACAACTCGGACGCCTGGATCGGCCGGCGCGTGCAACTCTACGTCGACCCTTCCGTGACCTTTGGCGGACAGATGGTCGGAGGGGTGCGCATGCGCGTGGGCAAGGCGGCCGGCGCACCACAGATTCCCGGCCAGGCGACCGCGCCCGCCCGTTTCGATCCCTATACTGGTCAGCCCATCACCACCCCCCAGGCGCCACCGCCGCGCTTTGATCCCTACACCGGAAAGCCGATTGGCACCGTCAACCCGCACACTGGTGAGATCACGCCCGAGACGCCCTCGTCTAACGGGGCGGATCCTGAGTTTGACGATGACATTCCGTTCTAACCTCGAAAGGGCTGACATGACTGACACCCCGGCCGCCGCGCCGAACGATCCCGAATGCCTGCATTGCAGACTGTTGGAGAGCATCGATCACTACCAGGCCTCCCATCCGGGCCGCAGCCGGACCGCGGTCATTGGCGAGCTTGTCCAGGTGATCGCGGACCTCGTGGTCGCAAATCCCGAGCATACGGTGGCCGAGCAGACCTCGATGATCGTGGACACACTGACTGACAAACTGATGCCGCGGGAGGAGATCTCCTTGCCGCTGTCTGCCACTCAACACTAGAGGACTTAGGTTCCATGAGTACCTACACGCACAGTCGGTACCGCACCGCGCGCAAAGGCCACGAATGCGCCTCCTGCAAGGCACCCATCCAGCCGGGTGAGCGGTATCTTGACTTCAAGCCAGGGCTGCACTCCTCCGTCAAAGTCTGCTCAGCCTGCAGCGTGAAGGTGCGCCGCGGGGATGGCAGTATCATTTTCTGGTGTCGCGCGGTGGAGGAGGAGCTCGCGCACCGCAAGGCCCAGGCGAGCGCGCAGGGGCCGCACGATGATGAGCGGAGCGTGTCGGTGTCGGATGAGATCGGTTTGGTCCGCGGTACCCAGGAGTCACAGCGATGAGTCCATCCGGATCTGATGCGCAATCCGCCGTGGCGCGCAAGTATCGCGTCCACACCCGGCTTTACCCGGAGCCCCTCGAGGTTTGGGCGTATACGGCCGCAGATGCTGAAACCCAAGTGCAGATGATGTTCAGGACCCACACCACAGCGCCGGCCTATGTCACGAGAGTCGAGCCTGCAAATATACCGACTGCCAGAGTGCCTCCGGGGGCTCAACGATCGACCTGCATCGAATGCGGCGAGAGTTACGGTACGCACCAGCCGGGTTGCTCGGATGCGCCCCGTGAGAAGCCAGTCGCGCCGTCTCCTGGAGATGCTTCATGACAGGCGAAGGATTTGCTTTCCTCCTGTGGGCGAGGACGTTGTGGCCTCGGAGCAGCTGTCGGCCGGTGCAGCACTGGCAACGCGCAGTGCTGGCAGAATGGTACACAAGGGTTCGGCTCCCGGCGCGGTGTAGGGTGGTTGAAATACGACCTGTGCAACAGCCGATGGGTGACACGTTCACACATCTGTCGCCGGAAATTGCACGTCTACGTGTGACGCGCCGGGAGTCCGACAATGGCTAAGTTATATATCCGCAGATACGAGGCAACGATAGCCGACGAGACACAGGAGAAAGCTCTCATAGCGGATGCTTGGCGATCCTTCGCCAACAGCGAGCCCGCACCCACACACCAGGACTGCTTTCAGGCCGGCTGGATCGAGGGAAAGAGCTACGCGCGCGATGCTGCCGAGATCTCCAGCGAGTTTGAAAAGCTCATTGCAAGGACAGCCGCCCATTGGCTGCAGCTGCAGCAAACACATCCGATCCAGTGGGACGGTGCGATCGATGCGGCCATGGAAGCGGCGTGCAAGGAAATTCTCAGGCTTCGCTCGCTGCTCCTCGAAGCCCGTCAATGGGTTGAAGTGCTTCGCGGTGTGTATCTTTATCGTGACAACACCAACATGGCGGATAAGGCCAGCGCATATCTCAAGAAACTGGAAGTGTTGTTTCCCGTAGATCCAAACATGCCTCGATCCTAGGAGGTGCCGCAGTGAACGACCGGATCGAGGAGATGGTTGACTTCCACTGCGGCATGTGCGGCTCCGAGACAACAATCGCTCCTGAGCCGCCTGCCAAGGCTGTGTGCGAGAACTGCTGCGAAGATCACGACTATCGTTACGAGAGAGGAGAACGGGCGCACCTCTGCGTCTATTGCGGCAAGCCAGCACCGGGGGATTGGTACGAGCATGACTGACTCGCGTTCCAAGGACCAGATGAGCAAACTTATCGATAAAATCGTCGCCGAATGGGCGGACAGGGGAAAGATCATCGAGGGCGGTTGGGCGGCCTACGTCGCCACCAGCGGCTTGGAGACTGCGCCGGAGCTTCAGCGCAAAGAGATGCGCAAGGCATACATGCTCGGTGCTCAGCACTTGTTCGCCAGCATCATGGGGATCATGGACTCTGGCTCAGAGCCCACTGCCAAGGATCTAAAACGCATGGATTTGATCCATCAAGAGCTCGACGCATTCCGCCGCTCGCTCACTAACTGGAGGTTGCCATGACCGACCGTTGCTACGCCGCTATCGATGCTCCTACGCTCCTAGAACGACTGTGGCGCCGACTGTTCCCGGCCCGCTATCGAGAGATCCCCGAGGATCTGGAAGGCTTTGCGCCCAGCTACATGATCACCGAGGTGAGGATTCACCTCGGCTGGGTCGATCGCCTGCGCATATTGGTCAGCGGCAATCTACGCGTTGAGACGACCACTAAAACAGACGTGATCATTACCAAGATGGCGTCGCAAAGCACGGTGACTGTGTTGGCGCCGGGAAGTCTCCATGAGCGACACTAACCAGACCTCAAAGCAGGTAACGATCGACGGCGTGATCTACGATGTGGAAGGAATACTCTCAGGTCTCGTCTATGTTAGGGATGGGGCGGAGCGTCGTTACCACCGTGATCTTGACTACGCCGCCACTCTGATCCGGGCGCTTGTGAAGGAAAGAAGCGCTGCCGAGACGACAGATGAGCTTATGCGCCTGCGTGAATTGCAGGAGAAAGCTCTTGCACTGGATGACGCGGTTGCGGAGTTTGGCATCGACAAGCCACAGTACATCGCGCAGGTGTATCAGGCGTTTCACGATGTCCTTCATGATGGGCACGGCGCAATGCACGCTGTGGAACCGACCGCGAAGCCCCCCCTTAGCGCTCAACAGTTAGCTGTTCAGTTTCACGAGACGTACGAACGGCTCGCGCCGAAGTTTGGCTACGAGACTCGTCGCGAAACACAGCATTTCAATGCTGAGTCGCCCAACGGGCAATTGATGATCGCAGTGTGCTCAGAGTTGCTCGCCCGCCAATCAGTTCTCATCGAGACGATCGCGCCTCGGATGTTGCGCCTGGATCGCGCAGAGGCTGAGTTTTTAGTGGACGCAGCGGAACAAACCCGCATCCCGCAATGGATGGAGCTGGCAGCAGAGGTGCGTCGTCTGTTCGGCATGGGTGCCTTTCCAGCGGGTGCTGTGCCACCGGCGGAACGTCGCTGTAACTGTATCCCGATGGCAGCGCGGCCACACAAGTACTGCTATGACTGCGGCGGACGGATCGAAAAACCCTGGACACCTGTAGCAGGTGATTTCTGTCCTGTATGCTCAACCGGTCAGATAGGACAATCCGGAGTTTTTCTGAGCTGTCCCAACTGTGGCTGGTTGCGGGATCTGCGGACCTGAATGCCACTCAGCAAGAAACAACGCCTCGAGCACGCGAAGGAATGGCGTTGGTGGCGCTCAAAGAGCCGGGCCGGCGCCCGGCGGGCCTTTATCGCGTTGCGTGAGTTTCAGGCACAGCTTCGGGCGCAATTTGAGGACGAAGCTCCTCGATCAAGGCGTTGAGGCGCCGGGCGTTGCTGCGGCACTCCCCGACGGCCCTTGCAGCAAGTTCCACAACTGATCCATCGCCTGCGTCTGCGCCGGCTCGAGCAATTCCGGACTGATCCGGGGCGGCGGGCACGGCAGGACCACCGGGGCAGGTGCCGGGGGCTGCACGGGCTGCACTGAGCAGCCGGCGAGCAAAAGCAGCATCGAGAGCGGCAGAGTCCGCCTGAGACTTGAGTCCATGAATCACCTCCTGATTCTGAGCATCAATCGCCGCCGCCTGATTCAACTGCGCCTGCAGCACCGTCCGGGCCGCCTCTTCCGCCTGCGCCTTCTCCTGGGTGACCTGAAGACGGTAAGCCGTGAAGTCGCGCTGAAGCGCCGTATAGGCTCGCTGGTCGGTGCTGTGGACGACCCGCCCGGTGAGTACCCCCCCTACGGCGAGCGCGGCCAGGTAAGGCCAGGCTTTACCCAGCAGCTGGATCAGGAGTGCCATGGAGCTTGCGTCTCACCCGGGTGTAGATGACCAGGAGGCCGAGCGCGCTCAGGACATAGTGCGCCGCGGTGTCGAGGCTCTTGGTCGCCGGCAGGTACGCCTTCAGGGCAGGCGCCTCGTTCACGATCTCCTCGGCGTGCTCGGCGAGCTGTGCGATCCCGGCGATGGCGAGCGCCACCCAGGTCGTCACTTTGGTCTTCGCTTCCGTCCATAAGAGCTTGATGTTCATGGTCCCCCCGTCTTGAGGATCCGGGCCAGATTATCGTATCGGCTATCCAGGCGCGGATCGGCCGCATGGCACTCGAGCGCCGCCCGGTCCCAGTCCTGTGCCTCGATGGCATCGATCATGCGCCTGAAGCCTAAGAGTCCGCCGACGCCTGCGTTAAAGGCGATGTCGATCAGGACGCTGCGCCGCTGCGGGCTCTGGATCGCGCCAAACCAGGGATAGGCGGACAGACGCGTCCGGATCTTCTCCAGGCGTCGGCCGGTGAGGAATTTGATCTCCTCCTCGTCGAGCCCGTTCTCCAGGTTGATGCCGATGCCGATACTCAAGTTGCCCCGATCGACCGGATTGTTGCAGGTGACGCGCGCGCCGGTGCGATCGTTATACGCATAGTTGCGCACGCCCTCCTCGCCCGTGAGCCGGCGATAGGTGATCTCGAGATCCTCCTCGAGCACGGCACTCATGGGCGCGTCCCCCGCTCAAACTCATCGATCCCGAGCCGGCCCTCGATCCGGCCCACCTTCTCCATGAGACTCGTGACCTGGTTGCGGACATCGTGGCGACCTTGGCTCGAGTCCACATGGTTGCGCTCGATGAGGGACTCGATCCGGCGCAACCGGTCGGTGTTCTCGGTGTGTCGCTGATCGAGCTCCCGACGCAGCTGGTCAAGCTCAACGGTTCTCACGGCACTTTCCTCCAGGCGTTCCAGACGACGGATCAGACTGCGTACCACCCAGGACCCGAGGCCCACTACTCCGCCCAGGAGTGTGAGCGCCGCATCCTTCCAGTCATCGGTGAGCGCCATCAGCTTTCAATGAACTTCCACATGGGGAACGAGATGCCATCCAAGCTCAGGTCCGTTCCAGGCACGGCCGCCTGGATGATGATCTGTCCTGTCGTGTGACTGATGAGGAGTGTCACGCTGCTCGAGGCGGCTCCCGTGCTGACATTCTGGCGCGCCATGACATACCGATCCTGAGTGTCGGGAATGAACCCGGCGGGCAATGTACCGATCGTCGCCGAACCCGATCCGTTGGGGATAATGACGCCGCTCAAGAGGATATTGCCATCGACCAGGTGGGCTCTCGCGGCAAAGCCTGCGAGCCCCCCGAAGGGTCCCCAGGTCGAATTCATGGTGATGACCGCATCGAGGCGGATGTTGCACAGGTACTGCTCCTGGCCCATCTCGACGGTCTTCCAGCAGGTGTCGTACTTGATGCGCAGGGCATCGAGGGTTGCGGCGGCGAACATCCGATGACCCATGTCATTCGGATGCAGGCCATCGGCGTAGTAGCTGCCGGTGGAGAGCGCGGACAGGTCGTGCCGGATGAGCGTGAAGTTGTTGGCGCGCGCGTAACTTAAGATCGCCCGCTTGTAGTCCTCGTATTTGTACTGCGAGAGGATCACCGGGAAGATCGCCTCGTTCGCCTTGGGTGGAATCGAGATCACGAAGTTCAGGTTGTTGCAGACCGCGGAGATCTCGCTGAAGAGCAATGCGATCTGCGCCACGGTGGCGGCCGGGGACAGGGCCTTGCTCACGTTGTAGATATTGTTGGTGGCTAGGTTGCAGACGAGCGTTTTGTTCTGGTTGCCGCCGAAGACCGCCGTCGCATTCAAATAAAAGGCAAGCTCGGTGATGTTGGCCGCGCTCGTGTAGTCCTGGTACGCGAAGCCTGCCGCCCCGCCGATGTGCAGCACGCACGGATTTTTGGGCGAATTCTTGACCGCGATCACCGCGCAGAGGTCGAGACTGCCTGAGACAATGGCGACGGTGACGACATCCGCCAGGCGCGTGTTCAAGTGGTACGTGGGCTTGAGATACGTCGGGAACACCGTGCTCTTGAAGCCGCTACCGCTCACCGCCACCGTGCTCACGACCGTGCCATTCAACGCGATGGTGAAGGATCCGGAGGAATTGGAGGCGTCGTAGACGATGTCGAGGGAGATCACCTCGAGCAGCGTCAGGGTAAGGGTCTGTGCGCCCGACAGATTCAGCCGGTTGCCCCAGATCCCGCGGCCGACGGAGGCGCCCGTCGTGGTCACCCCCGGCGTGCCTGCGCCGCCGGTGTTGAGCACGTTGTGACGCGCAAAGCCGGTGTCGATGTACAGCCCCTCATTGGCTGCATTCATCACCGAGCGGCCGACAATCCAGGCGTAGGAGGACGTGTAGGCGGAAGCCCCCGTCCCGCCAGTGATCGAATCGCCGATGATCACCATGCTGGAGGCATTCTGGAAGCCGCCGGTCGCGCCCTCGTTGTTGGCATCATTCGTGACGCCGGCCTCCGAGACGAGTCCGATCTTGCCGGCGCCGGTGAACCGTGGAACGCCCAGAGCCTCGAAGAGGCCGGTGACGTTGGAGTTGAGGAGGTACGCGGTCGCAGGCTCCGGCACGAAGATCGTAAGTCCGATGGAGCCGGCCGTGTTGAACGCGCCCGCGTCATCCGTCACGCCATCCCCGACCGCGCCATACCGGGCGACGTAGTAGGGCTGGATGCCAAGATTGGTCGGGGTGACCCCGGCTGCGGCCTCCGCGGGGGTCTGCGCATAGAAGGGCTGGAACTGCGAGCCGACCAGCTGCCACTGCGTGCCGTCCCACTCCATACGCGTGATGCCGTTCGCCTGGATCATGCCGGCGATGAGGGCCGAGCCGCCGGGCTGGTGAATCGGCTGCGGCGCGCCTGCGTTCAGGATGAGGGTAGAGGCGCCGGTGTTGGTGTGCGCGGCGATGAATTCGAGTTTCAGGCCCACGTAGAGGGAGGCCGGAAAGATCTGCGAGGTGACGATGTACTGATTCGGCGCCCCGCCGCTGTCGGTCCCGGCGACAAAGCCCATTGGGTCCAGCATCTGCACCGGCGTGCGTGTCTTGTACGGAGTGCCCTGGTAGGAGTAGACGAGCGTGTACGCCCCGTCCGGGATGAAGAAGGACACCTGGCCTGTGATGTCCGCCGTCACGGTGGAATTGGCGATCGGCTGCGCGGTGCCGTTCGTCAGATAGATGTTCGCGTTGCTGCCGGAGGGGTAGTTCAGGACCTGCAGCGTCGCTCCCAGGAGTGAGTTGCCCGAGTCATCGGTGAGGGTGTCGAAGTACTGCAGCATGTCAGGCTACCCGGGTGATGGAGAGAGTGCTGCCCGCCTTCATGGCGGTGGCATTGGAGCTTGAGGAATTCTGCGCGAACTGGACGTTGAGGGAGCCGCCGGTGGCGGTCTGGATGATGATGTCGCAATTGGCGAAGTCCCCCGTGGTGGAGGAGATCGCCGCCTGCCCGAATGCGTTATTGAGCGTGGCATAGAGGGCCGAGACACTCGCGTTGCCGTTGCCGCTCATCGTGCCCCCGCCACCGGTCGTGGCGTTGCCGTTCAGCGTGCCGCCGTAGGCAATCGCGATCTTCCAGCCCTGGCCCGTGCCACCGGTGCCCAGCAGCAGGGCGCGCAGCGAGAGGAGATAGGTCGCATTCGGCAGCAGGGTTGCCTGCAGCTGCGTGTCGTTCACGAGCACCGTGCTCGAGGCCACCAGCTGATCGGTCGTCTTGTTGATGACCTGCGGCACCCCGAGCGGGTACCAGCGCAGCCAGCGCCCGGGCTGCGCGCTCGGCACCACGGAAGGTTTCAGAACCGTGCGCCCGTCATCGGTGGCGGTGGAGGTCGTCGACCAGTAGAAGAAGCCCCCCAGGCCGTCGTTGATGGCCGTCCCGCCCTGCACCTCGATGTTGATCGTCTGTCCGACCGCAGGGGTGGGCTCATTCGCGCTGCGCACATCGGCGAACACGTCATAGGACTTGACCGCGTTCGCGACAAAGTCGACGCCACCGGCCGGTCCCACCCCCGCCGTGTTGGAATTCGCAGGACTCAACAGGGTATTGGCCAGCGTGATGGAAACGTTCGTGGGATCGTTGATCGCGGAGATCTGGTCCAGCTGGATCAGGGTATTGCCCTGCGCATCGAGCACGACGAGCTTGAGCACAATGCCGGGTGCGTTCCAGAAGGCAACGGGCGCACCGGTCCCGGGCGCGGTCGGGCGGCCGGCCGCGTTCAGCGTGAGCGGGTTTGGATTCTGGACCGTGCCGGTACTGTCTGAGTAGGTCGCGGCGAGGGTGTTCACCGTGCCGGCCGCGTAGGTGTAGACGGAGGCACCCGCAGCAATGAGCCCCAGGTTTGTGAAGTACTGGATGATCAGGGAGATGGGGGACATGTAGACGGTGTTGGCCATACGGGCTTACTCGTAGTGGAACTCGGTGGCATAGCCGTGCGCCTTAAGACGCGGGATCTCCTCCTCCAGCTTCTCGCCGATGTCATCCCGGTAGATCATGTCGGCGACCTGGATCTGATCGAGCGTGTCGTACGCGCGCATGCACGCCTGTCGCACCGTGCGGCCCATCCCGGTGACCACCATGAGATAGTCCCCGGCGCTCGCCCAGATCTCCTGCTCGATGACCTTCTCACCCTTCATATCCGGCAGGCGCATCCGCTGCACGCTTTGCGGCCAGAGGTAGGGTTGATTGTCAGGCGTGACGCCGTAGATGGGGATGCCGCCGACTTCGGACTTCGTCGCTTTCGAGTAGGGGTAGTCCGGCTGCGCAAGCACAACACCGCAGGCCACTTTGAGACTCGTTTTCAGGGTGTTCTGCCCCCTGCAGGCGTCCAACATCCACTTGACCGGATCGCCCTGGTGGGAGGCGATCTGGATATTGAAGGCGGGCCAGCCTAAGCGACAGGTGAATTCGAGCGGCCAGGCCTTGCCCGACTCATCGACGATACAGTTGACGTCGATGTCCCCCAGGTGACCCATTTTCACCAAGGACTCCTCCAGGGGACCCAAGACCTGCTCGCCGAGCTTGGAGGTCTCGACATACTTCTGCACCGTGCCCGCCTCCCCGCAGTTAGGTCCACAGTTGCCCGAGAGGAGTTTCTTGTGTTCAAAGTTCTCGTTATAGAGCCCCACCCAGCCCTCTTTGCCCATCCAGCGGCTGACCCCGATCTCCTGACCCTCGATGAGCGCCTGCAGCATGACCGGACCGCGCGGATTCAGGCCGAGTTTCTGCCAGCGCTGCAGACGGGCGATGAGATCGGCTGGGGTCTTACCGACGTAGGAGAGGCTCTTGTCCTCCTCATCCCCGAGCGTCTTGAAAACATACCGGCGCTCGGTCTTGCGTACGTGCGCTTCGGCGTCCGACAGCGTTTTGAACTGCTGCCACTCCGGCACTTCAATCCCGTGGGCCTCAAAAAACTCCATCCCGAAGGCACGCTTGATTTCCAGCCGGGCGGATTTTTCCGATGGCCCAAAGACCGCGATACCGGCGGCGCGTAGCTGCTCGAGCTTCGGCAGGTAGAGGTGATTGCCGGTGGGCAGGATGAGATCGGCCCACCGGGCGGAAGGTAGCCACTGCTCAATGCGCTCGATCCCGGGAAAGCCACGACCGACGTCCGGGTGATTGCTCTTGTGCAGCCACAGACGCACGGTGTGCCCGGCCTTCACGCAGCGCAGGGCAAAGGCAAGTCCCTCACCCACCCCGTCCAGATTGAGGATCAGGACTTTCATCGCTCGCGCGGCTTCTCGCGCTGCTTCAACGCCTCACCGATCGGTAGCGGTTGGGGTGCAGCACCGCCCGGTAGCGTCTGACCACCCGATTCCAGAGTCTCGACAGCCGCGCGGCGAGCACGCGCCGCCTGGAGGCGTTCGACCTCACGCGCTGTCTCCTCGAGTGGGGATGTGGTCGCCCGCTCGACGGTTTTTCCCAGCTGGCCGAGCTCTCCCACCTGCTTGAGCAGTTTCTTGCCCCCGACCGCATATTTACCCCCGGGTATGTGCTTCAACACCCGCTCAAAGAGACTGAGCGCATTCGGTACCGTCCCGGACTGCGTGGTGCGTCCGCCCACCGGGGAGCGCGTCGTGATGCGGCGGGCCCGCAGAATCGCATCCAGCTCCCGCACGTTGGAGCGGCCCAGGATCTCGATGAGGTTCTCGCGCGGGATGCGCTTGATCGAGCGGCGCAGGGCCGCCTCCGTCAGGATCGCCCGCTCGGTCTCATCCGCCGCCGTGACGTTACGCGCATCCTCCAGGATGCGGTTCACCGTCTCCGCCCGGATGTCGCGCCAGGCCGCGCGTCCCGCCGTGCGGGTCGCCGCGGTCCCGCCGGTCAGGAGCGTGCGCTTCACCTGACGCAGCTGCTCGAGACTGCCGGTCGCCACCTTGTTCCAGGTCTTCTCCAGCGCCAATTGACGGTCCGAGGCGCCCTTCTTGGTACCGACCAGGTTGCGCACCGCGGTCTGGTCTTTGAATTCCTCCTGATGCTTGCGAAAGGCATCGGTGGCCTTCTTCCAGGCCGCAGCGCCCTCCGGCACGTCTTGCATCGCGGTGTCGATCGCCTCTTTCAGCTGCGAGGCGTAGTGACCGGCCGTCCCGCCGGCTTTGATGTTCTTGTTCGCAAGCTTGCGCAGGTCATCGAGCTCGTTCAGCGTGACCTCTTTCAGCTCCGGGAGATTCCCCGCCTCGTCCCGTGGCAGGACGCTGCGCGCCTTGTTCAACCAGCTCTGCACCCAGCCCAGATGCTGGATGTCGGGATTCTCGGTCAACAGGTCGGTGATGGGCTTGAGCCCCGCTTTGGCATCCGGCTCGGTCTCGCGTGCCTTGCGGTAGAGGCCCTCGACGACCTTGCGGCTCCACTTCGCCTTCCCCCGGGCCGCCTCCTGAGCGGCCTGGCCGACCTGCGTCGGCGTCTTAGTCTCCCGCCGGATCGAGGGGGTGGCGGCGGGCTCGCCTTCCTCGGTCAGCGGGTCGTGCAGTCCTCCGCGCAAGCCCCCGGCGCGTCCCCGCAATACTTCCAGGTTCGCCTGCAGGTCACGGTTTGCTGCAATGTCCACGTCCCGGATGGGCTGACCCTCAGTCGTGTTCGATGCGATTGCCTCTCGTCGTAGCTGTACGGGGTCGCGCTCGAGTTGCCCCCGGGTGGCCTGGACGGGGACCCGCAGTCCTCCGAGGGCGGCCTGACGCTTGACGGCAGCAGGGTTGAGACGCTCGAGGGCGGTAGCGTCCTGGGCAATTGTCGTGAGCGCTTTGCGTGTCCCAGCGCCCAGAGCAGCCCAATCAAGGCCAATACGGTCAGCATAGGCGCGAGCCCTTCCTTCAGGGGTGGGGGGAGGCGTGGAACGTGTCTCGGGCGCAGGTCCCTCGCCCACCTGGGAGGGCGCCTGACGGGGCGCCCCGGTGGTCGTCAAATCCGGCGCAGGGGCCGCTTGGGGGGCTGTAACGGGCTCCCCGACCTGGGAGGGCGGCTGTCGAGCCGCCCCCGTAGCGCTCATTTCAGGCGGCAAATTCGGAGGTGATGTTCCACGGGAGGATGTTCCACGGGGTGCGGTCTCGCCTACCTCGGCCGGCGCTTGACGCGGCGCACCACTGGCCGACATCTCCGCCGCCGCAGCGCTCCCCTGGGTCGCGCGCTTCAACGCCCGGCCCCCGGCGCGCAGAGCCGGCGGGAGCGCCGCCCCGGCCGCCGCCTGGATGCCGGTATCGACCAATGTCGCCAGCTCCGCAGAGCCGGTCACATCCTGGGTCTTCTCCCCCAGGTACCGCGACCCCTTCTGCAGCAGCGTGAAGGGCACGGCAATCGCCCCTGAGACCGCCTTGCCAATCTTCGTGCGCGGCTGCAGGGTGAGCGCCTGCTGAACGTTCTCGACCGTCTGCCCACCCTCCTGGACAAAGGCATCGCGGGCTCCCCGCAGGCCCTCACCTTGTGAGAGCGCCCCGGCCGCCGCCCCAGCGCCCCGGGCGAGGCCTGCGATGCCCCCGACGGCCGAGCCGACCATGCCGCTTGCGATATGAAGGGCAGGCTCCCCGACGGCCTCCTCGATGATGTCCCCGACGCCGCGGATCCGGCCGGTGGTCGGGTCGAGCTTGCCGAACTGCGGGCCCTTGTTGAGGTCGGTGACCGCCGCATCCAGTTGCTCGGGTGTGTCGAAGGACACCCGCGCCTTGCGACCGTCCGGGAGGGTGACGATGGCTTGAGGCATCGCTTACTCCGGCAGGATCTCAATGGTGGCACCGGATGAGTGCCGGTAGGTGGCCCCAGGTTGCAGAGCGGCGGGGAACTTCGGGGCAGGAGGCGTTTCAGGTTTTCCTGTTTTCGTATCCCCACCGCCCTTGTCCGTCTCACCGCCACTCTTGAGCGCCTCATCCATGCTCTTGCCATGGACGAGCGCGTCCAGGACCGAGGAGTTGCCGGCCTGGATCGCCCGGGCGATCTTTTTCGAGCGCTCCACCGCGCGCTCGAGCTCCGGCAAGGACATCTTGTCCGGGAAGGCGTGCTCTGCGGCGATACGCACCGAGTCGGTCACCTGGCCGCCGCGGGAGAGGACGGAGGCGAATTCCGCCCGGGTGTCCGCCAGTGCATTCACATACTCGGAGATGTTGGGGTCTGCGATGACATCCCCGGCCTTCCAGAGCTTGAGCGCATTCACAAATTTCGCGCTGCCGAAGTCCACCTTCTTGGCGGTCTCCTGCAGCTGATCGTAGAGACCGCCCTCGCGGTTCAGCGCATTGATGGCCGCTGCCGCCGAGCCCTCACGCCGCGCCACCACATTGGCCTCGGTCTTCGCCGCCCCCGTCTCGATCTGGCCCGCGCGCACGCGCTTGGCGATCTGGTCCGCCCCTTCATCCGGGTGCCGCTCAATGAGCGCCTGGATGGTGCCCAGCATCTGTTGCTTGGCGCGCAGCCCCGTCGGGAGCGCCACCCCGATGTCCGCCATCGCCGCCAGCACCTGACCGACCGAGCCGCCGAAGTCCCCGGCCCCTGAGGCATTGCCGATGCGCTTGTTGCCCTGGCCCTCCATCTCCCGGTTGTGACGCTCCGACTCCTCCTCGCGTCGTGCCTGGGTGTCGGCTTTGAACTGGTTCAAACGTTGGGCGATGGCCTCCTTCCCCGCTTTCGATTTCGCCTCCCATCCCTCCAGGGTCGCGAGCGTGTAGCCGCCGGGGATATTGGTGGCCATCTTGAGCACATCATCGGGAAGCGCGGGCTTGCCGTCCCCCAGTGTCTGACCGCGCAGGTTCTGCAGCGCCTGCGGCATCTGCGCGGTGATGAAGGCCTTCACATCAAAATCCGAGGCACCGTTGTTCTTCATCTGCCGGGCCTGCGCTACGATCGGATCGATCGCCCCCACGATCAGATCCTGCCGCTGGCCGGCGAGGGTCAGCTGATCCAGCTGCTGTTGGATCTGCCCACTCTGGTACTGCTGCCCCCACTTCAAGATGTCCCGGGAGGCGCGCGGGGAGACGCGGTTCACATCCGCCGCGGCTTTCGCCAACCCTTCCGGGGTGGAGACGTCCGACTTCTTGAGGATGTCATCGACCTGGGACTGCTCGCGCGCCTCCTTCTGCGCCGCCCCCAGCTGCAGCTGATTCAGCTGGTTGCGGTTCATCATGTCTTTGATGGTGAGGGCTTTCTCCTGCGCCTGCACCGGGTTGCCCGCATAGTCGGGGATCGCCGAGATGATGGAAGGATCAAACGCCATGAGCGCAACTCCTCAAACCGGGTTGTTGGCCTGCAGGCCGGATTGCGTGTTGAGGGCCTGCAACGCCGAGAGCGTCGCGTAGTTATCACTCGCGTTGCCGATCGACTTGGTGATGCCGGCGATCGTGTTGGCATCGATCCCCGCGGTCGTGTTGCCCTGGTTGATGAGCGTGGAGGAGATGTTGCCGGCCGCGGTGCCGACGTTCTGCGCTTGTCCGGCCGCCGCCGCCTGCCCGGTCGCCACCGCCGAGCCGATGTCGGCGACGTTCTGCTGATAGGTCTGGGAGGCCAAGCCGGTGTTGTACTGATCGAGCGCGGCGAGCGTATTGCCGGTCACCCCGCCGGTGGCCGAGGCCGCATTCAGGATACCGGTCTCACCCTGCTTCTGTGCGAACTGATAGCCAGGGGTTGCCGCCAGGGCCGCCTGGATACTGTCGGGACTTGCGTTCGCATCAAGACCGAGCAGCCGCTCATACTGGGGGATCGCGGCAGACCCGAGATCGCGGTACGGCTGCGAGAGCGCGGCTTGCTGATTGAGCGCGGCCTGCTGCTCACTGATGGCGGCATTGGAGGCGCTCTTCGTAGCGCTTGCGGCTTCCGACCCTGCAACGGCGGATCCGGCGGCGCCCACGACGGCGGCCCCGACAACGGCGGCTGCGACCATATCCCTACCCTCCCCACCAGAAACTAAAGTACAGATCCGCCTCGACCCCGCCCATCTGCCGGAACATCTCCTGCGCAGAGCGGTGCACCTTCGAGCCAAGATAGGCGCGCTTCACGCCCCGGGTGACCGCCTCGAGCTTCACCCGCTCGAAGAGGGCCTGTGCCAGCATGTCACCCTCCAGCATCGTCAGCGAGTCTTTGTCCCGGAAGTCCGGGTGCAGCCAGAAGATGTCCTCGGTCAGATGCAACGTCGAGCGGTAGTGATGGTGCGTGTCGATGAAGCCGATGAAGTAGCCGACGATGTGACCGCGCTCGCGCGCCACCACGCAGAGCACCCTGCCGGTGAGGTCCATCTGCAGGTACCACTCGTACTTGGGATCCAGCGGCACCTGCTCCTGGTTGAGCGCAAGCTCCCGCCAGTGCGGCTGGAAGAGCGGCTTCAGCTCCTCGAGGCAGTCGACCAGCTTCTCGACTTGAACGGTGATCATGGCTTTGCGATCCCGGAACATGCCGGACTGTGGGCGTGGTGATCCTCCCACATTGCCTGAAGGATCGAGCGCGACCAGTCGAGGACATCCTCCCCGGCCAACCGGTCCCGCATCGGGATCTGCCGCCGGCCGAGCGCACAGCCGGAGCAGGTGTACTCGAGAAAGAGCTCCCGGGCAGGGGAGGCGACTGCGCTCATGAGGCTTCCGGGACCTGGGTGGGTGTCAGGCCTTTGAACGCCAGGTGCTGCGTGCGGATGTCGATGATCAGGTGCATACGGTCCTGACCGGAATTGTTGATGACCTCATGCTCCAGGGCATTCTGGAACCACCAGACATCGCCGGTCTGCATTTGCACGTCCTCCTCCCCGCAGCGGAATACGACGCCTGGACTGCTCGCCACCACGTAGTGGAATCGATCCCAGTACTGCGCGTGCTCCGGGGTGTCGGCGTGGGGGTAGATGCGCCCGCCGGGACGGATGCGATTGATCATCACGCGCCCTAAGCGCTCGCCCTCTACCTGCGACATCAGGGCAAAGATGAGCGGGCGGACGGCCGGCAGGTGCAGCATGCCGTCCATCCAGATGCACTCATGCGGGTCTCTCTGCGAGCGCTGCAATTCCGTCACCGAGGCCGGCGGGAAGCGCAGGAAGATCGTCTCGACATCCTGGAAGGGACCTTGCGGGTAGTCCCGCAGATAGGTGTCCTCGCGCCACAGATGCGGTTGCCGCTGGATCTGCACCGCCAGCGGAATCACGTTGACGTTGCGGCCGAGGAGTTGAAAGTTCCTCATACCGCCGCCCCCGTGGCATCACACCACACGGTGGGGCTTAAGGACTGCACCCAGATCGGTTTGCCGAGCGTCGTGTCGAAGTAGCGCCGTCCGACCCACAGACCCGCCGTCGGCCGCTGCGCGGTGGTGCCGCTCGTGGAAAGCGCCGAGAGGATGTTGTGCGCGACCGTGAACCAGCCGCCCCATTGCAGCGTGAAATTGTACGCATCCCCGGCAGGGGTCAGGGGAGGCTTCGGCAGGCCGCTTAAGGGGGAGCTCATGCCGAGGCCTTTGAGGAGGGTGCCTGTCGGCCCCCGCGCACCTTCGTGCGCACCGCTCCGCCTGCGATCACGAACTTGATAGGGTCGGTGCAGCGGATGCGCAGGTTCGCGGTGCGGGCCCGGCCCCAGCGGCGCGAATTCACCCGCACCGTGTCCTGGCCCATCCGGCCGAGGGAGATCATGCGCTCCATGCCGAAGTGCCGGCCATCCCGGGCGATCGAGAGTCCGATGCGCGGCTCATAGCCCTGAAGGCTTGGGTTACTGAGGCCGACGCCGGTCTCCATGTCCAGGTAGATCTGCGGGATGGAGAAGGTATTGAATTCCTCGAGCGCCACGCGCGTCACCAGCTCGCGCACGATCACGTTGCCGTTGTCGGTGTAGGTGTTCGCATCGGGGGTGTAGAGGTTGCCGTTCGCATAGTCCGCGATCATCTGCTGTCCGTAAGCGCTGCAGGCGAGGTTGCCCAGGTGCCGTGCGGCGTAGCCGGAGGTGATGCCGGACTGCACCTCGCCCCAGAAACCGGTGGTCGTGTCGAGCAGGAGTGAGCGGTTGGCGGTAGGAAAGTTGAATTGCGCAAAGAGGTGGTTGTCCCACAGGAACGAGTAGCCGGTGCAGTCGGTGATGGTGGAGGTGCTCGCCATCGTCTGCAGGATGTTATCGATGTCGGAAGTTGAGACGATGTCGACCGCGTATCCCCGGATCCGCGCGATCTGAAAGCTGCCGGCCGAATTCTGGAACGACCCGCCGTTGGTCTTGGCGAGGAAGAGCAGCGACTCACCCGCATGCACCCGGCTCCCGATCGCGGCCAGTCCCGTCATGGAGGCACTGTTGGTGATGTACTGGAAAGGCTCGGGGTTGCCGCCCACGTTCTGCCAGAACTCGGTGTGACCGGCGGAGAACACCACGAGGATCCCATTCAGGGTATCGCAGGCTTTGATGCCATCAATGGCCTGCACCGCAGAGCCGAACGACAGGCCGTTCCACACCGTCCCGTCGTTGAAGGCCGAGACGAAAAACTGATTCGTGCCGGGCAGCTCGCAGATGAAAAAGCCGTTGCAGTAGGTGACGGTGCGCGCACCGTTCGGAAACGCCGCAGGCGCGATCGTGATCGCCCCGGTGGCCGGATTGAACACGTAGCCGGCCGAGCCATCGACGATCATCAGCTGCGTTGGATTGAGCGCCATGCCCACAAGTCCCGTTGAGGTGCCGATGGACCCCTGCGTAAGAGTGCCCCCGGTGGCGCTCAACGACTTCACCTGGTTGCCGCCCACGGTGTAGAGCGCGGTATCGGTGCCGATCGTGCCGCGCAGCGGCTGGTTCTGCGGCGTCATGACGTTGAAGAGCAGTTTGAGCCCGGGCGTGCCATAGAGCACGATCGAGCTTTTGTCCTTGTCCGGACGCACCTCGAGGTAGCAGTTCAAGCGCCGCTGCCGGGTGACGATGGCGGACTTTGAGTACACCCCTTCGCCGAACAGGGCGATCTTCTTAAGGCGCGCGGTCATGGGCCGTACGGATCATCGGAGTTGACTTCGAAATAGACACTCGAATTCTCAGGGTTGCCTTGCTTCGCAATCGCCAGCGACTCCACGAGATTCTCCTGCAGGTCACTCGTCCAGGCGCAATCGAACATCGGGGCGATGTCCTTCGCATGCCCGAGCACGAGCGGCCGGAACCACTCCTGGGGGTAGTCCGGGGCATCCCCCGGGTTCACCAGATCCTGCACCGGTGAGAGGTACACGCAGTGCAGGTACTTGGTCACGTCCTGCGCGCCCCCGACATCCAGGTACAACTGCCCGTTGGGTGCCTGCGACTTGAATTGCGACTCGTACAGGACGGCGGTGGGATCGGCAATGTTGGTGGGCGCGGTCTTGGTCGGGAGCGCCTCGTACTCCTCCACCGTACGAAAGAGGCGCAGCGGGGTGTCGTTCGCGTAGATGTCGCGCAGCGTGACTGCCAGCATGACGAGCGGCCGGATGCCTTTGGTCGTGTAGTTCCACACGTTGGCATTCGCAAGCGCAGCCCCCGACAGACCCGGCGCCGAGATGGTCACGGTTCCCACCCCGATGTTGGCAACCCGTGTCCAGTAGATGTTGCTGCCCACCTGGATACCGATGTAGTCCTGCACGTTCAACTGACTGGTCGAGGCCACATTCAACACGGTCGCGCCCTGCGCCGCATTCCCCGACAGCGTGGTCTGGCCGAAGGTTTTGGGATAGGCAAGACCGGTGGTGGAATCCACCCAGTTGTCCCCGCTTGCCCCTAAGTTGTAAAGATAGCGGGTATTGTCGAGGAAGAGATCCGCGCGCTTGCGTGTCCACACCTTCAAGCCCGGGGCAAAGTCCGTGTTGCCCATCCACTGCTTGACCATCATGTTGAGCTTCAACGCGCAGTCGCGGATCTCATCCGGCGTGGGGTACTCCTCCGGCTGCAGGGCGCCGATGTCCAGCATCGCCTGCCGGATGATCTGATCCCGGGTAACCGAGAAGGAGTAGGACCCGGAAGTGGCGGGCGTGAAGGCGCTCGAGAGATTGATATTGAGAGCGGTCACATCAGGCGACCTGGATGAGCGGGGAGACGGTGCGGATCGCCGCGCGGATGAGCCCCCAGGCCGCCGCCCCGTCAATGTCGGCCTGGCACTGTGCGGTGCCATCCTGCGGATCCCCCTCCGCCCGGTACTGCTTACAGAATTCCCAGCCGTAATGCATCTGGTGACAGGCCGGCGCCTCATTGTTGCCCCGGCCCGGGCAGACCGTGTGCGGGCTGAAGATCGCGAACGTGTTGATCCAGTCGCGCGTCAAGTTCTCGTGCGTACTGTGCGAGAGGAAGATGATCTTCGGCATGGGCAGGCACGAGGCCGCGTTCATGACGCCGGTCTCAGGCCCGATGAGGAGGTCCACGCGCTCCACGAGCGCCATGGTCTCGCGGATGGTGTACTTGCCCGCCCGGCAGTGCACACGCGGCTCCTTCTCCCAGCCGCCCTCCAGGATCGCCGAGTCCGCCCCACCCACCAGGACGATATGGGCTTTCTGGAATTCGACGAGGATGCTCGCGATCGTCTGATCGAGCCCGCCCCAGGTCTTATGCACCGAGGAGCCGTTGAGTGACCAGAGGATGAGCGGCTCGCCTCCCAGTCGCTGCCGCTCTTGCGTCGCCCAGCGCTGCTCGGCGTCGGTGGCAAAGAAGCGTACCCGCGGCACGTGTGGGACGCCCGCGATGGCATGTTGCATCTCCACATAGTTGTGGTTCATGTAGCGATGCCGCGCGGGGGCAGACCACAGATGGGGGGTACGCCCGGGCACGGAGAGTAGCGTGCATTCCACACTCTCCGACAGATTCACCCATTTGTTGTACTTGCGACTCTCGTGCCTCCAGAAGTCGGCGAGCAGATGGTTCGGGACCTGATCCTTGTCCTGCAGGTAGATCACATCGACGTGCGGGTCGTTCAGGATCACCTCGTGGCCCGGCGCGGAGGTGTAGAGCGTGGTGTGATAGCCCTGCTCAGACAGGCCTGCCAGGACCGAGGACACCTGGAGCAGATCCCCGTAAGCGCCATAGCGGACCAGGCCGCAGGTCTTGCGGGCGAGCCGGGCGCGCTGCTTCTCCGCGTAGCTGAAGCGCCGGCCACTGCCTGATCGCTCGAACACAAAGAACAGCGAGTATTCGTTGTCGTGGTTGCGCTTCTGGAAGTCGACCAGGTCCCAGCTGTGGCCGGTCTTCGTCATCAGCTGCACGATGGTGTCGTAGTTGCAGTTGAAGCAGTGATCCGGGTTCGCGCCCTCCTCGCCCACCTTCGGGTACTCCTCCTCATCCGGGACGTACAGGATCAGGTAACCGCCCTTCTTCAACACCCGCATCCACTCGCGCAGCGCCTCCTCCGCCGTGTGCCTCTCCATCATCATCTTCTCCGCCATCGCCCGCGCGATCGGGTTCGGCCACTTGCGCGGGTCATCGAAAGTCAGCGGGAAGTGCTCGAGCAGATGGGAGGCAAACACGAAGTCCATGCTGCCGGAGGCAAACATGGGGAGCTCGGCTGCGGTCTGGACACGCACATCCGGATTGATCGGGTGACCAAAGAGCACGCCATCCTTGCCGTTGTCGACGCCGATGAAGTGCGGGAAGGTCTTGGCGAGGCCGCACCCGAGATCCAAGCCCTGCCCGCGCGTCCACCGCACGATCTCCCACTTGATCTTCCCCGACTCATTGCCTTGCGGCGCGTTGATGTCCCAGACCATGGCTACCTCCTCACACGTTCAGAACCGTAGATAGGTTTTCTCCGCGTGGAAGGCATATGCCCGGTCAGACGCGGTCAGGAACTCTCGCACGGCTTCAGCCGCGCCGGGAAGACAGTCCGCATCGTCACACCAGATGATGCCGCCAGGCACCATGCGCGGGGCGAGATAGGCGAGTGACTCGCGATAGCTCTGGTACTGATCACAGTCGAGGTGCGCAAAGGCGATCGGCTCCATGGGGATCGCGGATTGCGGGAAGATACCGGGGATGACCCGTGCGCCAGGGCACAACGACCGCACGCGCTCAAGGCTCGTATCGGCAAAGTCACCCACCTGGTGGGAGTCGAGCTTGCCGCGGTAGGGAATGCCCTGGAAGGTGTCGTACAGGTAGACCGGGCGCAGCTGCGCCAACCCTGCCTGGGTGAGAAGGACGGCCGAGCCGCCCTGGTACACCCCCACCTCGAGGAAACAACCGGCCGGAGTCGCTTTCGCCTTGGCGATCATGGCCTCGAGGTGATGAGGCGCGATCAGGCTAAGCGGCCCGGCCACGAAGACGCTCCTCTAGCGTTTGGGAATAGGATCCCTGAAGCCATCGAGAGCGTCCAGCGCCGACTGATTCGGGCGCGGTCGCACATAGCCAATCAGTCTCGGATTGAACGCCCGAGGCGAGCCGCGATGCTTCTCGGTGGCGAGGTAACGCCGGTCGTGCCCGAACTGGTGACCGTCCTGGACATAGCCGACCTTGCTGTCACCGGTCACCAGGCCATGCGGCAGATCCGGATCAAAGACCGGAACGTCGGGGTCGACTGCGGCGCGGGGCGCTTCCTCCTCAGACGGCGGCGGTGGCAGATCCCGCGGGACCGCATTGGCGCGCATCAGGGCGGCTACCTGAACCGTCAGCTGTCGCAGTTCCTCTTGCAGATCGAGCACCCGGCGCTCAGCCGCCTCGGCGCGTCCTTCCGCCTCGACCGCTCGTTCCTCCAGCTCGCCCGTCGTATCGGTCGTGCTCGGTGCTCTGCTCGCCTCGAGCGCCTCCAGCTGCTCGCTATTGGTGGGCTCTGAGGGACTAGTACTTTTTGCGCGCGCCATCGTCTGATCTCCGGGAGGGGATGAAAGTGAGTCGGTCGACTCAGTCCCAGAGCGCATTGCCCACCCCGGTCCCGGTCACGACCACGAGACTACCGCGATAGCGTACCCCTAAGGCCGCAGGGCCGGGCGTGAAGACACCTCCGACCGCGGTCGCCGTACCCGACACCAGCGTATTGGTCGTCGTCACCGTTCCGGTACCTGTCACCTGGGTGATGATGTCGTATACGTTGACGGTGTAGGACGTGCCGGTGCCCAGACTCAAAACACTGAAACCGTAGAAAGCCCCCGGTGCCTGAGCCGGCGGATTGCCATCGGCCCTGCCCGGGCTCACCGTCGTCGTGCCGGCGGTGGAGATCGAGGTGTACTGACAGTTGCCCTGGGAGATCTGGATCGGCACTAGAGTCGGTCCAGATAGTTGTTGCGCTCGACGAAGCCTTCCACGCCCTCCACCTCCACGGTGTCATAGAAGGCATCGTTGTGCTCGCGCGTGTACATGTCCTCGGTCGGGCTCATCGGCTTGTGACTGTAGCCCTGACGGATGGAGGTGGCATCGACATCGTGGGTGGCCTGACTACCGGTCCCCATCTCGCCCGCCTCCCCCGGGGTGCGGGTGTCGGCCACCTCCTGGTCGGAGATGTTCGTACCCGGGGGCAGACAGGTGTAGCCCTCCCGACCCTGGTAGCGCCCCGATCCCGTGTTGCGCGTGGTCAGTCCATGCTTGGTGCGCGCGGACGCATCCGAGGCCCAGCCACTGTCCTCAACCCCTTCAGGTTGCTTGCCGGCCCGGACCTCGAATTTCTCCTGGACGATGCGGCTCATGAGGCATCAGAACCCGCCGTCGCCGGGGTAGGACTGACCGCCCGTCCAGGACTTCATGGGCTGCTCGCGGATGTCGGCGACTGCCTGATCCTCGATGTTCGTGCCGGGCGGCAGCGCGTTGAACATCGCGCGCTCCCCGGACGGAGTGCCCTTCTTGTCCAAGTACCCGCTGTCTTTGATGCCATCCCGGTCGAGCGTCTCGCCTCCGGAAGAGGGCAGGGTACCGACATCAGGCAGAGAAGATTCACGTGCCATCGAAACGCTCCTATTGAGTAAGGCCTGCGCCGACCTGGATCTGATAGTCGATCGTGCAGGCCGTCACCGCCGTCGCATCCGTCCCGGACACACAATACACGAGCGCGCCTTGCGGTACGGGGATGCCCCCGTAGCCTGAGGTGCCGCTATTGGTGTTGAGCACGAACTGATTCGCCCCGCCGATCGCCGCCGTGGCCAGCCCCTGCCCGCCGGCCAGGTAGGGCCCATAGGTGGTCGTCGCGAGAGAAACCGCCGTGCCCGTCGTGTTCGTATTCACGATCGTGATCACGGAGATCTGCTGACCGCTCGCCGTCGCCGTGCCCCCGGTGGTGTAGGTCGAGGTGCCGAGCGTCTGCAGATAGGTCGTGAGGGAGAACAGCTGCAGGGCTGCGAAGGCGACGAACTTGGAGGTCTGGCCGCCGCTGCCGGCGGTGACAGACCCGAGGTTCGCGTCCTGCCGGCTCAGGTAGGACGGATCCGTCTGGTTTTTGACTGCCTGCGACATGCGCGCTTACCTGAGGATATTGCCGTTCACAGGCTGGATGGAGACCTGCAGGATCGGGATGATCACCGCGGTCGCATCCGTCCCCATGACGAACGTGATCGAGTCGCCCTCGTTCATCGGCAGGCCACCGAAGCCGATGCCTGGAGCGCCCGGCGGGCCCTGGTTGCTGGCCGTGAAGGTCTGCGTCCCCCAGGCCTGGGTGGTGTTCGTGCCGCCCAGGGTATTGAGCGCATACGGTCCCTGGTAGCCGCCTGCGATGCCGCCTGAGGTGCCGCCCACCGAGACGTTCGAGCCGGCAGTCGAGGTACCCCCGATGGTGAAGGGTCCGACCGTGTTCGTGGCCAGGGAGACCGCGGTGCCGGTCGTATTGGTGTTCGACACGTAGAGTGCCGACATCTGGGTGGCCGGGTTGGTAGCGGTGCCGGCGACCGTGTAGGTCGAGGTGCCCGCTGTGACCGTGGCGAACGTCACGCCCCATACGACCATCTTGGTCCAGGCGACGAACTTGCCGCTCGTGGAGCCTGAGCCGGCCGAATTCTGCGCCAGCTGCACGCCGATGCGCGCGAGCACCGCAGGCGCATCGTATCCCACCTGACCGACAGCATTGTTCTGAGACACGTTCTACTCCGACGCGGGCCCTCGCAGACGATTTAAGAATCCGGGGGAGAGCGGCCCTCGAGGAACCCGGATGTTCACTGTCATGGCGTAAGTACGCCGTACTTACCCCGTACTTACGCTGCGCTGTCCCACTTCACGATGCGGGCATTGATGGCGAGGGTGTGCACGATGCCGAACCCACCGACGTAGTACCAGGCGATGCCCTTGCTGCGACCGTAGTCGCCCGGGATCTTGCCGCGCATCTCCTCAGGACACGTGATCGCCTCGGCGACGGTGTCATTTCCGAAAAAGAACATCCAATCGCTCTGTCCGTTGGTCCACTGCACCATGTCACCGCCGGTCGCGGTGGCGATGCCGGTCGAGCCGTTGCCCTTGGCCAGATTCGTCTGTTCTACGTACCTGCAATTCTCGTAGCGGCCGATTTCTGCGTTCATAATCAAGCCCATACCCGTATCGGAATACTGGTGTATCCCTTCCAGGTTGTTCTTGAAGCCGCGCAGCGTGGACGGCCAGGAGAGGTTGTAGTAGTCGTCGGCGATGTACGCGGGGATGTTCCGCTCCTTCATCGCATCGACGATGGCTTTCGCGTGCGCGTTCGAGTACGCGACGTTGTTCGTGCCGGTCACCGTGCCGTTGGTGTAGAGGGTGATGGCCACCGCGGAGGAGCCGCCGGTCGGGATCACCCGCAGCAGAGTCTGGTTGAACTGGCCCCAGGTCAGACGGTCGAGCGTCTTGACGGTGTCGTTCTTCAGGCCCTTCTTGATGATGTCCTCAACCGGGTACTTGGACAGATTGTCCAGGAAGCCCGAATACGGGATTGAGTTGCCGGCCTCCGTGATCGTGAGGGTCCCTTGGGTGATCGTTAAATTGGTCTCAGGCATCGTGTTGGTCTCGATGAGTACCTGACCCACCTGAGCCACATCTGAGACCACGTCCCACGTGAACGTGTTGCCCTTGCGCTTGCCCTGCTGCGCCGAGTCGTGAACGTCGGCGAACTGCCTGAACTTGGTCAGCGGCTGCACCGTCATGCGCAGCACGTTGGACAACTGCCGGGAGTAGAGAAAGCCGCCCAGTGTATTGACGGCCCAGACTTGACCTGCCACGCAAACCCCCAAGGTCGGGAGCGTGCGCGGCTTGAAAGGTGCGCTAAAGAGCTCCCGAGATCATGACCTGCGGATCCGGTGGGCTCGCTGCTGCCCGCGCGCTCGCGCGATGGCATCGATCTGCTCACTCACCGGGACCTCACGATCCTCATCCTGTCTCGCGGGCTGTCGGCCGGCCGACTGAGGCGGATTCACGATCGTGCGTTTGCGATCGGCCTTGGATCCAGGAGGGTTCTGTCGCGGTACGCCAGGCCTTGCAGAGACCCGTTGACCGGAATTCGCGAGCATCGGCGCAAAGTCTTTGCGCATCTGATCCCCGACCGCCTTGTACGCATCCTCGATGCGTGTAGTCGGCTTCGCGTCGGCGAACGTTCGCAGTCGCTGACGGAATATGGGGGCCAGCAGCTCGTTACTGAGCAGATCCTCTTGGGTCGCTTCGGCGCGATCCACGACTCGCTGGGTCGCGATCTGCTGGGTGACCAGTCGGCTCACGTCTGCTTGGGGAATCCCAGCAGGACGCTTGATGACCGATACCAGCTTCTTTACCGCTTCCTCATCACCCATGCTTGCGGAGAGGATGATGTTCTCCAGGTCGCTGTCATCGACCTCGACCGGCGCTTCCTTGGGGGTAAGCTCGGCCTGCGAGGCGGACCGTAGCGCCTCCTGCGCACGCTGTAAAGTCTCCTCCGCCTGGTTGGTGGCGGCGGCCGACTCGCGCAGCTGCTTGAGTGTGAGCCAGCGCTCCTGGCCTGCGACGATGCACCGGTAGTAGCGGACCCCGTCGACGACCTTCTCATCCGCCTCATCCTGAGTCTCGCCGCCTGCGCTCTCCGGGGGATCCTCGGCCGCTCCCTCGCCCTGGAGACGCCGGGCTTCCGCGCGCTCGGCCTCCTCCTCCTCGAGGCGCTCCGCCTCCTCATCCCGGGCCGCCTGCTCAAGCTCCGCCTGTCGCGCCAGTGCCTCGGGGCTGTCATCGAATTCGCCGTTCTGAAAGCGGCCGGTGACCCGCTCTCCATCGACGTCCATCATCTCCGGTGCCCGGCGGGCATCCTCGCTGCGGGCGATCTCCTCCATCCGCGACAGGCGATGGTTGTTGCGCGCCTGCCGGACGGCTTCCGGATCCGGTCGGGCCGCATCCTCCCCTCCGCCTCCGCCGCCCTCCTGGTCATTGCTGACGTACAAGAACTTCACCGGCGGGATAGGGTGGGGTCTGAGTATTTTCTTCATTCGCCGTGCTCCTGTCGGATAAGTGCCTCCGCGTTGCGGCCGGCTTCGATCGCCTCGCGCAGCCAGGTGCGCACCTTCTGCGCAACCCGGGCGTTCAGCTGCAGGGCCGCAATCTCCTGGGTGGCATAGGGGTCGATGGTGACCAGGGCTTCTTGGGCTTTCGCCAGATCCTCTCTCGCCCGGTTGATCAGATACTGACCAATCGGATCAGTGTCGCAGAACTGCTCGACCTCGCGCCCAAAGACTGCGGTCTCGAAGTCCGCATCGCCTCGCATGCCCGCCTCACCATTGCCGGAAGGATTATTCAAATTTTAGTCACTTCACGCCGCGCGCGGACCGGGCGCGCCGGCTGCTTGCTGCTTCTGGAGTTGCTGTTGCTGCAGAGCGCCCTGCGCCTGCGCCGCCTGATTCTGGACCGCCCCTTCCGCCTGCAGGGTGCGTGACACTTCCGCCTGCCGATCGATCTTCTCGAGCTCCATCAGATGACCGATGAGGAGATGCCGGCTCTGGTGATCATCCTCCTTGTGCGCCGTCAGCAGCTTGACCATGTTGCCCTCGCGGGCCGTGACGAGCTTCACCACATTCGACTCATGCTTATTGCGCTTCTCGATCTCGGAGGTCTGCAGTTTCTTCACGAGCGCCTGAATCGTCTGCTGCAGGCGGACCTTCTCTGGATCCTGGCCGTTGTGCAGGAAGCGCACCGCGTCCCGGTAGCCGGCGAGCGCAAACAGCTCTTTGAAGACCTCCTGCAGGTCAAGACCCGGCACCGGCTTCACCGACAGCTGTGAGCACATCGAAAGCGCGCCGGTGAAACGCTGCTGCTTGGTGGTGGGGTCGGTCGCGCCCATCCCCAAGTTGACGTTGACCGCCAAGCGCTTCTCCAGCACCGCATCCGTCACCTCGTTCACGCCGAAGCGTTGCATGACCTTCGCCTTTTTGCCGGCGATGGCCAGGAGCACCTGGTCGGTCTCATAGAACTGCTCGAGCAGAACCAGCTGACGCAGGCACGGCAAGAGGAAGGTCTGAACCAGCGTCATGAGGATGTACTCGGTCATCATCATCGCCGGGGACTGCACCGCATTCACGGTACGGAAGCTCTCGCGCGGGTTGCGGGTCTGCGCAAGCGTCATGGGGTTGAAGCTGCCGCCCAGGGAGTCAAAGTCCGCATCGTTGCGGTTGCGCTCCTCGTACACGGATCGCGGCAGGTCCGGCCAGGTCATCTCCTTAACGTCCTTCTCCGTGTCGTTCACCATGGTGATGCGGCCGGGGACGTTGCGCACGAGACCGGTGGTGTCGACGTTCGCGCTGCGCTTGACCAGGTAGGCTTTGTTCAGGATGAACTTGAGATTATCGCTCGCCTGGTTTTGCAGGTCGTTGGCCTCATCAGCCAGAGGACGCAACAACGTCGCGAGTGAGTTGGGGACCGCCTTGTGCGTCTCGAGCACGCAGGTGCCGATGACATACGGACGCTCGCCGAACCAGACATTCTCCTCGAGCGGCTCAGGCTCGGTGAGCATGTACTTGGATCCGAGCATGTAAAACTCGTAATCCTCCCCGCGCCACCGGTGGATGTGACGGTGCACCCACACGATGTCGTAGTCCGTCACCTCACGAGGCTGCTGGGTGGCATCCTGCTGCAGGCCGGTGCGGGCTGCGCGCGTGGTCTCATCCTGTCCGCCATCGACGCAGGCGGCGATCACATCCTCCGGTAAGGACCGCCACTTGCGGCCCTTGGGATCCGGCAGGCGCATCCGCTCCTTCACCGCCTCCACATACATCGGCATCAACTCAATCAGGTAGGGACTGGTGTTGACGACGTCGTACCACTTCGCGGACGGGTCGAAGCGGAAGTTCTCCATCGCGATGAGCTCCTGGACCGGGCGATCCTCCTTCACCCGGTAGTCGCCCTTGCGCGTCTGGATCGCGCTGTATTTCCAATAGCTGTGCGCGATCACGATGCCCTGGCTCATCGCATCCTGTAGCGACCCTAAGGCGAACTGGAACCAGGGCATGGTGACGGTCAGACGCTCCTGCAACACCTGTTGCATCACCTCGGCGGAGACGACCTCCTCGATCTCCGCCGGGTTCGCGGCCGAGACCTCGATCAGGTCCAGGTTGCTGAAGAGCGCGGCGCACAAGGCCGCCTCGTTCTTGCGCATCACGGTGCGGATCTTGGGCCGGTAGAGGTTGCTGCGCTTCCTGAAGGTCTCCGAGTTGTACTTGCTGTCGGAGGGGTGTTGATTGTTGAAGGCCCGGAGCGCGTCCTCGAGCGGCTTGCGGAAGTTCGTGTCCATGAAGTCGGTGCTGGTACGGAAGGCGTTCCTGGCCCGGCTCTCCCAGTCCGGTAGCGCGTCCTCGTCCTCCTCACCCTCCTCGAAGTCCTCATCGACTTCCGGGTCATCGTCGGCGCCCGCGCGGCCGAGGCGATAATCGCGCGTGTCCGGATCATCGATGCCCGGCGGCGGCTCGGGCACCTGCATAGGTCCCCCCACCTCGTCCTGCTCATCCGCCATGCGTCGCAGCGGCGCGTTGCCCTCGGGCGGGTCCTTCAGGTGTGGCTGCTTCTGCGGTCCCCGGGAGGACACGTAAGGCCGATACCGCTGGTTGCTCGCCATGCTCGTCAGTCCTCAATGCACGGGAATACGGCGACTCGCGCCTGTCCGGCTCGCACCTGTTTCATCAACATCTGCTGCAGCGCCAAGTCCTGGTACACAGCCCGATCGACCGCCTTTGAGATCTCCTGTGTCCACAGATGCTTCGCAAGATCCCGCGAATACAAATATCCGCCGAGCACATTTACTTTCCACGGCTCAGCCAAGGAGGGCCAACCACCTTGCGGCGGCAGCAGGATCGTTTTCCGCGGTGCCAACAGTTCGAGCAGCTGCTCGGAGGCAAGCACGACGGGTGTGCCCAGGAGCAGCGTGGTCAGGAATTTCCGCCTGTTCATAGGCTCACCAGTTGATGGCACGGCGGAACTGAAAGGTCCACGCCAACCAGTCGATGCACAGGCCCTCACATCGAGATCGACCATCCATTGACTGGTCCCACCTGGAATAGAACCGAGGACGCCAGAGCCAGGGCCCGGACCAGCGGCCCACATAGATACGATCGGTCATCCGGTTTCGCACAAGGGCATCCTCAGAAGCTCGTGCAGGCGCGGAAAGCGCGTGCGGTTGCGCATCGCATCGGCCAGGTGCAGCGAGTCGAGGGTCTCGATCGGCACATGGAGGCCATCCGCATTGCGGGCGTAGCTGTGCGGCCTGCCCGCATCATCCCGCTGGGTGATGAGGTCCACAAACTCGATCCTGCTAGCTGAAGACATCAGCGCCACCCCCTTAACTGTCGACCCGCCATCACTTCTCGTTTCAGGTCCGCCGGGATCACCGGCATCGTCTCCCCGTCCCAGAGGCCCCGCGGCAGTCTGAACGCCTCGAGCATGGCGCCTGCGAACTTGACGGCCACGGCACAGGCCTCGTGGACGGTGCCGATCTTGTTCCGGGGCAGGAGGCTTGAGAAGCCCTCCCGCCCGGTCTCAAGTGTCACGATGCTTGCGATCAAAGGGTGACGCAGGATGAGATTGTGTCCGGCGAAGGACACGAGCCAGTAGTGGTTGGGATACACCCGCGCCAGCTCGACACTGATCGCGTGCGCAAGCTCCAGGTCCCGGAGCTCGTCCGGGTTTCCAGGCTCGATATGGACGATGTGATCATTCATGGCGTGCGGAAAGTACCCAGACGCATGTACCCGCCCAGAGGGGTTTTTTCACCCGGCCAGGGGATGGGTCCTGTCACTTCCCAATCCGCCATTTCGGGCTCGTGATACCAGGCAACCCCCTGCGTCCGGCCATAGTCGCCGGGGATCCTGCCCCGAATCTCGTACACAGTGCCCGGGGGCAACGCTTCTCTCGCCCAGATATGCAGCTGCTCAAGATGCTTGGGCATATCCCGTAGCCACGCCGCTGTAGTCTGCTCTCGCGGAAAAAAATCGACGACGGTCACAAGCCGACCGTTGATCTCAATCGCGCGTCCCTGTTCTTGTCCTGTCATGACGCGGGGCCAGGATCAGGGAATTGCGTACGCAGCTGCTCATTGTCGTGAAGCGCCTGGCGCAACAGGTAGCCCTCGAGCGCCCAGATCTTCTGCACGGCGGACTCCCGCGCGACCCGCCGGCCGAGGCCCTCATCGAAATTCGATTCCGACGCGCAGGCGCTCTCGCCGATCACCGTGAAGCCGTTGAGCAGTGACAGGCAACACACGGTCGTCGTCGTGCCGGGAAAGCGATAGTACTGCTCGCGTGTGATGACATCCTGCACCCGCTGCGGTGTGACCCGCGGCGCTACCAGTCCCTTGGCTTTGATCTCTTCCTCGACTGTTGACATGTCAGTTACCTCAGTCGCTTTAGATGGAGTGTTTGGTAATCCCCGCATCGCTGCGGAGCACAGGGGACCGAACATACACACGGGCGCTCATCCTGAGACATCGACCGCCGGGGCGCTCGAGCCGGGCGAATCCGCCAGAGACTTGTCGGGATCCTCTTGCGCTTGCGCCGCCTGCGCTTTTCGCATGGCTTCCTCGTGAGCGGCATAGGGATTCAGCGGGTAAGTTCTTCCACCGACGCCAGCCGCGGCCATCTTCTGCTCGATCATCTGGTCAACATAGTGCAGTAAGCCGGGCGGTGTCGGCGTGCCGGGTACTCTGACCCAGATCTGCTGCGGCTGAGTGTTGTGCGGATTGTCGTACCGTTGCACGAGCATTCCGCTGTAATACTGGAGTACGGGCGTGATGTTGAATCCGTCGAGCGGCTGCTCGTACACAACGAGCGACAGAGGACCGCTGTACGGGAGATCGGGGCCTCCTGCGTCTTCAGCAGTCTGCACGGCCTGAGCAGGGGTGTCGTTGACAGGGATTGGCATGGTGGACTCCGGTCGGTAGTTGAGATGGCCGCTGTCGCAATAGAACTCGATGTTCCCGCACACGAGGTTGAAGTGTGAGCGGCACCCGGACAACACGCGGATCGAGCGGCTACCCTCCGCGGTGTCATAAAACGTCAGATCATCGAAGCTGCTCCCCATTACCGCCCACTTTGGCCCACCGCCCGTGTAACGCCCCTGGAAGGGCGCAAAGATGCGATGGCTGTGCGGGGTGTCGCAGCATCCTGGACAGTTAAACTCGATGGCGAATGCATCGCCGATCAGATCGGGTTCGTGGTGGTGCTCCTGATCGCCGAGCCGGTAAAACTCCGGGAACAGCGCCCGCAACCGGATCATGACCCGGGATACCCTTCCGGTGGGACAAAGCGCGGGGGCCGGTAGATACCGGTCGTGCCCATGTCGGTCGAGTCGAAGCGCCGCCCGTTCGAGAACTGATAGATGCCGTGGTCCGGGGCGCGAAACTCCGAGCCCCAGGCGCGCTCGACCATCTCCAAGAGACTGAAATCACGGCTCGTGACCTGACGACCCAGGGCCGGATTGAGAGGAGGTAAAGGCATACGGATTCCTCACCAGGCGACTTCATCGTTGGCCATCCGCTCGCGCTCGCTCGCCTGGTCGCGCAGCGTACGCAGTTCGTTCAAAAGTCGCACCATGCGGGCCCGGTTGACCCGGTCCTGCGCCTCGAGCAGCTGCTCGAGCTCCCAGTCGTTCAACCACTCACTCATACGACATCCGGCTCCAGCGTGCGCTGACTCGGATCATCCGGCGGCTGCGGCTCCGCATCGTAAAGGCGCGCTGTCGCGTCCAGCAAGTCAACCTTGCCGCCAAAGGGGAAATAGTCGAACTGCCACCGCAGCCGCTCGCTGACGTCATAGATGTGCTTCTCCTCGTCCATGCGCATGATCGGCCGGGCGATCCGGTACTCGTATCCGGCCTTCACCATGGAGCGTTGTAGCCGGGTGAGACGCTCGTCCTCCGTGGGGTAGGGCAGGTAGAAGCGATGCGCCTTCAGGTCCGGCACGAGCCGCTGGATGCGATCGAGCTTGCTGTCCTCGCCATCCCGAGGCCAGGATAACTCGATGATCTCAAAGTAGTTCCCTTCCGCTTTCTGCCGTTCCTCGAAGTAGTCGAGATCGGCCTGCGCGCCAAAACTCTCGTACCCGCAGATCAAGCCCACCATCCCCGGCGAATCGACCCACTTGTTGCGCAGGTCCCGGAACCAGCGCCACCGTTCCGAGAGATTCATTTTGTGGTCTACGCCGTCCAGGAGGTATTTGTTGCTGGCCGCATCGATGCCGATCACGACCATCGCCGTATTGGCCGAGGTCTTCTTCCGAGACCGCGCCGGGTCGACCAGGAGATAGCCCATCAACGTGCGCGGTCGGACCTCGTAGACCTGCAGGTCGCGCACATCGAACATGCGCTGACTGCCGGCAAGCGGTGAGCAGAGCATCTGGCAGGCGAGGGTCGAATCGAGCGATTTCTTTTTGCGCCTGCTCCACTCGCGCCTGGAGAAGAGCACCGGGTCGCCGTGCTTCTGCCCGTTGTGGGTGGCCGGGTAGATCCGCGGGATCGCAGCGCCCCGTTCCATGATCGTCTGGTAGGTATCGGCGAAGTGGTAGCGGGTGCCGATGATCCAGGTCCGGCCGCCTTCCGTAGACAGGTTGCCGGCGAGCGACCAGGCCTCCGTGGTCTTCATGATCTGGTCGGGGGTACCCACTGAGCTTGGGACGACCACGTCATCAAGCACCATCAAGCGAAAGTGGACGCTGACAGGGGAGCCATCGACCAGACCCCAGGCCTCGAGGGTCCCTTCCTTGGGATTGCCGTCCCTGCGCACGATCAGGCCTTTCTGGACGCTCCACCGCGGGCTCTCGACCTGCGGGTTCTCATAGAGGACATCGGGGAAGGCCCACTTCAGGACTTCGTTGCTCTCCAATTCCTGCTTGATCTGCTCGACGAACTTCTCGGCGATGCCTTTGGTGTGGGAGAACAGGCCACAGGTGATCTCCCGGTCGCAGACAATCTCCTGAATGATCCCGCCGAAGGTAATGACGGTGGACTTGTAGTGCTCGCGCGCCCAGATGTCGATGTAGCCATCGGGGTTCGCCTCCACCTCCCGACAGCGCCGGTAGATCCAGTCGTGAAGGCAGTCGACCCTTCGCAGGATGCGAACGATCAGGTAGTAGCGGTCAGCCTTTACGAGGCGGCGGATCGCCTCTTTGTCCGTGAGTCCTTTGTCCTCCCTCACCCACTCCCGGATCAGATCCGGGATCGGCACCAGCGGGGCTGTCGTCTTCTGAGGAGGCCGCCGCGATACGGGCGAGCCGGGCGTAATAAGCGCCGATGAGCTCGGGCTCCCCGGGGGCATTGTTTTTCACCTCAAAGGGCTTGCCGGGCGGCGTGGAGATCTCTGCGGCGACGTAGTTGCGCCAGGCGAGCTTGCGTCGATTCTTCAGCCAGAAAATGATCGCTGTCGAGTCTGGCGGCACGTGCTTGACCACCGGCACCCGCAGGACGCGCTTCTCCTGGATGAGACGGACTTCCCCCTTCGTCCCCTCGACTTTCTTGGTCTCGACATAGTCGTAAGTGAAGATCTCTTCCGAGTCAAAGCTGTAGCCGGTCGCGCGCTGGTAGAGGGAGCGCTCGACCCGGTCATCCGCGGCTTGCTTGCCTGGCTTTAGGGCTGCGCGGAACTTCGGCCGCTCATGTACCCAGCGCTGCAGTGTTGCGACCGAGACATCGAGCGCCTGCGCGATCTCCCGCTCGGTCGCCCCGAGCTTCGCCATCGCTTTGGCGATCCGGCAGAAGGAAGGTTGGTACTTGGCGGGCGCGCCACCGCCGACGCCGCGGCCGACGCCGGTCGATTTCGTCATGGGACGCGGTCAGCGCTTGCGGTTGCGCCTCACGGCGGCATTGGCGGTGCGGATGGCCCGGCCCTCATCGCCGGTCTCCTCGAGCACTTTGTTCGCAACAGTGGCGAACTGCCGTTTCTTCTTGGGGGTGGTCGCCTTGTGCGTGTGTCGCTTCGCATCACGAGGTGTCCAGGGCATCTCACTCTCCTGCCTGTTGGGTCATCAACGCGTATTCCCGCCAGCTGAGGTCCAGTTGACTGGCGATGAAATGCTCCATTGCCACCGCCACCTGGTGCTGCCGGTAATAGGGCGCCCGCGGATCATCGCCAGGCTCCTCACCGTTGAGGTTCAGAAACTCCTGGTCGAATTCGTCAATGTCGACATCCCGGATACCGGCTTTGACACAGAGGGCTTTCTCGATGAGCTCGTGCAGCGCGATGCACATCTCCGCGCGCCAGTCCGGGAGCGCCGAGATGCGCACCTGCCAGGTGCCATCCGGATCCACCCAGTAATCCCCGACCGTGTCGTAACGCTGGGATGCGTGGGGAATGGTCTCGATGATGATCCGCAGCACGGGACAGTCAGCTGCCGGTGACGCTTTTCAGCGCGGCTTCGGCTTGTTCCGCCTTGGCGGCCTGGCCCTTCTGGTAGGGCATCCACTCGCAGTAGGGCGTGCCGTCGGTCGGGGCGACGTCCTCATCCTGGAGCAGTTGGACGTGCTGTAAATGGAACACGTGACCGCTCTGCAGGAACGCGCCGATGTTGATCTCGCGGTCGTTGTGCACGTAGGTGACGAGCGCGGCTTCCGGCTGTGACGGATCGATGGCATCGTGCGGACGCCGCAGCAGCACAACACGACCGACAGTGGGCTTGATCATCAGCTGTCTCCCTCATAGTTGGAGTAGCCGTTATAGCCCGTCACCGGTCGATACGCACGGCCGCCCTTCACGTAGAGCTCCAGGCGCGCCGGCAGATTCGCATTCTCCCGATGCAGGATCGTCGCATCGAGATCGTAGTCGCCCACGAGATTCGGCACATCCCGCCAGGCGTGCGGGCAGCAATCATGGGTCTCACGGCGACCCTGGAGACGTTGCATCTGGCCTTTCTTCATGATCGGTCCTCATCCCCCCGCACGGGGGGAGACATGACTAGCCGGGTGCCGATAAGCAAGCGGGGGTACTCCCCTCGAGGGTCGGGTTGATCAGGTCTGCACCGGTCTACAATCGGCGATCCTTACGGCACTACCCCGTCCGGTTTCTCCCTAGTGACGGGTCGCATCACCCTCCCGACTAGATCCTCGAGGATCCTCGGGCCGAAGGCTTCTCCACCGCGGTCCCCTTTGCACCGGCAGTCAGGGGCGATAATCCTTACAGAACACTGATCTTCCCCACCCCGTCAACAGGTTTCCCCCCTCGGGTGTGGAATGGAGTGAGGCGATGCTAAGGCAGAAAACCAAAGTTGTCGACGTACCAGAGGTTGCCCTGCAGGCCGGTCTGGTCCTGGATCGCGACCTTGTAGAGGCTCGTGCCGCCGGTGGCTTTCGGTCCCAGACACAGCGCGGAAAAATCAATCGTGTAGGTGCCCCAGACGCCGACCGCCGGCACAGGTCCGTAGTTGAGCAATTCCGCCGCTGTCACCGTACAGCTGTCTGGGAGCTTCTTGTCACCCACCATGATCACATACACCTGCCATTTCTGGCCGGCGTGAGTGGGCTTCAGCGCGAAGGTGAGCTTGCTGTAGGGACTCGCATCGAAGTTCCACAGCGGCACGGTACCGCCTGCAAAGGGCAGGAAGCCGCCGTACGCGTTCGTGGTGATGGAGATGTCGTACGCGCCGGAGAGCGGCTTGCCGGAGGTGTCCTGGTAGTTCGGGCTGCTGCCTTGCGGGAGTCCGAAGCTATAGTCACCCCCCCAGCTGAACACGCCGTTGTAGTAGACCCAGAACGGCGGGACGCTCGAGGTACTGCCTGCCGTACCGACGATGGTGGCCACCCCCGAATAGGTGCAGTGATAGGTCGCAGGCGTGAGCGCCTCGGCCGCCTGAGTACAGGCGCTCTCGGTCGGGTAGCTCGAGCCATTCGCATCCAGCTTCCATTGTGGCTCAGTCACCGACCAGGTCGGGGTGGCGCCGTGGGCTGCGAAGGTCGCCATCACGAGGATCCCGATCAGGGTCCCGATCGTGAAGGCATGACGATGGAGGAAGGAATCAGCAGGGTTTCTCGACACAATGGTCTCCTTGCGGTGTAGGGACAGCGCCTGCGCCGTTCAATCGCTCGATCTCCGCGGCGAGCCGCTGGTTCTGCTCGATCAGAAGCGCGTTCTGCGCGAGTAGCTTCTCATACTCCTCCCGCAGGCCCGCAATGCGCTCGGCGTACGCGGCAAACTCCGCCGCGCGCGGCGCACTGATGCTGTCGAGGCCGTACTGTGTCTTGTACGCGCTGATCTGCTCATCACTCCAGCCCTGTGCTTTGAAGATCGCCGTGAGCGCCTTGTCCAGGTGGTTGACGATGCCGGCCAGCTCGGTCGTCGTCTGCTCGACCTTGGCTCCCATGCCATAGCGCAGATGCTTCAACTCCTCGGCGAGTGGGATCACCAGTTTCTCGCGGAAGTCCCCGAGCGCACGGTTCAGCTTGTCCTGGTTGCCGACGTGCTCCTCGAAGCGACGCACGAGGGCACCCACGTTGGCTTCCATGCGCGAGATGGTCGTAGCGACCAGATATTGGGCTTCCGACTGCGCGACATATTGCCTTTCCAGCCTCGGGGCGGCGGCGGCTAGCTCCTGCGTAGCCGGTCGTTTGAACCAACGGGTCAACCTGTTCATTTATA
>Ga0335082_10000476_pt1 | contig 41475 bp, 39 predicted proteins | sample Lox_Sample_41_FD_206718 | JGI IMG/M metagenome (GOLD analysis project Ga0335082, IMG submission 206718) | Soil microbial communities from Loxahatchee National Wildlife Refuge, Florida, United States - Lox_Sample_4.1 | ecosystem: Environmental > Terrestrial > Soil > Wetlands | place: USA...
GGAAAGTTCCTGCCCCAGCCGCGCATCGCGGTGGCTTGGAGCCCGTTCGGGCCCAAGACGGTTTTCCGCGCCGGATTCGGCATGTACAACGACTTGCAGGACGCGCTGGGATACCGCGCCGACCAGAATGCGCCCTTCAATCCCGTGTACAGCCTGGCCAACATCCCGGTGAGCAGCCTGCCCATCGATCCCAACGCGCCGGTGCCGCCGGCGGCGAAGCTGGTGCCCGGCGGAGTCCAGCCGGACATGAAGACGCCCACGCTGATCTCCTACTCGCTGCGGGTACAGCGCGAGCTCTCGCCGAACACCTCGCTGACGGTGGCCTACGTGGGGTCGCACGGCTATCACGAGCTGACGGGGGTGGACGCCAACCAGCCCTTCCCGGTGATCTGCCCGGCGGCGCCGTGCCCGGCGACCTACCCGGCCAGCTTCACGGCGCCGTTCGCGCCATTCGCCGGACAGCCGGTGCCGGCCGGCACCTTCTACGTTCCGACGACGACGCGGGCCAATCCCGCGCTGGCCAATACCTGGACCTGGTTCTCGGTGGCCACCAGCGCCTACAACGCCTTGCAGGTGGATGTGAACCGGCGATTCAGCCACGGGCTTTCCTTGCGCGGGGTCTACACCTGGTCGAAGGCCCTGAACAACGGGGATTCGCTCAACGCGACCACCTCGGCCAACGCGCCGGCCCTGGTTGCCAACCCGTTCGACCTGCACAGCGATTGGGGGCTGGCGACCTTCGACATCCGGAACATCGGCGTGATCAGCGCGCTGTACGAGCTGCCGATCGGCCGGGGCAAGCGCTTCGCGGGGAACGTGCAGGGCGCGGCGGACAAGCTGGTGAGCGGCTGGTCGGTGATGAGCATCGTCACCGCGCAGGCCGGGTTCCCCTTCACCCCGCAGCTCAGCTACAACCCCTCGCGCAATGGAGACACCCGCAACCCGGTGCGGCCTTACCTGAATCCCAATTTCACCGGGCCGGTGATCCTGGGGAACCCGAACCAGTGGTTCGATCCGAATGCTTTTCTGGCGCCGCCTCCCAACAGCGGGTTCTACGGCAACGTGGGCCGCGACTCCTACATCGGGCCCGGGCTGGCGACCTGGGACTTCTCCACGGTGAAGGACACCAAGATCAGCGAGCAACTGAACCTTCAGTTCCGCGCGGAGATGTTCAACCTGCTGGACCGGGCGAACTTCAGCACCCCGAACCTCATCGTGTTCACGCCCACCGGGGTCTCGGGGACCGCGGGCGCCATCAACAGCACATCCACCACGGCGCGGCAGATCCAGTTCGCCGTGAAGCTGCGCTGGTGACGGCGATCTGAGTTGTGCGGATGGGCGCGGCGATGTACAAATCAGCGCAGGACATGAACCCGCCCAAACTGTACACGCCGCGCGACGCCGCCAAGGTGCTGGGGATCAGCTATCCCACGCTCAAGCAGTGGATCTACAAGAAGCATCTGAAGACGGTGAAGACGCCGGGCGGGCACCACCGCATCCCCGAGACCGAGGTCGACAAGTACCTGGGGCACGTCTCCGACCGGGTGGGACCGGAAAAACGGCGGGCGAACTTCCGGCGCATGAGCGGGCGCAACCAGCTCATCGGGCGGGTGGTGGACCTGAAAGTCGATGGGCTGATCGCGCAGGTGACGCTGTCCATCGGCGACCAGCGGATCACCTCCATCATCACCGCCGACGCGGTGCGCGAGATGCGCCTGAAGGTGGGGCAGACGGCGGCGGCCATGATCAAGTCCACCGAAGTGATGATCGTGCTGCCATAGGAAGTGGCTTCTCGTTTCCCGCTTTACTCCGCTTACGACGCGTGAAATTCCAGAAAGCGGCGAACGATCAGCGGGGGCAGGTCGGCTTTGGCGCGCTTCCGTGCGAAACCCAGGTCGTGCCCGACCCCTTCGGCGATCAGCAGAGAATTCCTCCCGGCAAGAAGCTTGAGAGCCGCTTGCATCTCCTCGGGCGAGGCGAAGGGATCCTTCGTGCCCTGGACGAACAGGGCCGGAGTGCGCAGGCGGGGGAAATGGCTGGTGCGGAGCTGTGCCGGCTTGCCGGGCGCATGCAGAGGGTACGAGAGCAGGAGCAGACCGTCGGCGAGCTCCGGGCGGTCGGCGGCGGCCATGGTCGCCTGACGCCCGCCATACGACTGGCCTCCCAGGAAGATCTTCCCTGGAACGAGACCGCGCAGCACCTCCACCGCCCGCATGATCCCCGCCTGGTCGGCGGTGGCGGAGCCCATCGGCGGCCCGTGGGGCCGGCGCTGCCGGAAGGGGAGATCGAAGCGAAGGACGGCGTATCCCGCCCCGGCGAACCCCTCGGAGAGCGCGGCCAGGAGCGGGGCCTGGCTATCGGAACCCGCGCCGTGAGTGAGAGCGATCGCTGCCTTGATGTGGTCGGGGCGGCGCAGCAGGCCGCGGACCGCAGGCTCGGCATGGTCGTCGAAGATCGATTCCTCGCGCATGCCCTATTGTCGCAGGAACGCCTTCGCGATCGGAGCAGCGCCGCCTAGTTCCTGGCTTGTGGTTTCTCTTCAGACTCCGCAGCCAGGGCGTCGCAATAGCGGTGGATGGCGCGGCGCTGGTGGTCGTCCATGCAGAGGAACTGGAAGCCGTAGCGGTGCCCGCGCACGTCGCGGACCGAGGCGTAGACCGCGGCCAGCCGCGGCACCTCCAGGCGCACGACTTCCCCGATGTACAGGTCGTGGGCCACGGTCGCACCCAGGCCGCCCTCGGCCAGGACGTGGCAGCGGCCCCTGGCCTTGGCCACCGGCGTTTCCTCCCAGAACTGGACCAGAGTGACCGGCAGGTCGACCGCGAAGCGTTGAAAACGACGAGTGCGCATGTCCTCTCCTCAAAACACCAGTTCAGGCCGATTCCTTCTTGGCATCGACGAAGGTCACGATGCGCTCGGCGAAAGTTCGGGTCGAGGGCAGGCTCCCGTCCCGGCGGTAAGGGACCAGGTAGGGGTCGCAGAGCTTGCGGATGTCCCAGATCGCCAGGCGCAAATGGTCGAGGCGGTGTTGGAGATCGAGCAGGATCTGCTTGGGCGGGATGGTGGCGTCGCGTTCCGCGCGGCCGAACTGCCGCCCCGCGTCCACCAATTCGAGCCGCAGGGCCCGCATGCGTTTCTTGACATCGGTCATGAGTGCACACCTCTACTACGCCGGGGCCCGGTGGCCGGGCGTACCTCTGTTATGAAGGATCTTGGGGATGATCCGGGGATGCGGACGCATCGCGTCCGCGCGTCGGAAGTGGGGAGTTTCGTCATTCGGCGGCAACCGACCTTGGTCGCAGTTTCTCTCTAAGGCTATGCCGCTCCAAGCAGCCGCACCATCGGGAAACAGGACAGTGGGGATTACGGAAGATGGAGATGGGAGACGGTCGGGCGATGAACGAATGGGGCGGAAGGTGTCGCCCCGGAAGGGGCTCCGGAGGTTGATCGCCGCTTACCCAGCGCTGGCGCGCTGGGCTCGAACAGATGTCGCCCTGCGGGCTGAGTCATCTAGGGCCGCCAGATCGTTCAAGAGTTTTAACAGTCAGCAAGACGGCGGTGCGATGGTGGATCGTGCTGCGCGCAAAGAGTGGACCGGTAGCAATCACCTTCTCGCCGACCAGGCCCTTGTACTGCTTGTAAGTCTCAGGTGTAAGCACCAGTTGCACGCGGCGGACATTGCTCTCGGCTGGGTAAAGGTCGGACTGCATCTTGCGCTGATCTACGCAAACCGGCTTTTCAAGAACCAGGATCCAGAACGTTTCGGGTCTGTCCCCCTTCTTCACACTCGCATATTCTGGGGGACCGGGAAATGTCTGACGCGTGAGGGTACCGCGCAGATGAACGACCGCAGGCTGATAGGAAAGACACCCACTCTTCGTCTGGCCAAGGCAGGCTATCCCCCAGAACAATATGAACAGCCACGCCCAGGTCTGCGGCAATCGCATACGGTACCGGGGCTCGTCTCGTGAATTCAAAGCTGTCAGTTCCCTGCCGTTCCGGTAATGCTCTTCTTCAGATCTTCCCTGGAGCTGTTGAGCAGGTTGCGCAGCAGCGCGACCTCGGCCTCGATGCCGGTGTGCAAGGCCGGATCGACATCGGGGGAGAACAGCGGCGAGTGGTTCGAGGGCAGGTTCACTCCGGCCGCCTTGGCCTTGGCGAACGCCGAGGGTTCGGCGCCCCCGAGATTGAAGTACAGCGAAGGTACGCCCTCCTCGACAAAGTAAGCGTAATCCTCCGAGCCCAGGATGGGCGCCATGCTCACCACGTTGTCCTTGCCCAGGGCATTCTCCAGCACGGCGCGCAACCGGCTGGTCAGGCCGGGGTCGTTGTAGACGGCGTCGGTGAACTCGTAGCGCTCGATCTTGGGCGGGCGCGGGGCCCCGGAGGCCTCGGCCTCGCCGTTGACAACACGGGTGATGGCCGCCAGCACCTGCTTGCGGATGTCGGCCTTGTAGCTGCGAACGGTCAGGCCCAGCTCGGCGTCGTCGGGAATGATGTTGTTCTTGTTGCCCGCGTGCAGGTAGCCGACGGTGATGACGGCGGTCTCGCCCGGCTTCACCTCGCGGGAGACGATGGTCTGCAGCGCGAGCACGGTGCGCGCCGCCATGACGATGGGGTCCACCGTGGTGTGGGGCTGCGCTCCGTGCCCGCCCTTGCCGTAGAGGGTGATGCGGATGGAGTCGGCGTTGGCATCGAAGATGCCCGGAGTGACGCCGACCTTGCCCGCGGGCAGCAGGTTGCCGACGTGAAGCGCGAGGCCGACGTCGGGCTTGGGGAAACGGGTGAACAGGCCGTCCTTGATCATGGCGGGAGCGCCGGAGATGGTCTCTTCGGCCGGCTGGCCCACCAGCATGAGGGTGCCGTGCCAGCTGCCCTTGTCGCGGGCCATGATCTCCGCCGTGCCGTAGAGCGAGCTCATGTGCACGTCGTGACCGCAGGCGTGCATCACCGGGACGTCGTGTCCGGCGTCATCCTTGGCGTGGACCTTGCTGGCATAGGCGAGGCCGGTCTTCTCCTCCACCGGAAGCGCGTCGAGTTCGGTGCGCAGCATCACCGTCGGCCCGTCGCCGTTCTTCAGGATGGCAACGATGCCGGTCCCACCGACGTGCTCGGTCACTTCGTATCCCAGCTTGCGCAGGTGCTGGGCGAGGCTAGCCGCCGTCTGCACCTCGTGCCCGGAGAGCTCGGGGTGCGCGTGCAGGTCCAGGTAGAAGGCGTGGGCGTCGGGATAGACGCTGTTCACTTCCTTGGAGAGATCTTTCTGCGCCCAGGCAGAAGCGGAGAGCAGGAGAAGGACGGCAAAATGTCGGAAAGTCATGGCGGAGGATGATAGCAGGAGGGACATGGTCACAGTCCCGTGGTCTGGAAGCGCAGCGTGGCCAGCGCCAGGCGGTAATCGTAGCCGGCTTCGGTGTCGGCGATGACGGCCTGGGTCTGCTGCAGCTGCGCCTGGCTGAGCTCGACGATGCTGCCCAGGCCCAGGTTGTAACGCGTCTGGGCCAGGTTGAGTGCCAGGTTCGCCTGGTCGAGCAGCTGGCGGGTGACATTCATGCGGTCGTAGGCGCTGTTGGAATTGAGCCAGGCGGTGCGGACGTCACGGGCCACTCGGTTCTGAAGGTCGCGGAGACGGTCGCGCACGGCCTGGGCGCGCAGGTCGGCTTCCTTGGCCCGCGCCGAATACAAGAACCCATTGAAGATCGGCAGCTCGAGGTTCACGCCCGCAGCGCCATACCAGTTGCTGAGGATGCGGTCGTCGCGCACCGGAGTGCCTCCGACCGCGCCCAGGGCGCGGATGCTGGGCAGCATCAGGTCGCGCTCGGCGACACGGAACCTCTGGGCGGCCTGCAGCTGGAAGCCCAGCGACAGGATCTCGGGCCGCTGGGCGAACGCCTCCGAGACCAACTGGTCGAGGTTGGCGGGCGGCGCCGCCATCGGCTCCGTGGTTTCGACCAGATAAAAGTTCTGCAGCGTCGGAAAACCCAGCACCGCGGAGAGATTGGCGAGTGCGGCATTGGCATTGTTCTGGGCGTCGAGCAGCAGCAGCTTGGCCTGGGCCAGGTTGACGCGGGCAAAGCTGGCGTCGAGCTCCGACTTCAACTTGCTGCGGAAGAGGGCCTCCACCTGGTCGGTGACGGTCTGCCGCGCGTTGACCGTCTCTTCCGCCACCTTCAGCACCGCCTGCGCCTGGAGCGTGCTGTAGAACGCCTGGTGGACGGCCAGCAGGATCTGCTCCCGGGTGGCCAGCGCGTTCTGGTCCTCGGCGCGGGCCTGCAACGACGCGCTGGAGGCCAGGTTGGTGGTGCGGCCGAAGTCGGTGATGAGCTGCGAGATCAGCGTGCCTCCACCCGCCCGGTCAAAGACCGACGGGTTGTTGAGGACGCCGGCGGTGATGCGCGTGTTGTCGTGGGAATCGACCGCGGTGAGATAGCCTGTGGCCGTCGGCCACAGGGCGGATCGGACCTGGCGCGCGACCTGGTGCTGGGCCAGCGCGCTCAGGCGCGCCACCGAGATCAGGGGATTGTTCTTGAGCGCGAGCGCCTGCGCTTCCTGCAACGAAAGCGCCTGGGCCCCGGGCGGGATGGTAGCCGCCGTATGTGGAGGCGGCGCCGCCGGCGGCGAAGAGGGAGCATTCTGCGTGGTCGGAGCGGGCGGCACGGTTTGCTGGGAGCCAGGCGCCGTCGCCTGCCCCCGGCTCACGGTCGCCACCATCACCATCACCAGGAACAGCGGGATGTGCCGGTTCATGCGGGCACCTCTGGGGACGGCTCGTCTTTCCCGTGGACCCAGAGATACGCCGCTGGGACCAGGTAGACCGTCACCACCACGGAGACCAGCAATCCTCCGATGATGGAGCGGGCTAGGGGCGCGTACGCCTCCGTGCCGGTGCCCAGCTTCAAGGCCATGGGCAGCAGGCCGATGATGGTCGCCAGCGAGGTCATCAGGATGGGACGCAGGCGGATGCGGCTGGCCACCTTCACCGATTCCCTCATGGTGTGGCCTTCCTTCCACATGATGCGGGTGAAGTCCACGATCAGGATGCTATTCGACACCACGATGCCGACCATCATCACGATCCCCATCAGGGACATGATGTTGAGCGTGGTGCCGGTGAGCAGCAGGATCAGCAGCACCCCTGCCAGCCCGGGCGGGATGGCGAACAGGATGATGAAGGGGTCGAGGAACGACTCGAACTGCGCCACCAGGATCAGGTAGACCAGCACGATGGAGAGCAGCAGGCCGAAGCCGAAGCTCCTGAAGGAGGCGCGCATGCCCTGCACCGATCCGCGCAGGTCCACGCGCACGCCCTCGGGCAGCTTGGTGTCGGCCAGGATCTTGTCGATGGGGCCGGTCAGCGCGCCCAGGTCTTCGCTCCTGGGCGAGACGTAGAGGTCGATGACGCGGCGGAGCTGGTAGTGGTCGACCTCGGTGGGCGATTCGATGGGCCGGATGTTGGCCACGGCGTCGAGCTGCGTGACCTGCGCGCCGGTGGAGGCGCGCAGCGGGATCTGCTTCAGGTCAGTGAGCGTCTGCACCGTCTCTTCGGGATATTGCACGGTCAGCATGTAGTCGTTGCCGCTCTTGGGATCGACCCAGAAGCTGGGCGCGATCATCTGGTTGGAGGTCAGCGCGGTGATGACGTTGTTCACCACTTCCTTCTGGCTGAGGCCGACCAGGCTGGCGCGCTCGCGGTCGATGTCGATGCGCAGCGCCGGGTAGTCCACGTCCTGCGGCACCAGCACCTCGCTCACCCCTTTGACCTTGCGGATCTTCTTCGCGATCTGGCTGGCGGCGGCGTAGGTCTGCTCCAGATCGCTGCCGCTGACCTGCACGTCGATGGGCGCGGGCATGCCCAGGTTCAACACCGCGTCGACCAGGCCGCCGGACTGGAAGTAGGTGCTGATCTCCGGCAGGTCGGCGGACAAGGCGCGCCGCACCCGTCGCATGTACTCGTAGCTGCCCACCTTGTGGTCTTCCTTCAGGCTCACCTGCACCACCGCGGTGTGCTGGCCGGAGTTGGAGGTGTAGATGGCGGAGAAATCCGGGGTCAGGCCGATGTTGGAGACGATCATGCCCAGATCGCCGGCGGGGACCGCTTTCCGGATCTCGTCCTCGATGCGTTTGACGTATTGCTCGGTGATCTCCACGCGCGTGCCCGACGGGGCCTTGAGGTTGATGACGAACTGCCCGGGGTCGGTGCGCGGGAAGTAGGAGACGCCGAGCAGGGGATAGAGCGAGAAGCAGAAGAGCGAGACACCGACCAGGCCGGCGGTGGTCGCGACCGGGCGCAACAACGACTTCTCCAGCGTCTGGGTGTAGCGGCGCACCATCTTCTCGAAGTACCGATTAAACCCGTTGATGGCCCTGGCGAAGTGATTGGGCCGCACCTCGTGCTCGTGCACCAGGTGCATGCTCTTGAGCAGCTTGGCGCAGAACAGGGGCACGACGGTCATGGCCACCACGTAGGAAGCCAGCATGGAGAGTGCGACCGCCACCGCCAGCGCGGTGAACAGGAAGCGGCTGACCCCGTAGAGGAACACGACCGGGAAGAAGACCACGATGGTGGTCAGGGTCGCGGCCAGCACCGCCAGCGAGACCTCGGCGCCGCCCTTCTCGGCGGCCACTTCGGGCGGTTCGCCCATCTCCATGTGGCGGAAGATGTTCTCCAGCACCACCACCGAGTTGTCGATCAGGCGCGAGAAAGCCAGCGCCAGCCCGCCCAGCACCATGGTGTTCACCGTCCCCCCGAACGCGCTGATGGCCATGAACGCCGCCAGGGCGGAGAGCGGGATGGACAGGAACACCGCCGCGGTGGCCCGCATGCTCCCCAGGAACAGCAGGATCATGACGCCGGTGAGGATGAGGCCGATGGCGCCTTCGTGAAGCAGGTTCTCGATCGCCTTCTTCACGAAGATCGACTGGTCGAAGACCACGGCGGAAACCAGGTTCTTGGGGACATCGAGCAGGCGGGAGAGCGATTCCTTGATGCCGTTGACGATGGCGATGGTGTTGGTGTTGCCGCCCTGCTTGAGGATGGGCAGGAAGACCGAGCGCTGCCCGTCGACGCGCACGATGTTGGTCTGGATCTCGGCGGCGTCCATGGCCCTGCCCACGTCGCGCACCAGCACTGACGCGTTGCCCACGGTCTTGATGGGCAGGTGATTGATGTCGTGCGTGGTCGGCAGCTGGCTGTTGGTGTACAGGTTGTAATCCATGGAGCCGATGCGCACGTCGCCGGCGGGCAGGATCAGGTTGCTGTCGTTGACCGTGCGCACCACGTCCATCACGCTGAGCTGGTGGGCCTCCAGCTTGAGCGGGTCGACGTAGACCATGATCTGGCGGTATTTGCCGCCGAAGGGCTGCGGCACCGACGCGCCGGGGACGTTCGCCACCTGGTTGCGGACGTTGAACTGGCCCAGGTCGCGGAGCTGGGTCTCGTTCAGCCCCTGTCCTTTCAGCGTGATCAGGCAGACCGGAAGGCTGGAGGCGTCGAACTTCAGCACCACCGGCGGCAGCGTGCCCGGCGGCAGGCGCCGCAGGTCGGCCATCGCCAGGTTCGAGATCTGGCTGAGGTCGGCGTCGGGATCGGTGCCCGGCTGGAAGTAGATCTTGATCAGGCTGACGCCGGGCAGCGAGCGCGACTCGATGTGGTCGATGTTGCTGCCCAGGGTGAAGAAGCGCTCGAAGCGGCCGGTGATGTCGGTCTCGATCTGCTCCGGCGGCATGCCGGAATAAAACGTGGCCACCACCACCACCGGGATGTTGATGGGCGGGAACAGGTCCACCGGCATTCTTACCAGGAACGTGATCCCCACCACCACGATGGCCAGACAGCAGACGATGATGAAGTATGGATTTCGGATCGCGAAGCCTGACATCAGAGCCCGCCCTCCACGGCCTTCCCGCCCGCCTGGATCAGCTTGGGCGTGACCCGGTCGCCGGGCTGGAACTGGCTGCGGCTCCCGATGACCACGCGGTCACCCTCGTTCAGCCCCGACACGACCTCCAGCGAATTCACGCCCTCGATGCCCAGCTTGATCTTGCGTTCCTCCAGCCGGTTGTCTCCGTTGACCACCAGCACCACGGCCTCGTCGCCGTTGCGGCTCACCGCCTGGACCGGGACGGTAAGAGCGTCGCCTTTGCGGGCCAGCACCAGGTCCACTTCCGCATACATGCCCAGCACCACCGAGTCCTGGTTTGGATTCTTGTTCTCCACATCGACCTCGGTGTGCATGGTACGGGTCTGCTGGTCGAGCGAATCGGCGAAGCGGGCGACGCGGCCCTGGAAGGTGCGGCTCAGTGCCGGAACCCGCACCTGCACGCTGCTCCCGGTCTGGACCTGGGGCACGGCGGACTCAGGCACCGGCAGCGTCAGGCGGAACTTGTCGGTCTCCGCCAGCCGCACCACCGGCATGGCCTGGGTATTGGAGGCGGTGCCGGCCTGGATCAGCGACCCGGTGTCGGCGTAGCGCTTGGTGATCACCCCGGAGAAGGGCGCGGTGATGTGGGTATAGGCCTGCATGGCGGCGAGTTGCTGCCGGTTGGCCTCGGCGACGTTCAACTGGTTGCGGGCTTCGGCCAGGGCGGCTTGCGTGGCCCCCACATTGGCTTCCGATTCCTTGTCCTTGGCCATGGAATCGTCGAGTTCCTGCTCGGCGATCAGCCCGGGACGCTGTTCCGACGCCTGCTTCAGGCGGAAATAGGCGGCGTGGCTGGCCGCATGGGCCGATTCCGCCCGATGCACGTCGCTCTGGGCGCGCCGGATGGCGTCCTGGTCCCGGCGGATGCTGGCCTCCGCTCCCTCCATCTGCGCGATCAGTTCGGGGACCTCCAGCACGGCCAGGGTCTGACCCTCCTTCACCCGATCGCCCACGTCCACGGAGATGGTCTTGATGTATCCGGCGACCTTGGCGTGAACGTCCACTTCCTGGAAGGGCCGGAACTCGCCGGACAGGGTGATGGTGTTGTCGAGCGGCTTGCGCTCGACCCGCGCCACCGCCACGGTGCGCGCGCTGGACTCGCCGTCGGCCTCCGCACGGCGGCCCGCGAGGGCCAGAACGAGGATGATGCCCGCCACCACCGCCACCGCGGAAATGACCAGATACTTACGCTGTACTTGCATCGAGAAAAACGACCTCCCCGGAACGGCCGTCCGCCGATCCAGCCAACCACAGACCGCATCACCCGCTCCCGGAGGAGCGCCGGCGGCTGAGCATTGGACCCCGACACCTCAAGGTGTCACTACCAAAAAAATATGAGAACGCTAGCTACTAGCTAGATGAGAACGGAAGGGGGAGGCCGGTTATACAAACAGCTATCGACGCAGGTCGGCACGACCGGCTCGCTGGCGGTCGCGACATGGGCCGAGACTTCGGGCCAGAGCGGCGGCACGAAAACCGCCAGTGGGATGCTCCAACTGGCGGAATCGCGCTCCAGGTGCTGGCGCTTGGCAGTCCCGTGGCCGGAGCGCGCGGACTTGTGCTGGTCCCCATCGTAAGCGAAGGTGCGGCCCGCCAGGTTCACCACCAGGAAGAGCACGGCCGACAGCAGGATCACCGTCTGCAGGCGCGCGAGGTTCTGCTTCACTGGATGAGGTCGGTTTTGGCCTATGGTCCGCACTGGCGAGATCCCGGAAATTATATTCCAAGTCGAGGCCGGAAGCGATTGCACCACCGGGATCAGGACCCGAGCGGCCGGGTTTCACCCAGAAAAAAGAAGGCTCCGGCGCGCGCGAACGCGCCGGAGCAAGGCAGGTGCTACGGGAGATAGTAGCGGAACGAGGTCCAGACCATGTTGTCCACAGCCTTAGGAGCGTAGGGGCTGGGGACACCGCCGCCAGTCCCGCTCCAGGCGATCTTGTAGACGTAGGAGTACTGGATGCCCCACTGGAACCGGCCGCGGTCGCCCTGGTAGACCTTGTGCCAGAAGCCGAGGGTGGCTTCGCCGACCACGCGGGGATCGCCCGCGCAGCTGCCCGGGTTGCCGGGTTGGCCGTTGCCGACGGTGCCGATCGAGCCGGTGCCAGGAAGCGTCGGAGCCGGCTCGAGGAAACAACCGCTGTTGTTGGAAGCCGGGTTGCCGTAGCCGCCGTGCTGGGTGGCGGTGGTTGCCAGTTGCGTCGTGACCAAGGGCGGCGTGCCGATCGTGGTCGCGTTGATCAGCTGCTGGTAATAGTCATACGGGGCCCGGGCCGCGAACTCCTGGCCCCAGTACCCGTAGATGTCTACTTTCTTGTTGGGGTGGAACACCAGCGACGTCAGGTAGTGCACCGTGCGGATGGGAGCCAGCGTCCCGTCTGGACGGACGGTAGCATCAGCCAGCTGCGCCGTGCCGAAGCGCCCGATGCCGTCGCCCGCCACCGCCTTCACGCCAAAATCCACCTTCTTCTCGAACAATGTCCAGAAGGCGCTGGCGCCGAGTCCGCCTCCAGTCCGGGAGTCGGTCGTGGCGAAGGCCGAGCTTGGCTTGGTGATGGTGGCGTCGAGGGTGCACGGCGCTGCCGTGTTCACCACGCCGCAGGGATAAATGCGGTTGCGGAACTCCGACAGGATGCCGAAGATCTCGTAGTGCCCCCAGTTTCCGCCCGGATCGAACGCGGCCTTGGCCACGAAATCAGGCAGTTTGTTGGGCGTGTAGCCGGTGGTATCCACGAAGTTGAAGAGTCCGGCGCCGTCGCCGGGCGCGTTCACCCAGAAATTCGTGGCGCCGATCACGGCCGAGGTAGCCGGAACCAGGCCCGTGCTGCAAGCGGTCGTCGTCGGCACTGCCTGGGTGGTCAAGCAACTGGTGACGCTGTTGAAGCCACGGCCGCCCAGCGTCGTCTGCGAACCTTCCGCCGAGATACCGAGGGCGACCTTGTCCCAGGTCTTCACTACGCGAAGCGCATAGGCACGCTGCCAGGTGAAGCCCACCACGTACTGCGGGTCGATCTGCAGCGGGAAGCGCTCGTTGCGGTTGACGATGCCCTTCACGTTCTCCGTCGCCAGGCTCCACTGCTGGCCGGCGGTGAACGCCCAATGGCTCGGCAGGTCGACGCGCGCGAACAGTTGGCGCTGGCGGAAGACGTAGGAGTTGCTCTGCCGCTGGTTCGAAGTGACGCCGGTCCCGAGGAAGTCCATCTCGTAGTAGCCGCTGTACTTCACGTCGCCGACTTTGCCTTCGGCCAGCAGGCTGAGACGCGACTGGCGGGCGCTGAACTGCATGTCGGAAATGTGAGCGACATCGGCGCCCACGAACGGGATGCCCTTGAAGTCCGAGTTGATGCCCGAGGCCTCGCCCCTCGACCGGTTCACGGTCGCGGCTTCGATGAAGCCGCCCGGCGTGATGGTGATCCCTTTGAAGTGGATCGAGGTCGGATGCTCGCTGGCCTCCTTGACCGACTTTTGCGTCTCCTGCAGGCTGAGCGCGGCGCTGGTGGCGTTGCCCTTCAGGTCAGCGACGTCACCTTGCAGGCGGGACGCCGTGGTGGCTGCGGAATCAGCCTTGGCGGCTGCATCCTGGGCGGCCATCTGGTTCTGGTCCAAACGCTGCTGCAAGCTCTGGATCGTCTGGTCGCGGCTCTGCACCTGCTGCTGCAGGCTCTGGATCTGCTGCTGTTGAGTGGCGAGCGCAGCCTTGATCTCGCTCAGTTGTTCGGCGGTCGCCGCGGCCGGCTTCGCCGCCGAAGATTTCTTGGTTTTCTTCTTTGGGGTGGGTGTGTCGCTGCTGGACGCCTGCGGCGCCGCCACGGCGCTCATGCTGAACGCCATCAGCAGCACAACGGTCAGAACTCGCTTCATTTCGCCTCCACAAGTTGAGAAACAAAAGATTGGCAAACTCTTCCGGCAAAGACGCACTCAAGGATTGCTGGATTGCTCCGGAAGGGCAAATCCTAGCGGCGGCTTATTACAGGCGAGTGAATGTTGTGTGAAAGCTGGATGAACGAAGTCGCGAAAGCGAGCAAAACGAAAGTCGCATCCCGGATGGATGGCGGCACTTCATCTAACACTTCCACCTGCTTGACGAGGCGGCTAGAATGTCGGCTCGGCCAGGGAGGTTCGGCTGCGCGCCATCCGCTTGCGCGCCCAGTCGTGCCAGCACCCCAAGCCGCGCACCACGCATGATGGCCCAACTTCGACAAAAGCTCCTGTTCGCCAAGACGTTCTTCAAACATCCCATCATGCTGGGCTCGGCCATCCCGAGTTCCCGCTATCTGACCGAGAACCTGCTGAATCGCGTGGATTGGCAGCGGGCGCGCGTGATCGTCGAGTACGGCCCGGGGGTGGGCACGCTCACCTGGCCGATGCTGGAGCGCATGCGCAGCGACGCCCGCCTGATCGCCATCGAGGCCAACCAGGACTTCGCCCGCTACCTGGACTCCGCCAACCGTGACCCGCGACTGCAGGTCGTGCACGGTTCGGCGGAGAACGTGCGCCAGGCGCTGCTCGAGCGAGGGCTGCACTGCGCCGACTACATCGTCAGCGGCATCCCGTTCAGCACCCTTCCGCCGGAAGTGCGACGGCACATCCTGCGCGAATCCTGCGACTCGCTCTGCCCCGGCGGCACGTTCCTGGTCTACCAGTTCAGCGGCGCCGTCCTGCCCCACCTGCGCAAGGTGTTCGCCGGCGTCGAGCAGGACTTCGAGCTGCGCAACATCCTGCCCGCGCGCATCTTCCATTGCGTGCGCTGAGCCGGAGTCGTTTGCGCCGCCTGCGCATCCTTCATTTAGGATAGAGGTTTCCGTGGCGCGCCGCCGCGCGCCCTGCAGGAGCTGCCATCTCATGTCCACCGTCTTGAAGCCGTTGGCCGCTGCCGATCGCGACCCCATCTTCGACAGTTTCCGTCGCTGGGGATACCTGGAGGCCGATCTCGACCCTCTCGGGGGCAAGCAAGGGCGGGCGCCCCATCCGGACCTGCCCCGCGGCGGGGAAGCCGATGAGGCTCGGGGCGTCTACTGCGGCACCATCGGGGTCGAGTTCATGCACATCGCCGACCCCGCCAGGCGCGAATGGGTGCAGCAGCGCATGGAGGCCGCCGCGCCCCAGCCCGATCAGCAGTACATCCTCGACCAGTTGGTCCGGGCCGAACTTTTCGAGCAGGTGCTGCAGACCCGTTACATCGGCACCAAGCGCTACTCGCTGGAGGGAGAGTGCTCGCTCATCCCGCTGCTGGACGAGGTCCTGGACGGCGCGGCCACCCTGGGCGCCGAGTATGCCGTAATGGCCATGTCGCACCGCGGCCGGCTCAACGTGATGATGCACACGGTGAACACCGCGCCAGAGGCCATTTTTTCAAAATTCGAGGACGTGGACCCGCGCAGCGTGCTGGGCTCCGGCGACGTGAAGTATCACCTGGGTGCCACCGGCGTGCACACCACCCGCGGCGGGCACAAGCTGCGCATGCACCTGGTCTCGAATCCCAGCCACCTGGAGGCGGTGGACCCGGTGGCCATGGGGCGGGCGCGTGCCAAGCAGCGCCGCCTGGGCGAGGACGGCGACCGCCGGCTCGTCCCCATCGTCATGCACGGCGACGCCGCTTTCGCCGGCCAGGGCATCTGGGCGGAGACCCTGAACTTCACCGGCGTGCCCGGCTTTCACGTCGGGGGCACGGTGCACGTCATCGTCAATAACCGCATCGGCTTCACTACCAACCCATGGGAGGCGCACTCTTCCCGCTTCGCCTCGGACCTGGCCAGGCGCCTGCCTATCCCCATCTTCCACGTGAACGCCGAGGACCCCGAGGCGGTGGTGCGTGTGGGCCGCATGGCGGTCGAGTATCGCTACGCTTTCCGCAGCGATGTGGTGGTGGACCTGATCGGCTACCGCCGGCACGGGCACAGCGAGGTGGACGATCCCTCCATCACCCAGCCGCGGCTCTACGCCAGGATCAAGGAATTCCCTCCCACCTACCAGAACTACGCCGCGGACTTGGGGCTCGAGGTCGGGAGCAAGGAGAAGGAAGTGCGGGCCGAGCTGGAGGCGGCGCAGAAGAAGGCGCTGGGCGCCAGGACGCGCCTGTCCACCTTCGAGCTGCCGGAGTACTGGTCAAAATACACGGGCGGCCCCTACAAGCCGGAGTACGAGGTCACCACCGGCGTGCCGGCCGGCGAGTTGCGGCAGATCGCGGAGCGGCTCAGCTCGTATCCCGGCACATTCCACATCCACCCCAAGATCAAGAAGCTCCTGGAGCAGCGGCGGGAGATGGGCGAGGGCAAGCGTCCCCTGGACTACGGCATGGCGGAGGCGCTGGCCTTCGGCGCCCTGCTGCGCGACGGCACTCCGGTGCGCTTGAGCGGGCAGGACTCGCGCCGGGGCACCTTCAACCAGCGGCACTCCGTTCTGATCGATACCGAGGACGAACAGGAGTTCGTCCCGCTGGCGCACGTCAGCGACCGGCAGGCAAGCTTCGAGGTCTACAACTCGATCCTGTCGGAGGCCGCGGTGCTGGGCTTCGAGTACGGCTTCGCCCGCGATTACCCGGAGGCGCTGGTGTTATGGGAGGCGCAGTTCGGCGATTTTGCCAACGGCGCGCAGATCATCATCGACCAGTTCATCAGTTCCGGCGAAGACAAATGGAAGCTGCTGGCGGGCATCGTGCTCCTGCTGCCTCACGGCTACGAGGGCCAGGGGCCGGAGCATTCCAGCGCGCGCATCGAGCGCTACCTGCAACTGGCGGCCCGCGACAACATGCAGATCGCGCAGCCCTCCAGCGCGGCCCAGTACTTCCACCTGCTGCGGCGGCAGGTCATGCGCGCCTGGCGCAAGCCCCTGGTCGTGTTCACGCCCAAGAGCATGCTGCGCCATCCCGACGCTTCCAGCGCCCTGCACGAGCTGGAACGCGAGCGCTTCCTGAACGTGGTCCCCGATGCCGAGATCAAGCATGCCGAGCGGGTGCTGGTGTGCACCGGAAAGATCGGGCACGAGCTGCGCGCCGAGCGCCGGCGCAGGAATGACCAGACCACCGCCATCGTCTTCGTCGAGCAGCTCTATCCCTTCCCCGAGACCGAGTTGGGGGCGGCCCTCCAGCAGCATCCCGACGCGCACGACGTGGTCTGGGTCCAGGAAGAGCCGGCCAACATGGGTGCGGGCTTCTACATGATGCCGCGTCTGCGCCGGCTGGTGCGGAACATCCCTGTGCGCTCGGTGAAACGCTCGGCGTCGGCCAGTCCCGCGACCGGGTCGGCCAAGGCCCACGACATGGAGCAGAAGACGCTGCTGGCGCTGGCATTCACCAGGACTTGACCGCCGCGATCGCCGCCAGATCTCATCGCAAAACAGCAAGAGCCAGGACCCTGGTCTTGGCTCTTCTATTTTCCGTGCCGGCGTGCTGCGCGATCGCTTACGCCAGGGTGGCCAGCGCCGCCAGCACGCGGTACTTGGTGTCGGCGACCACGACTTCTCCGTTGCTCTTTGGCTTTCCCCCCGGCCCGGAGATCATGGCCACGTTGGTGGACAGCAGGAAGCCACGATAGGCCATGCTGAGCTCGCGCCATGCCTTGTGCGCGGTGCAGGTTTCCTGGTCCCCGCACGTCCGGGTGTGGCTCAGGAAACACAGCGGCTTGGCCTTCGATCCCTCGAACAGCTCCACGATCTCCATCAGGTAGATCTCGTCAGGGCGCTTGTTCAGACGATACCCGCCGCCGGAGCCGCGAGCGGTCGCGACGTATCCCGCATTGCGCAGGGCAAGCAGGATCTTGGACAGGTAGTTGGCCGGAACATCGGTGATGTGCGCCAGGTCGCGTCCTAGAATGGCCGCTCCCTCCGGCATACGAGACAGATGGGCGAGCGCGCGTAGCGCGTACTCGGAAGTGGTGGAAATCATGGCTTCTATACCTCTGGATGAACAAACCTTATATCCCCCCAGGCTGTTCCCCTGCTGTGACACCGGTCACATCGCGATGTTCAGGATTATGGTGTCCTTCAGCCGGGGCTGTTGCGATCTTCGTCGGTACGGCCACCGCCCCCTGTTGGACTTGTTGTCATTTCGCTTAATCCTCTCGGTGAAGCGGCCAGCGGGGGTTAGACTTGTGTTGTAGTCATTCATTCATAACTGCTCCTGAAAGCAAATCATGGCAGCTCCCCTGGTCTCGAAACTCGCTCCCAGTCCTGTCACTCACAAAGTCCACGACGTTCTGCGCACCGAGGGCCAGCCGCTGGACGCGATCTTCGCGCCGCGCAGCGTGGCCGTGATCGGGGCCACCGAAAAGCCGGGCACGGTCGGGCGCGCCATCCTCTGGAACCTGATCACCAGCCCCTTCGGCGGCTCGGTCTTCCCCGTCAATCCGAACCGGCCGCACGTGCTCGGCATCAAGGCCTACCCGGGCATCAAGGAGGTCCCCGAAAGGGTGGACCTGGCGATGGTGATCACGCCCGCCGAGACCGTCCCCGGCGTGATCCGCGATTGCGCGGAGCGCGGCGTGCGCGCCGCCATCGTGATCTCCGCCGGCTTCAAGGAGACCGGGCCGGCCGGCGTCGAGCTCGAGCGCCAGGTCCTGTACGAGGCGCAACGCGGGCGCATGCGCATCGTGGGCCCCAATTGTTTTGGAGTGATGGCGCCGCCGCGCGGCCTGAATGCCACCTTCTCCCACGCCATCGCTCATTCCGGACGCATCGCCTTCGTCAGCCAGAGCGGCGCCCTCTGCGCCGCGGTCCTGGACTGGAGCCTGCGCGAGCAGGTCGGCTTCAGCGCCTTCGCCTCCATCGGCTCCATGCTCGATGTCGGCTGGGGCGACCTGATCTACTACCTGGGCGACGACCCGCGCACCTCCGCCATCATGCTTTATATGGAATCGGTGGGGGACGCGCGGAGCTTCCTCTCCGCCGCGCGCGAAGTGGCGCTCACCAAGCCCATCATCGTGATCAAGGCGGGCCGGACGGCGGCGGCGGCGCAGGCGGCGGCGTCGCACACCGGATCGCTGACCGGAAGCGACGAAGTGCTGCACGCCGCCTTCCGGCGCAGCGGCGTGCTGCGCGTGGACACCATCGCCGACCTGTTCCACATGGCGGAGGTGCTGGCCAAGCAGCCGCGCGCCAAAGGCAACCGGCTGGCCATCGTCACCAACGCCGGCGGCCCCGGCGTGCTGGCCTCCGACGCGCTGATGGCCGGAGGCGGCGAGCTGGCCGTGCTGCAACCCGAGACCATCGAGGAGCTCAGCGCGTTCCTGTCGCCGCACTGGAGCCGTTCCAACCCGGTGGACACCATCGGCGGCGCCAACGCCGAGCAGTACACCCAGGCGGTGCGGGTGGCGGCCAAGGACCCCAACGCCGACGCGCTGCTGGCCATCCTGGTGGCGCACGGCATGGCCGACACCACCAAGGCCGCCGAGATCATCAAGGGATTCGCCCACGAAGTCGGCAAGCCCATCCTGGCCAGTTGGATGGGCGGCGCCGACGTCGTCGCCGGCCAGCAGATCCTCAACCGCGCCAACATTCCCGTCTATCCCTACCCGGAGACGGCGGCGCGCATGTTCAACTACCTGTGGCGCTATAACTACAACCTGCGCGGGCTCTATGAGACCCCGGCGGTGACCGACGCCGAAGTCCACGACAGCGAGCGTGCCGCCGGGATCGTGGCCAGCGCTCGCGCCGCCGGCCGCGCGCTGCTCACCGAATACGAGTCCAAGCAGGTGCTGGAGGCCTACGGGATCCCCAGCGTGCGGACCGCCATCGCCAGCACCGCCGACCAGGCGATGAAGCTGGCCGCCTCGTTCGGATTCCCCGTCGTGCTCAAGCTGCATTCCGAGACCCTGACCCACAAGACCGACGTCGGCGGCGTGAAGCTCAACCTGATGTCGGAAGCCGAGGTCCGTGCCGCGTTCGACGCCATCTCCGCCGCCGTGGCGCAGAAGGCGGGCCCCGAGCACTTCCTCGGGGTCACTGTTCAGCCGATGGTCAAGACCGAAGGCTACGAGATCATCCTGGGCAGTTCCCTCGACCCGCAGTTCGGCCCGGTGCTGCTGTTCGGGGCCGGCGGCCAGCTGGTGGAGATCTTCGAGGACCGCGCGCTGGCGCTGCCGCCCCTGACGACCACGCTGGCCCGGCGGCTGATGGAGCAGACCCGCATCTACAAAGCCTTGCAGGGAGTGCGCGGCCGCGCCCCGGTGGACCTAGCCGCCCTCGAGCAACTGCTGGTGCGCTTCAGCTACCTGGTGTCGGAGCAGCGCTGGATCAAGGAGATCGACGTCAATCCCCTGCTGGTGTCGGCGGAGCGTTTGCTGGTGCTGGACGCGCGGGTCGTGCTGCATGGCCCCCAGGTCCACCAGGACGAGCTGCCCGCGCTGGCCATCCGGCCCTATCCGGCGCAGTACTGCGGCATCTGGAACATGGCCGGCGGCACTCCGGTCAGCATCCGGCCCATCCGCCCCGACGATGAGCCGCTGATGGTGGAGTTCCACACCGGACTGAGCGAGCGCAGCGTCTACCTGCGCTACTTCAACGCGGTGAAGCTGTCGCACCGCATCGCGCACGAGCGGCTGACCCGCATCTGCTTCCTCGACTATGACCGGGAGATGGCGCTGGTGGCCGACCACCGGCGCGACGACGGCTCGCACGAGATCATCGGGGTGGCGCGGCTTAGCAAGCTGCACGGGCGCAACGAGGCCGAGGTGGCGGTGCTGGTCAGCGACCTCTGGCAGCGCCGCGGCCTGGGCACCGAACTGCTGCGCCGCGTCCTCCAGTTCGGGCGCGACGAGAGACTCGACAGCGCCGGCGCCACTTTCCTCGAGGAGAACGTCGAGATGGCCCGCATCTCGGTCAAGCTCGGGTTCAAGGTGAACCGGTCGGCCGAGGAGCACGTGCTGGACGCCCAGATCGTGCTGAGCTAGCCGCTAGTCGCTAGTCGCCAGTCGAAGAGAATCCGAACCACAGAGACACCGAGAGCACAGAGAAGATCGATAGGGGGGTGGACCGCGTCGATCACTTCTGCAATCTGACTTCTGCGTTCTGACTTGAGGTCAAGCGTAACAGGTGCCAGGCCTCGCGAAAGCGCTCGTACTTGCCACGGCTGCGGGGGACGTGGGGGAAGAGGGCAATCATGGGCTTTATGACTCGGTCGAGCGGAATGACGTACCACGCATCGTAAGGGACGACGTAGCCGATGATGAAGTCGAGGTCGGCGGCGCGATAACGCCGGTAATGAGCGCGATGGCTGTTGAGCTGGTAGGCGTGGTTGAAGCTCCAGCAGGACTTCACCTGCACCCGGGAGATGCGGTTGAGGGGGGCGAAGACCAGGAAGTCAAAAAGGTGATTGTCGCCGTAAGGGCGGCAGACGGTAAATCCCAGAGCAACAGCTTTGGACATGAAGGCCAGCTCGGCCCAATCGCCCTTGGTCTTGCGATGACGCAGGCGGGGGCACACGCGCGGCTGTGCACGCTTGATCTTTTTCATGTTTTTTCGGTAGAGACGCCCGTCAGGGAGCCTAAGAAAGCTCACCACAGAGACACAGAGCTCACAGAGAAGGGAAAAACTCCCTTTATTTTTAGAATATCAAATCGGAGGGGGTGGCAGTGCCACGCTCCAGATACTTATATTTCCAGTGTTTGCAGTTGCTTGCGGGCAAATCGAGATTGTGGGGGGCTTGACAAGATTTCTGGCGACTGGCGACTGGCTACTGTTTTCTTACATTTCACCGCCGAGATCGCCGAGAGCGCAGAGGGGTCCCTGATTCTTCTCGATCGTCATCCTGAGGGACTTCGGTCCCGAAGGATCTCGCAGACTGCCGGCAGTCACGACCACGCCGGCATGGATCCTCCCCGAAGGCGGGTGCCCCACCCAAGCCCGCTTTTGGCTTGAGTGGGTCTTGGTACCTGGTACTTGGTACTTGTCTTTATCGTCCCCCTCGGCGCACAATGCCCCCGCCCACGGACCACAACTTATCGTCTCCCAGGAGGCTCCTCTGCGAGCACCTTGCGTCTTTGTGTTCGTTCTTGCCTAGTACTTGGTACTGCTCTTCGGAGATCAAGCTGGTGGCCCCTGCAGAAGACGCGCAGCGGGGAAGGTGTATAGCAATGAAACATAGTCTCGTCATTCTCGTCGTCTTGATAGGTACTGCCGTCGGGCAGAACCCGCCACAAGCACATGATGGTTACTGGTGGGTCAAGTCCTCTGAAGAATTCAAGCTGGGCGTCGTCAGTGGCTACGCTCTGGCCATGGCCAACGTGTTTAATCGTGAAACTTTCATGTGCCTCGCCGCTAAGAACGGCGGTGTACTCCCCGACAAGTTTCCTGGCGGCGAACCGGTGCCGGCAAACGTAATGTCTCCACTAACATGGTTCGTGTTTTCTGTGTGGAGCAGAAATGAAAATGAAATCGGAAGGAAGTTTGTCCAGAGATTTGAGTTGCTCCCGCCGGACAGTGATGACGCTTTGCCCATTAAGAGCGACTTAACCTTCGAGGCAATCGACGATCTCAGTGTGAATTATGTCCAAATCAATGGCTTTCCCGTGGGCAAAGCAGGACCACTCCGGGTAAAGATGTGGTTAGAGTCGACCGCGCAAGAGGTCGTCTCGCCTGTCTATATCTATCCTATTGCAGTCAAGCACAACGCCCCGCAGACGCAGTTGACTCTCTGAACAGGCGGATGACTCAGTCAGGGAACATCAAGGCGGGTGGCCCAGATAAACGCCCGCTGCCGAAGCCGCGTCACAGACTTTCCTCTCCAAAACGTTTACCAATGTCATCCTGAGGGGCCTTGCCCCGAAGGACCTCGGACCCATGTGGAACTCACCGCGCCGTAGATCGGACCGCCCCAAATGCTTCTACGTGTACATCATGGCCGGCAAGAACCGGGTGCTGTACATCGGTGTGACCAACAGCGTGACCAAGCGTGTGTGGCAGCACAAATTCGGGGATATCGAGGGGTTCACCCAGAAATACAAAGTCAACCGCCTGGTGCACTGGGAATCGTTTGATGATGTGCGCAATGCGATTGCGCGCGAGAAAGAACTGAAAGGTTGGACGCGGGCGAAGAAGGTGGCGCTGATCGAAGAGACCAATCCGAGATGGAAGGACTTAGCCGAAGACTGGTACCGCCGGCGTACGGATGAGCAGATGCGGAAAGAGTTCGAGAGGCGAAACCCGTCTGTGCCGGCTGCGAGGGAGAAACCGATTGACTGAGACGCGAGTTGTCGCCTGGTCCGAGGCCCTTCGGGCCTGAAGGCCCTCAGGGTGACAGGCATGAAAATCCTTCAGATTGGTACGGATGAACAGATGCGGAAAGAGTTCGAGAGGCGAAACCCTTCTGTGCCGGCTGCGAGGGAGAAACCGATCGACTGAGGCGCGAGTTGGCGCCTGGTCCGAGGCCCTCAGGGTGACAGGCCTGAAAATCCTTCGCCAAATCACAGACTCCCGGCAGGTGCAGAGGCGGGTGGCCCATGACTCGCCAGTCGCAACTCGCCAGTCGCTAGTCGCTAGTCGCTAGTCGCTAGTCGCTAGCAAGACTAACTACAGAGATACAGAGCGCACACAGAGAACCTTACTTCTTCGCGGTCGGCGGGAGCAGGCCGTTCAAGCGCAGATAGGTGGCGGCGATCGAGTAGTGGTCGGCGCAATCGGCGTCCAGTTCCAGCAGGATCTCCGCGCGCGTCATCGTGCCGAACGGGAACTTGACCTCTTCCCCGAACTTCGCCGGATCCACCTTGGGGATGGCGCCGTCGCAGTAGGCGGTCGAGGCTTCCAGCGCCGCCACCAGCTTGTCCTTGGGATCGGTGTCCTTCAGCTCCTTGGTGCTGGGCGGCTCGGCGCCGGTCATGGCGGAGCAGAGAAAGTAATTCGCCCGCACGGCGTGCAGGACCAGGTGTCCGAAGCTCATCTGGGTCTCCGAAGCCTTGAAGCCGTACTTGTCGGCGGGCATCACCTTGGCGGCCTCGATCAGGTCCTTGCCGCGCTTGGCGACCTGCTTGCGGGCGGCGGCGATCACCGGGTTTTCCTGCCCGAATCCCGACGGGACCAACAGCAGCAACACGATGGCAAGACGGATCATGCTTCACCCCCGGCGAAAGAATCTATCACCACAGAGACACAGAGCGCACAGAGAAAAGCCAGGCAAAAACAGGAGGCGGGAGGCAGGAGGGCGGGCAGCAGGCGGAGATTCCTGCCGCCTACATCCTGGATCCTGCTTCCTGCGTCCTGCGTCCTCTAATTCGTCCGTTGGGAAGGCGGCTCGGGGACGTCGGGGACGTTCGGCGGGCGCACGCCCTTCCCGGCCACGTTCACGATGGTGATCTTGGTGCCGCTACCCTCGTCCTGCATGTGGATGGTGACCATCAAGCCTTTATCGCCGCTGACCAGGGTGTGGTCATGGTCGCTCGCGCTATAGACGCCCTTGGGATACTGGCCGCGATAGAACTCGACGACCTTCTCCACCGGGTCGTTGGTCTCGAAGATGCCGGTGACGGTATGCATGCCCATGGCCTGCACTTCACTGCCGCCCTTAACGGCGTGGGCGCCGGGATAGATCTCCACCCCCAGGTTCTGGGCGATCTTGGTGGCGTCCGTCGTGCTCTCCAGGGTGCCGAAGGGCGTGACCACGCGGGCAGTGCCCTTGCCGTCGTCGACCATGACCTTGGTGTCCTTCGCCACCTTGCGGACGATCAGTACGCTGGCGATGGTCCCTACCACTCCCAGCACACACAGGCCGGCAACGATGATGAGCACGATCTTCACGGCATTGCTGCCGCCGGCCGGGGAGGAAGCGGGAGACACGGCCGCTCCGCCGCCCACACCGGCCGCCTGCCGGGCGCCGCACTTCACGCAGAACTGCGAGTTGGGGTCGAGGGTGGTGCCGCACGAGGTGCAGAAAGCCATGCCGGACTCCTGTGTGGTTTGATGGAGTCTCAGTATATCGCAGGCCGAACCGCGGTTCCGCCTGCCGCCGCGGTGCTAAACTACCTCTTCTTATGGCGAACGACGGCCGCTCGCGCACGTTGTTGTGGGTCGTGGTCGGAGGGGGCGCGTTCTTCCTCTTCCTGATCGCGGTCTTTACCCTGGTGTACGTCAGCATGCGGAGCCGCAGCGACCGCTTCGCGGGCTTTGGCGACAAGATCGCCGTGGTCGACCTGGAAGGAGTCATCGTTCAGCCAAAGACGGTGGTCGAGCAGCTGAAGAAATACGGGGACGACAGCTCGGTCAAGGCCATCATCCTGCACGTCAACACGCCTGGGGGCGGGGTGGCCGCCTCGCAGGAGCTGTACGACGAGGTGAAACGCATCCGCGACCAGAAGAAGAAGCGGATCGTGGCCCAGATCGAGACGGTGGGCGCCAGCGGCGGATATTACGTGGCGTCAGGCACCAACAAGATCTTCGCCGACCGCGGCTCCATCGTGGGCTCCATCGGGGTGATCGCCCAGTGGGTGAACTATGGCGACCTGCTGCGCTGGGCCAAGCTGAAAGACGAGACCATGAAGGCGGGCTCGCTGAAGGACACCGGCAATCCCGCACGCGACATGACCCCGGAAGAGCGCGCCTATTTCCAGAGCCTGATCGACAACATGCACGGGCAGTTCATCCGCGCGGTCGCCGAAGGCCGCAAGATGAAGGAAGCGGACATCAAGAGCATCGCCAACGGGCGGGTGTGGACGGGGGAGCAGGCCCTGGAGCTGAAACTGATCGACCAGATCGGCGACTTCCAGGCCTGCGTGGAAGACACCGCCAAGTCGGTGGGCATCAAGGGCGAGCCCACGCTGGTGCGCCCGGAAAAAGACCGCCGCACCGCTCTCGACCTGCTGTTCGGCGACGCCTCCGAGCTGCTACCCGAGATCCGCGCCAAACTGATGGAGCACAACCCGGGTTTCTATTACCTCTGGAAGTGAACAGAAAAATCGCCTATGACCCGCCTTTTGTGTAAGATGCGGGTGCGAGGCATATGCGCAATGACTAAAGCCGACCTGATCGAGGAAGTATCCCGGCTGGTGGAACTGACGCGAAAAGACAGCGAAGTGATCGTGGAGACCATCTTCGACAGCATCGTGCATTCGCTGCGGGCGGGCGACAAGATCGAGATACGAGGCTTTGGCAGCTTCCGAACCCGGCAGCGCAAGCCGCGCGTCGGGCGCAATCCCAAGACCGGCGACAAGGTCGAAGTGCCGGCCAAGAAGATCCCCTTCTTCAAGCCCAGCAAGGAACTGAAGGACCTGGTGAACACCAGCAGCGGGCAGGCGGCGGCGCCGAGCCCGACCTCCCACGGCTGACTCGATCGCAAAGAGTTCGAACCAATGTAGGCCGGCATCGCGCCCGGCCTTTTCATTTCCCGGTGAGAAAAAGAGATTTGTCCGCGGTCAGATAGCCCTTCTTGCGGAACCAGTCTTCCATCGCAGCTTTAAGGCGGTCGAGCGGAACGCGTGCACCGACCTCCATCAAGCCGTCGGCCACCGGCAAGGTATCGTCGAAGACCTGGTCATTGGTGAAGTTGCGCATGGAGAAGCTGTCGAGCCACTTCAGAGGTGCGGGCGCGCGCTTGCCGCCGGCTTCGTATTCCACGCGGACTTTGCGGGCGAACATTGTTGAAAACAGGAGTCAGTAGTCGGGAGCCTGGAGTCAGGATAGCAAAGATAGAGAATAAAAAAGCGCCGCGCGGGTGCGCGGCGCCGGGTCTTGAGAGGTCCGCTTCAGTGCACTCCCTTTTCGGCCTTCGCCTGCTTGAGCCGCTGTTCCAGTCTATCCAGTTCCTGCCTGAGGCCGTCGGGAAGGTGGGAACCGAATTTCGCGAAGTGCTCGCGGATGAGGGGCACTTCGGCGAGCCAGCCGTCGATGTCGATGTTCAGCATCTTCTCGACGTTACCGGCAGGAACGTCCAGGCCCGCTAGGTCGAGCTGCCCGCGTGCGGGGACGCGGCCGATGGGCGTGTCCGCGGCCACCGCCGTGCCTTCGCAGCGGTCGAAGACCCACCTGAGCACGCGGCTGTTCTCGCCGTAGCCCGGCCACAGGAACTTGCCGTTCTCGTCCTGGCGGAACCAGTTGACGTAGTAGACCTTGGGCAGCTTGGCGCCGGGGCGCTGGCCGATCTTCAGGTAGTGGGCGAAGTAGTCGCCCATGTTGTAGCCGCAGAAGGGCAGCATGGCCATGGGATCGCGGCGGAGCTGTCCGACCTTGCCGGCGGCAGCGGCGGTGGTCTCGCTGGAAGCGGTCGCGCCCAGGAAGGTGCCGTGCTGCCAGTCGAACGATTCCACCACCAGGGGGACGATGCTGGCGCGACGCCCTCCGAACAGGATGGCGTCGATGGGAACGCCCTTGGGGTCCTGCCACTCGGCCGCAATACAGGGGCACTGGCTGGCGGGAGCGGTGAAGCGGGCGTTGGGATGCGAGGACTTGCGTCCGCTCTTGGGCGTCCAGGGGCGGCGCAGCCAGTCGGTCAGCTGCTCGGGCGGCTTGTCGGTCATCCCTTCCCACCACACGTCGCCGTCCGGGGTCACGGCGCAATTGGTGAAGATGGAATTGCGGGTGACGCTCAGCATGGCGTTCTGGTTCGACTTCATGCTGGTGCCGGGGGCGACGCCGAAGAACCCGGCTTCGGGATTGATGGCGTAGAGGCGTCCATCGGCGCCGAACTTCATCCAGGCGATGTCGTCGCCGATGGTCTCCACCTTCCATCCGGGGATGGTGGGGATGAGCATGGCCAGGTTGGTCTTGCCGCAAGCCGAGGGGAAGGCGGCGGTGATGTACTTCACCTTGCCCTGGGGGTTGATGAGCTTGAGGATGAGCATGTGCTCGGCCATCCAGCCCTCGTCGCGGGCCTGGACGGAGGCGATGCGCAGCGCGTGACACTTTTTGCCCAGCAGGGCGTTGCCGCCGTATCCGGAGCCGAAGGAGATGATCTCGCGCGTGTCCGGGAAGTGGCAGATGTACTTCTCCTGGCGATTATTGGGCCAGGGCTTGTCGGCGTCGGCAGGTCCGAGCGGAAGTCCGACAGAGTGCAGCCCCTTCACGAACTCGCCGTTGGGCCCGAGCACGTCGAGGACTTTGGCGCCCACGCGCGCCATGATGTGCATGTTGGCGACCACGTAGGGCGAGTCGGTGATCTCAATGCCGATCTTGGCGATGGGCGAGCCGATGGGCCCCATGCTGTAGGGGATCACGTAAAGAGTACGCCCGGCCATGCATCCGGCCAGCAACTTGTTCAGGATGGCCTTCATCTCGGCGGGATCCTTCCAGTTGTTGGTGGGGCCGGCTTCTTCCTTGGTCTTGGAGCAGATGAAAGTGCGGTCTTCGACCCGGGCGACGTCGGCGGGGGTGGAACGGACGAAGATGCTGTTGGGGCGCTTCTCCGGGTTCATCCAGATGGCGGTGCCGGTCTGCACCATCAGCCGGAGCATCTCCTGGTATTCGTCCTTGGATCCGTCGCACCAGTACACGCGCTCGGGCTTGCAGAGTTGCGCGACTTCGTCGACCCACTGTTTGAGTTTGGAGTTTTCGGTCACGGTGTCGGTGGTGGTTGGTTCATGAATCGCGGTTGCCATGAATGCCTCGCAGGTCCCCCGGATCGAGGTCGGGGAACGATATGAATAAGAGATGAAGAATGCAAAAGGGGCCCAGAACTATCTATTGTGCTCCTGCCGGAGCAAGATTCCAAGCTGAAGTTTCAGGGGGCCGCGCTCAGGAGGGCTGGGGCGCGTATTCGGTCATGACCTGCGCGAGGTGCTCGAGCGTCTCCTCGACGGAGAGGGTGTACATCTCGCGGCCCCCCTCGAGACCGGACTCGATGGCCTGCTTCAGGTAGTGGCCGGCGATCTGGATAGCGAGCGGATCGGTGATGAGCTTGCCGGTGCGCTGGTGGTACTCGACCCAGGCGGGATGGGGGAGAGCGATCCACACCGGCCGGTCCCCCACCAGGAACTTGATGTCGATGGCGTCGGCGTGGCGGGTGGCGATGGCCACGATCAGCGCCTGGTAGGAGCAGTGGAGGTCCTGGCCGGTCCAGCGGTCGCGCACGTGGAAGTCGTCGTACATGGCGGGAAGAATGATAAATGAATCGCGGGCCATCAGCCATCAGCCGTCAGGAGTCAGGAGTCAGGAGTCAAGGAGTCAGGAGTCAAGGAGTCAGGAGTCAGGAGTCAGGAGTCAGGAGTCAGCGAAAGCTAAGCACCCTCGGCGATCTCAGCGTGCTCGGCGGTGAAAAGAAAAAGCTCCGGGATCGCCCCGGAGCTTCAGGTCGAAAGAAGCCTACGCGTAAATGCCGCGCTGGCGGATGGTGTAGGCCACGCGGTTGATGGCCAGCATGTAGGCGGCGATGCGGTTGTTCACGCCGTGGGTATCGGCGTAGGCGACCACGTCCTCGAACGAGCTGCGCATGATGTGCTCGAGCTGCTCGTTGACCACGCTTTCCTTCCAGAAGTATCCCTGGCGGTCCTGCACCCATTCGAAGTAGGAGGTGGTCACGCCGCCGGCGTTGCACAGGATGTCGGGGATGACGAAGACCTTCTTCTCCTGGAGGATGTCGTCGGCAGCGGCGGTGGTGGGGCCGTTGGCGCCTTCGGCGAGGATCCTGGCCTTGACGTCGCCGGCGTTCTGGGTGGTGATGACGTTCTCGGTCGCGGCCGGCAACAAAAGATCGCAGTCGGTGGTCAGAAGCGCGGACGAATCGTGGGCCTCGGCGCCGGGGAAGCCGACGACGGTGCCGTTACGCTGGCGGTATTCGACCAGCTTGTCGATCTCGATGCCCTTGGGGTTGTAGAGGCCGCCGTCCCACTCGGCGATGCCGATGATCTTGTAGCCGTGCTGGAACATGAGGTGGGCGGCGTTGGAGCCGACATTGCCGAAGCCCTGCACGATGACGCGGGTCTCGTCGCGGTTCATGCCCAGCTTCTTGAGGGCCTCGTCGCAGACCACCTGGATGCCGCGGCCGGTGGCCTCGCGGCGTCCGCGCGAGCCGCCCATGTCGATGGGCTTGCCGGTGACGACTGCCGTGACCGTCTGCCGCATGTGCATGGAGTAGGTATCCATCATCCAGGCCATGGTCTGCTCGTTGGTGTTCATGTCGGGGGCGGGGACGTCCTTTTCCGGACCGATGAATTCCATCAGCTCCGCGGTGTAACGCCGGGTCATGCGCTCGAGTTCGCCCATGGACATCTTTTTCGGGTCGCAGATGACGCCGCCCTTGGCGCCGCCGAAGGGGATGTTCACCACGGCGCACTTCCAGGTCATCCATGCGGCCAGGGCGCGTACCTCCTCGAGGGTGACGTCGGGGGAGTAGCGCACGCCGCCCTTGGCGGGGCCGCGCGCGATGGAGTGCTGCACCCGGAAGCCGGTGAACACCTCGAGGCGCCCGTCGTCCATGGAGACGGGGATGTGCACGATGATCTCGCGGTTGGGGTAGCGCAGGATCTTCCAGATGCCTTCGTCGAGGTTCAGCTTCTGGGCGGCGAGGTCAAAGCGAGCAGCCTGCGATTCCCAGGGATTGATCTCCTGCTCGAGGGAAACGGTCTTAGCCATGAGGATTCTCCGATGATTGCCGGACCCGACTCGGGGGAGTAGTGGACATCAGACGCAACTGTGCGGCAAACAATCGGCAAGTATAAGGAAGTAGGTGAAAGCTAAGCAAGCGGACCGCGCAGGGGGTCAGACCTGGATCTCCATGCCCTCGCTGGCGGCGCGCACCTTGGGATAGTGGTCGCGAGCGGTCTTGACGATGCTGTCGATGCAGCTGTCGGAGTGGTCGGGATCGTGGTGGAACAGGATCAGCTCCTTGGTGCCGCTTTCCATGACGATGTTGACGGCCTCGCGCCAGTGGCTGTGTCCCCATCCGCGTTTCTTGGCGGCGTATTCCTCGGGCAGGTACTGGGCGTCGTAGATGAGGACGTCGGCGCCCTCGGCCAGCTTGCGCACGTTCTTGTCGAAGATGGGATGGCCGGGCTCGTTGTCGGTGGCGTAGACCAGCACCTGGTTCTCGGTCTCCAGGCGGAAGCCGAGGCAGCCCTGGGGATGGTTCAGCCACATGGACTGCACCACGCAATCGTCGAAGGCGATGCGGTCTTCCTCGATGTCGTAGAAGTTGCGGTGGGCGGCCATCTCGCTCATGTCCACCGGGAAGTAGGGGTCCGACATCTGCTCCTCGATGGCGCGCTGTAGCCCGCGGGAACGGCTGGAGGAGTGGAAGAAGAAGTAGTTCTCCGGGTTCTCGTACAGCGGCTGGAAGAAGGGGATGCCCTGGATGTGGTCCCAGTGGAAGTGGGAGATAAAGATGTGGGCGTGGATGGGCTTGGTCTTGAATTCGGTGCTGAGCTGCTTGCCCAGGTTGCGGAAGCCGGTGCCGCAATCGAAGACGTAGATGTTGCCGTTGACGCGCACCTCGACACAGGAGGTATTCCCCCCGTAGCGCAGGTTCTCCGCCTGCGGCGTCGGTGTCGATCCGCGCACGCCCCAGAACTTGACTTGCATCCGTCTTCGGCCCCCCCTGATGGGACGCGCGCCGTGCAAAGCGCACTCGTCCCGCCGTGCTCATCGCGCCCTCGGTGGCGAAAGGAAAGCGCGCAAAGCCGCTGATTTCGCGGCTCCGTTGCTTACTTTCGGGAGAGAGCGATTGGCGCGATGAACGGATGCAGTATAAGCCAACTAAGACTTGCTAAGTCAATACTTTCCGGGGTAACAGGAGTACCCAGTCCCTGGCAGCAAGTACCAGGTGGATTCGGGGGCGCTGCTATCCGGCTCGTATAATCCATCACGATCAACCTGGTGCCTGGTACTGGGTACTTGGTACTGCCCACATGCTTCCCGACTTCGACCAATTCGGCAGCCTGGCCAAGGACGCGACGCTGGTCCCGGTATCGCGCACCATCACCGCGGACCTGCAGACGCCGGTCTCGGCTTTCCTGAGCATCGCGGCCAAGGAGCGCTACTCGTTCCTGCTGGAATCGGTGGAGGGTGGAGAGAAGATCGGCCGCTACACGTTTCTGGGAGCGCGTCCCTACATGATCGTGCGCTCGCGCGGCGCGGACGTGGAGGTGGAGCGCGGAGGCCGAGTGGAGCGCCGCAAGACCGACGTCTTTCAGGTCCTTCGGGAGCTGCTGACGGCGCACCGTCCGGCGCAGGTCGAAGGGCTCCCGCCGTTCATCGCCGGCGCGGTCGGATTCTTCGCCTACGACATGGTGCGGCGGCTGGAGCGCTTGCCGGAACGGGCGCGGCGCGACATCGACGTTCCCGACTGCGTGCTGATGTTCTTCGACCGTCTGCTGGCGTTCGACCACGTGCGCCACCAGATCCACATCGTGGCCGTCGCCGACGTCTCGCGCGAGAAGGCGCGCCGGGCCTACGATCGCGCGCTCGGCGACATCGCGGCGCTGGAGAAACAGCTGGCGGCGGGATTGCGCGATCGCGACCTGCGGCGCAGGCCGGTCCGGGGCGCGCTGAATGCGAAGGCGACCACTTCACCCAGGCAGTTCATGGAGAGCGTGAAGCGCGCCAAGGAGTACATCGCCGCCGGCGACATCTTCCAGGTGGTGCTCTCGCAGCGGCTGGAGTTCACGCCCGGGGTCGAGCCCTTCGACATCTATCGCGCCCTGCGCACGGTTAATCCGTCCCCGTACATGTACTACCTGCGGATGGGGGACAACCGGGTGATCGGCTCGTCGCCCGAGATGCTGGTGAAGGTGAGCGGGCGCAAGCTGGAGTACCGTCCGATCGCGGGCACGCGCTGGAGGGGCAAGGACGACGCCGAGGACAAGCGCCTGGAAGAAGACCTGCGCACGGACGAGAAGGAACGCGCCGAGCACGTCATGCTGGTGGACCTGGGGCGCAACGACGTCGGGCGGGTCAGCGAGTACGGCACGGTGAAGGTGCGCGACCTGATGTACGTGGAGCGCTACTCGCACGTCATGCACCTGGTGTCGGCCATCGAAGGCAAGCTGCGCGAGGACCTGGGCCCGCTGGATGCGTTCGCCGCCTGCTTCCCTGCCGGCACGCTCAGCGGCGCGCCCAAGGTGAGGGCCATGCAGATCATCGAGGAACTGGAGCCGGTGCGACGGGGCGTGTACGGCGGGTCGGTGCTCTACGCGGATTTTGCCGGCAATCTGGACTCGTGTATTGCCATCCGCACCCTGATGATGGACAAGAAGAAAGCGTTCGTGCAGGCGGGCGCGGGCATCGTGGCGGACTCGGATCCTCAGCGCGAGCATGAAGAGTGCCTGAATAAGGCGAAAGCGGTGGTGCGGGCGGTAGAGATCGCGCGGGCGGGGCTATAGCTTCCCATGGCAAAATGGCTGCTGATGATCATCGCTGTCTCCGTCGTAGCTGGGCTGGTATCTGCCCAGACGCCGCCAGTCCAGGCTCCCGACGACGTCGTTCTCGAATTCAAAATCTCCGGAGACCAGCGGGAATTTCGATTAGGTGAGTTGATCCCGGTCAGCTATTCATACCGTTCTACCATCCGAGACAAGTACATCTACGTGGATCAAAGCAGGAAGCTGGAGGGCGGTCGAGATCTGGAGATCGCCTGTTCACCGGCGGTCGAACGCGTGCGAGACAAGCCATCCTCTGATGGTGAGTTTCTCCGATTCGAGAACATGCTCGCCGCTCCCTGTGGCCGGGTTGGCAGCGGAATAGGATTCAGGTTGTGCTCGCATTGCGATTGGGAACAACCTTTGACCGTTAGCCCACTTGGCTTCGGTTCTTTGCCCTTGAACATGGAGGTTCGTTTTCGCAATCCCGGCAGGTACACCTGTGTTGCTTCGTCCGCCACCGTAACAACCGCAGCGGCAACGGAGAAGATTCGCACTGCTTTGTTGGTGAGATCCGCTCCGGTCTCGATCACGATCGTCGCGGACCCAGCATGGTTGCGAGTGGCCGCCGACACGTACTCAGAGGCATTTCGCAAAGTGTGTCGTGGCGACGACGTTCCAACAAAGAACTTCCAACAATGCTCCGATCTCGCACAACGAATCACCTATCTCGACACTCGCGACTCACTGGCCGCCGAGGTGCGGTTCTACGACGGACGCAATCACGGCTGGGATACCGGGTTCTGGGATGCCATCCGGAACTCTGCATACCGCTCGGACGCTTTGCGGCTAATGACAGCCCGCATGCAGGATCCGGACTTTCAGGTGGGGGAAGGTGTGGTCGAGTTGTTGGCCTTTTGGGACCTCCAAACAGAGGATCCCGACATTTTCCAAACGACCGACGACCCGGAGATGTCTCGCTCAGCCGCTCTTGACAAGCTCCGCAAATACGCTCGCTTGCTCGGCAGCAGCTTGGAGAAGAAGCAGAGCGATGTGCTCGGCGAGAGCGTCAAGAGCTATCAGCGAGTTGCGGAACGCCCGGTCTGCGAAGAAGGAACGCTGATCGCGCCGGAGGAGCGCCGGGCTGTACTCAGCCGGTACAAAGCTCCGAACTGATCAGACGGCCAGGAAATTCGCGATCAGCTTCTTGCCGTCTTCCGTCAGCACGCTCTCCGGGTGGAACTGCACGCCTTCGACCGGGAACTTCTTGTGGCGCAGGCCCATGATGACGCGCGAACCGTCGGCGTCCGTAGTCGTCGCGCTGATCTCGAGTTCCTTGGGCAATCCCTTTTCGCTGACGATCAGCGAGTGGTAACGCGTCGCAGTCATGGGCGAGCGCACGCCGCTGAAGATGGTGCGGCCGTCGTGCTCGATGCTGCTGGTTTTGCCGTGCATGGGCGTCCTGGCGCGGATCACGTTCCCGCCGAAGGCCGCGCCCAGCGCCTGATGACCCAGGCAGACGCCCAGCACCGGCGTTTTGCCGGCGAAGTGGCGGATCAGTTCGATGCTGATGCCGGCCTCCTGCGGCGTGCACGGCCCCGGCGAGACCAGGATGTGCGACGGGCGCAGGCGCTCGATCTCCTCGACCGTGGTCTGGTCATTGCGGCGCACCTCGACCTGCCGGCCCATCTCGCCCAGGTACTGGACCAGGTTGTAGGTGAAGGAATCGTAGTTATCGAGCACGAAAACCATTGAAAACATTGTAACTGGGTTGCGAGAGCGAGGCGTGAGTAACCGCGCCGGGGTGCATGTCCAATTTGCATCTTGACACCCCTACAATGGGGGCGAGATTCTTAGGCAGCAGGGGTGTGTAGCGGCCGGTCTGGAGCGGCCCTACCAGGAGCGGCCATGGCCGACGCTCAATCCGAACAACGCGCAACCCGGCGATTCGCGCTGCGTCTGCCGGTGACCATCAAGTTCACCAACGGGGACATGACCGAGAGCCAGGCCCAGACCCGGGACGTCAGCGCGCGCGGCGTGTTCTTCTACATGGATTCGAAGATCGCGGAGGGCTCGGTGATCGAGTTCACCCTCACCTTACCGCCGGAGATCACGCTGACCGAGAGCATCCGGGTACGCTGCCGCGGGCGTGTGGTCCGCGTCGACCAGGCGACCGGGCAGAAGGTCGGGATCGGCGCCGTCATCGAGCAGTACGACTTCGTGTCGGAAGTCTGAGTCGCGCCTCTCTCAGAAGGCGGCCTGCGGGCCGCCTTTCGTTTTTGCCGCCCAGCCGGTCGCAGTCGTGTAAGATGTGCGGACTCCATGAAGTTCCCGCTGTCATCCTGGTGCGCCGCCGCTCTCGCCTGCCTGTTCCCGCTCGCCGCGCACGCTCAAGCGCCGGTGGGTGAAGTCTTCGCCACCGACGCGACGGTGAAGGGATCGGTGCTGCTGGCCGGCGGCGGCACTCGCCTGATGAGCGGCTCTTCGGTCACCGCCGGACAAGCCACCGCGGTGTTGAAGCTATCGCGCGGGGGCGAAGTGCGGGTTTGCGCCCGGACCAGCATCTCGGTCACCTCGTCACCCAGTGGGCGCGACTTGCTGCTGGGCATGGGGACGGGCGACATCGAGACCCATTACCGGCTGGGCGCGACCACCGATTCGATCCTGACCCCGGACTTTCGCATCCAGCTCTCGGGACCGGGCGAGTTCCACCTTGCTCTGGGCGCCGATGCACGCGGCAACACCTGCATCCGCTCCTTGCCCGCCAACACCGCTTCGGTGATCGTCACCGAGTTGATGGGCGACGGGACCTACCAGGTGAAGCCGGGGGAGCAAGTGAAGTTCGCCCAGGGACGGCTATCCGCGGCTTCGGCAGACGTTGGCGACTGCGGCTGTCCGGCGCCTCCGCCACCGATCCTGAAGACCGAAGCCCCGGCACCGGCGGAACCGAAGAAGGTGGAGACGGCAGCAGTGACGCAGGCGACGACTCCGCCTCCCCATCCCGACGTGACCGCGTCGCTTCCGCCTCCGGGGCCCGGCCAGGTGCACGTCGAGTTCGACGCGCCGTTCGTCTTCAGCGGCGACCGCCCGGTCCCGCCGCCGCCCTCGCTGCTGCGTATCGACTTATCGACGGTCCCGGTACTTCTGCCGGCAGTCGGCCCACCCCCGGCGGCCCCCGCTCCCCGGCCCGAGGTGGCGAAAGCGGAAAAGAAAAAGCAGGAGAAGCGCGGATTCCTGGGACGAGTGCGCGGCTTCTTCGCCAGTGTCTTCGGGGGCTGACCAGAACGTCTCCCTTGAAATTCCTACTTCCCGGCCCCGGTTTGCGCGATAATAGACCCTGACAATCAGGCTAGGAATCAGGGCTGTGCCTGTTCGGGAACCAAAGAGACGTTTTTTCCGTCTATTTGGAAACGGGCCCGGCGAGATGCAATCTATACTCCAGGGGATTTGATGGGTACGCCAGGAGCGAACGCGTCGCGGGTTGTGGGGGCAATGCCTGCCGGTCAGAGCGTCCTACCGACCTTGTTCGGGGAGGGCTACCACACCTACGACGTTCAGCCGAACAACTTCATCCTGTCTTTCCTGCTGCATACCCTGGCTGGAGCGATGCTGCTGTATTCGGGCATCTATTTCCAGGAGCACAAGCAGGAGATCAAGCGGCAGGTCATCACCCTGGTGGGCGGAGACATCAGCCCGTACGTGCTGCCACCGGCGAAGGACAAGGCGGGTGGCGGCGGCGGCGGCGGAGACCGCGACAAGCTGGCCGCATCCAAGGGCGCGCTGCCCAAGCTTTCCGATAAGCAGATCGTTCCACCGGCGGCGGTGATCCGCAACGATAACCCCAAGCTGGCGGTGGATCCGACGGTGGTGGTGCCGCCGCAGATCAAGCTGCCCACGACCGGCCAGTTGGGTGACCCGCTTTCCGCGGTGCTCGGCCCGCCGTCGAATGGGACGGGCAGCGGCGGCGGCATCGGAAGCGGTAGCGGTGGCGGCGTCGGTTCCGGACGCGGCCCTGGCGTCGGCCCCGGCTGGGGCGGCGGCATCGGCGGTGGAGCGTACCGCGTGGGCGGCGGCGTGAGCGCGCCACGGGCCATCTACCAGCCCGATCCGGAATACTCCGAGGAAGCCCGCAAAGCCAAGTATCAGGGAACGGTGGTGCTGTGGTGCGTGGTCGATCCCAACGGACGGGTGACCGACGTGCGGGTGCAGCGCTCCCTGGGCATGGGGCTGGACGAGAAGGCCATGGAGGCGGTGAAGATGTGGAAGTTCGAGCCCGCCAAGAAGGATGGCCAGAACGTCGCCGTGCAGATCAACATCGAGGTCAACTTCCGGCTGTACTGAGGCACAGTCGCAGACATTTCGCAGGGCCGCCGGCTACGGCGGCCTTTTCTATTCCCAGAGAGCAGGGCGGCTTAGCGGTTGAACAACTTGCCGAGGGGCCCGACGCGGTCGCGGGCCTCGTCCACCCATTCTCCGCCGCGTTTGGCCCATTCGCCGCCGCGTTCGACCAGTTCTTCGGCGCCTTCGAGGGCGTCATCGTACTTGCGGCGCAGCATGCGACGCATCTGCTTGCCGGTCTTGGGGGCCAGCAACAACGTGGCCAGCGCGCCGATGCCCAAGCCGATGAACAGGAAGGTCAGCGCGGTGCCGGCGGTGCTGCGGTCCGAGGCCTGGTACTCGCCGGAGCGTTCAAGTGTCATAGGTTCACCCGTGGCCGCACATTCTACGCGCTGCAAGGAAGAAAAATCATCGAAGGTGGGGTAAAATCGAGTGTTGGTCTCTGAGCCCGCGGCGCTTCCGTCCCTGCGCTTCGCTGTGACCTGGTCCAGCAGGCTCTTCCGACAGCCATCGAGCACAGGAGTTTCTCGTTCTTATGTCCATACCAGCGACCCAGATGCGCCCCGGCATGATCATCAAGCACAACAACGACCTGCACCTGGTCTTCAGCGTCGAGCACCGGACGCCGGGGAACCTGCGGGCCTTCATCCAGGCCAAGCTGCGCAACCTGCGCACCGGCGCCATGTTCGAGCACCGCTTCCGCTCTCCCGACCCCATCGACCGCGTGGTGGTGGACGAGACCGAGATGGAGTTCCTCTACCAGGATGGCGGGGACTACCACTTCATGAACACCGAGTCCTATGAGCAGATCCACCTGAACAAGGACGTGCTGGGCGACGCCACCGATTACCTGACGCCCAACCTGAAGATCAAGATCGAGTTCCACGAGGGACGCGCCATCGGCGTCGAGTTGCCGCAGACCGTGGACCTGCAGGTGGTGGAGACCGAGCCCGGGCTCAAAAGCGCCACCGCATCCTCGGTCATGAAGCCGGCCAAGACCGAGACCGGGCTGATCGTGCAGGTGCCGCCGTTCATCGGCGAGGGCGAGAAGATCCGCGTGGACACCGCCGAGGGCACCTACCTGGAACGCGTGAAAGCCTGAACGCCGGCCATGGCCAAGACCGACAAGCCGACGGAGGCGCGCCGCTACCTGGTGCGCGGACGGGTGCAGGGGGTCGGCTTCCGCTGGTTCGTGGAGCGCGAGGCGCACCTGCTGGGCGTTGCCGGCTGGGTCCGCAATAAGTCCGACGGCAGCGTGGAAGTGATGGCCCAGGGCACACCCGAGCAACTGGCCGGGCTGCATGGACGGCTGCGCGAAGGCCCCAGGGCATCCCGGGTCGACGAAGTGCAGGTGTCGGAGGCCGATCCCCAGCCCGGACTGGAATCATTCCGCATCGAAGGAGCGTGGTGACATGCAAGCCAAACCGGCCACCGACTGTTCCGGCCTGAAGCAACTGATCCGCGAGGTTCCCGATTTTCCCATCCCCGGCATCCTCTTCTACGACATCACCACCCTGCTGAAAGACAAGAAGGGCTTCGCCACGCTGATCGACGCGCTCTCCGAGCACTACATCGACAAGGAAGTCGACCTGGTGCTGGGCATGGAAGCCCGGGGCTTCATCTTCGGCCCCGCGGTCGCGTACCGGCTGAATGCGGGATTCGTGCCTGTCCGCAAGCCCAAGAAGCTGCCGGCGGAGGTGGCGCGCATCGAGTACGCGCTCGAGTACGGCAAGAACACGCTGGAGATCCACAAGGACGCGGTCCGGAGGGGCCAGCGCGTGATCATCGTGGATGACCTGCTGGCTACCGGCGGCACCGCGGCCGCCACCATCGACCTGGCAAAGTCCTTGGGCGCGGAGATCGCCGGCCTTGGGTTCGTGGTCGAGCTGGACTTCCTCAAGGGCCGCTCCAAGCTGGACGGGCAGGACGTCTTCTCGCTGCTGCACTACGACAGATAGCCTCGGCAATAAGGAAGCACCGCCGGGGGGCGGCTGTGCCACACGAACCCAGCTATTGTCGTATTTACAAACCCTAAGTTCCTGCATATAGTAACGGCGCACTCAGACTCCCCCACAGAGCACTCCCTGCATATTCTGGGCTGTTGGAGATGCCTGGAGAACGAGGACAGGAAAGGGTTTCGGCGTGGATTCCTCAGCAGCGGCGGCCGAAAAAGCGAGAGCGGACCGAAAGGAATACATCGCTGCCTTCGGGGAAGCGGTGGCGCGGCTGACCTCGGCCGCGACCGGCGAGGAGGTGCTGAGCAGCATCCCCACCATCCTGGTCGCGGAATTCGGCGCCGCGCGCGGGGAGATGTGGCTGTGGGACGAATCCTCCGGTTCCGCCTACCTGACCCACGCCGCCGGACTCAACGCCAGCCATCGCAAGGACTACCGCAACCCCGGCCAGGGCATCGTGGGCGGCGTGCTGCAATCGCGGCAGATGAGCGAGAACGTGGAGCTGGCCTCCGCCAGCGCCGACATGGCGGACTTCGCCGAACTGACCAAGCTGGCATATGGCTCGGCATACCCGCTGCTGGCCAAAGGGCGCATGGTCGGAGTGCTGGTGGCCTACACCCAGAAACCGGTCAGCGATACCCAGCTCGAATGGTGGCAACTGTACGCCGAGATCAGCAGCGTGGCGGCGCCGGACGCGCTGGCGGCACAGGAGAGCCAGAAGACCATCACCCAGCTCTCGCTGCTGTTCGAAGCCACCCGCCTGCTGAATTCCACGCTGGACCTGGCCGAACTGCTCGACCTCATCCTCAAGATCGCGCGCACCGAGGTGAAGGCTGACCGCGGCACCGTGTTCCTGGTCGACACCAAGCACAAGCAGCTGTGGTCCATCGTGGCCAGCGGGCTCGACCACCAGGAGATCCGGGTCCCCTTCGGCAAGGGCGTGGCCGGCAAGGTGGCCGAGAGCGGCGAGTCCATCAACGTCGAGGACGCCTACACCCTGGAGTTCTTCGACCGCAGCTTCGACCAGAAGTTCGGCTACAGCACCAAGTCGGTCCTCTGCCTCCCCATCCGCCATCACACCGGCGAAGTCGTCGGCGTCATCCAGTTGCTCAACAAGGTCACGGGGCCGCGCTTCACCATCGACGACCAGGACTTCCTCTCCAAGCTATCCGGGCACATGGCCATGGCGCTGGAGAATGCGCGCCTGCACCGCGAAGTGGTGGAGAAGCAGCGGCTGGAAAAAGAGCTGGCGCTGGCGCGGGGCATCCAGCGGTCGCTGCTGCCGGACGCGCCGCCGGTGGTGCCGGGCTACGACATCGCGGTCATCAACGAGCCCTGCTTCGAGGTGGGCGGCGACTACTACGACTTCCTGAACCTGGGGCCGCAGTCGCTGCTGCTGGTGGTGGCCGACGTCGAGGGCAAGGGCGTCTCCTCCGCGCTGGTGATGTCGAACCTGCAAGCCACGCTGCGCGCCCTGGTCATGCACCTGCACTCGCTCGAGGTGCTCACCCTCTCGCTGAACGAGATGATCTGCAATGACACCAAGTCCCAGAAGTTCCTCTCCATGTTCCTGGGGCTGGTGGACACGCGGCGCAACGGCCTGCACTACATCAACGCCGGACACGTGCCGCCCATCCTGGTGGACGGCGAGACCGGCCAGTACCAGAGCCTGGAAGATGGCGGCACCGTCATCGGCCTGTTCCTGGCCACCGAGTACCAGCGCGGCGCGGCCAAGCTGAAGGCCGGCGACATCCTGGTGTGCTGCACCGACGGCATCCAGGAAGCCAACAATGCAGCCGACGAAGAGTTCGGTACCGAACGCCTGGCGGCCTCGGTCTTCCAGCACCGCAACAAGTCCGCCCAGGAATTGGTGGACTCGGTTCTGGCCGACGTCAACGCCTTCTCCGCCACCGGCACCCACGTCGACGACAAGGTCCTGATGGTGCTGAAGGTCACCGGCTCCGGCGCGGTCTCGGCCAGCAGCAAGAAGCACGAGAAGCACGCCAGCCTGCGGCACTCCTAGAAGACGTACCAAGTACCCGGTACTCAGTACCCAGTTGACGT
>Ga0335082_10000477_pt1 | contig 41438 bp, 32 predicted proteins | sample Lox_Sample_41_FD_206718 | JGI IMG/M metagenome (GOLD analysis project Ga0335082, IMG submission 206718) | Soil microbial communities from Loxahatchee National Wildlife Refuge, Florida, United States - Lox_Sample_4.1 | ecosystem: Environmental > Terrestrial > Soil > Wetlands | place: USA...
CATCCATGATGCCATACGCAGTGACGATCAGCAGCGGGACATAGATGAAGAGCGCGTACCGAATGTCGCCAAACGCATACAAGCCCACGACCGAGAGGCTCGCGAGGCAGGCGAGCACCGCGCACACGTAGGCAGCGATGACGAAGCGGGTCGCGTCGCGGGGCTTTGCCACCAGGGATCGGCTCACGCCAATGATGAATCCCAGTGTGACGACAAGCGTCAGCAGGCCGCCGGCCCCGTTGAAGGAGGGTCCCCAGATCGAGCTGCCCGGGACTGGAGGAAACGTGTAGAAAGTGGTCGCAAGAAATGTCACCGTGGCCGAAGCCAAGAACTTCAGCAACCCGGCAGGGGTCCGAGGATAGCCGCTGAATGGAAAGAAGAAATGACGGATCTCAGGTCGTGGATCTCGGAATTCTGGGTGAGCGGCGTACTTCAGCGTTATCAGGCCGACCACAATCACCGAAACGAGCATGACCAGGCCATTCCTCAGGGCTGACTTCTCGGCGGCGGCTGTGTCAGGCTTGCTCCCTTGCCGAAAGCGAACAGCGACGGCCACCAGCGCGACAATCGGCACAACAAACTCTGCGTACGCGGCCGTGAGCAGGCAAAAACCGCTTACCGCCGCTCCGAACACGGCGTTTGACAGATTCAGGCCTCTCCGGTGCAGGAACAGCAGCATGTGCAGCAAGAAGACCGATACCAGGATTCTCTCGGAGTAGTCGAAGACTCCCCACTGCCCGTAGTGGATCAGGCCGCCGTTCGTGCTGATGAGCAGCACCAGCACCACGAGACCTGCGCTTCTCAGGAGCGCGTAGGCCCGTCCCAGCCAGAAGACGTAGACGAGTGTCAGCACGAGGACGGCAGCGGCTACCGCCCGCAATGTCCTGACGGTTACGAAGGTGACTTTCGGCAGTAGGTAGTATTGCAGCTCAGACCCGAGGTGGGTCCCGATGCGGAGTGGGTGCTCGGCAAACCACCCGCCCGCCAACTTGTCGAGGTCGATGACGATGCGCGCTTCGTCAGCATTGAAATTCAGGTAGTGCGGGAGATACACCGTCGAGCCACAGAGCAGCAGAACCACGATTGCGGTGGCAAGCGTCAGGAGATAGTTCGACCCGCTTCGCTCTTTGTCGAGTAGCATGGTCCTCGCGGCGACCGCTGTGGTGTTCGAGGTTGACGAAGGCGATGCAAGAAGCGATCAGGCATTAGCGCTCAACTCCTCGCGAACAAACACTTGTCGCTTCGTGACTTACGGACGCTCGATTGGATTCCACGTGGCTGTGCGGAGCGGGTGTTGCGTGGACGCTACGAGGGCGGGAAATGATAGTCTTGGGAGCGCCGCTGCGTCGGTGCTACAAACAGTGCGGTGAGGGTGGAGTGAGGGCACATCTCTTGCCCGACGGGCTGCTGGAATGAGCTCGAGCGCGCCAGTCTCCGCGTGGATTCCGGACCATCCCGAGCGGGACACATGGGACGTGATAGTCGTGGGCACGGGGATGGGCGGGAGCACGATCGGCTACGAGCTGGCCCGGCTAGGGCGCCGCGTCCTGTTTCTCGAAAAAGGGAAGCTGCTCCACGCGGGGCCAGAGGCCATCGGCGCGCCCGCTCCCGATGCCGACCCGGAAATCGAGGCGCGGTTGCGCGCGGGACGGTGGCCCATCCCGCTCGAAGGACGCACCAGCTTCGGCGAAATCGCGTTCATCGCGCCGTGGGGCTGCGGGACCGGAGGGTCGACGAGCATTTACGGCGCCCAGCTCGAGCGCTTTGCTCCGCCAGACTTCGAACCCAGAAGCAATTTTCCCGAAGTCCACGACGCCAACCTGCCCGAGCGCTGGCCGATCACGCATCAGGATGTGGTGCCCTTTTACCGACTGGCGGAGTTGCTGTATCGGGTGCGCGGCACGCAGGATCCGCTGTACCCTGATCCCAAGGCGCAGCTGCGCGAGCCGCCGCCGCTCAGTCCACGCGACCAGGTGTACGAGCGGTCATTTCGCGAATGCGGCCTGCATCCGTACCGCTCGCACGTCGGCTTCGACTACGGGCTGGGATGCACCGAATGCCTTGACCACTGTACCAGGGGGTGCAAGAGCGACGCGGCGGCGATTTGCCTCATGCCCGCGCTCACGACGCACGAAGCGTCCATTCTCCCCGAGTGCGAAGTCCGGACCCTGGAAGCCGATCGCAGCCGGGTGAAGCGCGTGCATGCGCGCTGGCGGGGGCGGGACGTGGCGCTCACCGCCAAGACGGTCGTCCTCGCTGCCGGCTCGCTCATGACACCCATCCTGTTGCTCAATTCGCGGTCGCCGGATTGGCCCGAGGGACTGGCGAACGGCTCCGGGCAGGTGGGGCGCAATCTGATGCTGCACACGAGCGATTTCATCGCCATCGACGTGCCCGAGTGGTATTCGCCACAGGGGCCGGCGCGGGCGCTGGCCTTGAACGACTTCTACGCGAACGGGTCGGGCAAACTGGGTACCCTGCAGTCGCTCGGATTGCCGGGCGCCATCAATCCGGGTTTGATCCTCACGTATCTGCGCTTCGTCCAAGAAAAGGAGCCCCGCTGGTGGCGACGGTTCGTCCGGCCACTGCTGCCACTGATCGCGCACATCGTCCCTCGTGTGCTGAGGCGCGCCAGCATGTTCGCCACGATTGTCGAAGATCTTCCCTACGCCGAGAACCGCGTGTTTCCGGACGCGGGCTCGCGCAACGGCATGCGCTTCGAGTATCGCTACACACCCGAGCTGCTGGAGCGGAATCGCCGATTCCGGCGGCAACTTGCCAAGCGGCTGGCACCCCGGCACCGGGTCTACGTGGTGACCGGTGGCAGAAACAACCTCAACTACGGTCACGTGTGCGGGACCTGCCGGTTCGGGGACGACCCCACGACGAGCGTACTCGACGCGAGTAACCGTGCGCACGAGATCGACAATCTCTATGTCGTGGACGCCTCGTTCTTCCCATCGAGCGGCGGCACCAATCCGAGCCTGACCGTGGCCGCGAATGCGCTGCGGGTCGCGCAAATCCTCGCTCGGCGGCTGTGACGGAGCGCCGCTCAGCGCAGCAGGTAGGTGTAAAACCCCCACTTCTCCCGCAGCCGTGAGAGCTCCGCGTCGTCCTCGGGCGCCGCTCCCTCCGGACACGACGTCGTGACACCAGCAACGCAGGCACACGCGAAATGCCGCTGGCGGGCGCGGAGGCTGAAATCCACCATGGCCATGGGAAGCGTCGCAAATCCCTCGTCCAGACCGCCCACGCCGTTCGCCACTTCGCGGCGGAACAGCGTGAACCGGTGGTTCATCCATGACGGCCCCTGGGGAGCAGCATCGCCATTCGCGTTGCCGATCGGGCGCGCGGCGGCGTCGAATCGGGCATTGGCCCATACGACCGAGCCGTCCCCGGCGACGAGCTTCGGCCCGGCCACGTCCAGATTCTGCTCATCCATGCTCCGGAGCAGAGCGGTCAAGCTTTCCGTTCCATCGGTCTCGATCGCGCCGTCGAGCAGGCACACGACCGGACGCCGTCCTGTTCTCACGGCTTCGTGAACGACGTGAACATCGGCCTTCGGGACACTGCGGATGGCCTCTGCGCCGACGCCCGCGTGCTTCAGGCATGCGCTGAGACGGGCCACGTGTGATCGCGACTGCTCGTCCTCGGCAACGATCACGAAATCGACCATCTCGAGGGTGAGCGGCGGACGGGGGAGGCGCTGGTAGAGGTAGGGCGGCTGCTCGGTCACGCGTTTCAAGGGCAGGCCGATTCTCGCGATACTCTTGTCGGCGAGTCGCCTCCACATCTCGTACGCGCCGTGCTCCGTGAGCACGAGGCTCGCGCGGTCGGGATGGATCCGATAGTAGTACAGCGTTTCATTGAGCAGCTCGATGGTCCCGACCTCTTCGAGCTTGAGGTAGAGATCGCAGTCTTCGCCGGCGAATCCGAAGTCCTGGAATCCTTCCCAGCCTGTGGTGCGCTCATATGCCGAGCGCCGGATCAGGTAGGGCTGCGTGTGGTTCATCAGGTCGGTGACCATGCCATGCAGATAATGCCGCGGTTCGAACGGGAACCAGGGTGGCGTGTCGAGGACGGTTCCGTCTTCGTTGACGATCTTGCGCTGCCCGCGGATCACGGACGCCCAGGGTTTCCGCTCCGCCACCGCGAGAAAACGCTCCACCGTGTGAAACGGCAGTGCGTCGTCGTCGTCGAGCGGGAGAATGAACTCGCCACGGCTGTGCTCCGTCAGAAAGCGCCGTGCGCGGGCGATGCCACGATTCTCGGCAAAAACAACGGAGATGCTCGGGTGCCGTTCGCGTTCGAGCTCCTCGAGAATCCGTCGCGATTGCTCGTCGCCGCCATCCCACAAGAGCGAAAACGTCCAGTTGGACGAGCTTTGCTGCAATACGGAATCGATGCAGCGCCGCAGCCAGCCCCCCTTGAACACTGGTGTTTCGATGGAAACCATCATGGGCCAGTTCGCTCCGGTCAGACGGATGGTATGGGGTCGCGCGCCATCAGATCGGCGATCATCTGTTCCGGCGCCGGCGCGCGTCGAAACCGCTCGGCGACCGTGCTGGCGTTGCGCCGATATCCGGCCGTCCATGCCTCGACCGCCTCGAGCGTTAGCGGATCGCGGTGACTGTGGAATTGGGGCTCCGAACCCTGGTAATACCACGCCACGATCCGGTCGTATACGGCGCGCGCGTTCCGGACCAAATGGCCGCGATCGAACAAGACCACCGGCAGCTGGTTGTACAGCCGGATGAGGATCGAGTGCGACACGACGTTCCAATAGAACGCGTGCTCGGCGCTGAGGAGCAGCGACATGAACCGTTGGAATGGGCAGTGAGTCAGGAGATCGATGCCTTCGGTCGTCGGCATGCGCTCGACCAGCTTCTCCACGAATTGGCTCGGCGCGATCATGATCGGATGCCGGCCGGCAGCGAGCGCTTCGAGAAGCTTGGTGGCCACGATGTCCGCAAACCCTGCCTCGCCTTCGAACAGGAGCTGAGTGTCGTAATCGGCGCTGGCCAGCACGAAGAGCCAGTGCGGCTTGCTGGACTCCCGCGTCGCACTCGGCGAGGGAGCGCGTACCAGCTGTTCATTGAAGAATGCGAGGTTGCGCGTGTCGGTCCGCACGGCCTCAGCCGAGGGCACGTCGCAGTAGCTCGGATAGAGGTGATAGGTGTCCCGCAGGATGCGCTCTGATTGGCTGAAGTACGCCCACATCCGCTCCTCGTCGCCACGCTTTGCCTTGGTCAGCTGTTCGGCGGTCCAGACCGGATGCACCATGGGGATGTCGATGCTGATCATCGTGCGCGGGTCCTGTTTCGACAACATCCCGAGGAACGGATCGCTCGTGACGACCCGGCATCCCCGCTCGCGCAATTGTTGGATCAGCTGTTGCAACACCTCCGGCGTGAAGATGTGATGCGCGGTGAAGAGATATCCCGAGCAGAGGAATACGATGTCGGGCTTCTCGCGATCCACGATCCGAATCACGTCTTCCAGAGAGCGATAGCCGTATGTCTGACCCGGAATTGCGTTCGCGTTGTTGGCGTACAGACGTTCCCCGAGCATGAGCGTCGTGCGGCGAGCGAGCGATTGGCCGAGGACGAAATACATGACTGTCGTCAGCTCGCCATAGTCGTTGTCCAGAACGAACATCAACCGCTCGCGCCGCGCCGGGGGGTCCGCTATCGCCGGGGCCTGGACCAGCTCGGTGAGCCACCGTTCGGCCGCAAACGCGTCTGCTCCGAGATTCTCCGGAGTCCAGAAGGACATCCGATTGCGGTCGAACCGCGCCGACGCGGGGTCACCGGGAAGCGGCGGGCGTGGTCCCGCTCCCGCCAGTGCCTGGCGATATGCGGCAACTGCCTCCTTCAGCCGTCCGAGCTTAACGAGCGGGTCGACGCGGAGGAAATGGAAGCCACCCAGGGTTGGGGCCAAGGCGCTCCCGCGGGCAAGCTCCTGTTCTCCCTGCTCCCATTGACCCAGCTTGAGCAACTCGACGGCCAGGCTCAACCGCGCCGCGGCGCTGGGTTCGAGTGCCGCGGCGCGGCGCAGTGTCTCGACCGCTTCGCGGGAGTGGTCGAGCTTGGCCACCGCGCTCGCAAGATTGATCAAGAATCCGGCAAGATCTTCGGATGCCGCCGCATCATTCGACACCAGGTCGATCGCTCGTTGAAATGCGGCCACTGCGTCCTCCACCCGCCCGAGCTTCAGCAATGCCATGCCGAGGACATTGTGCGCCGAGGCACGCGAGGGATCCAATGCCAGGGCGCGTTCATACGCCCCCACGACCTCCGGCCACCGCTCCAGGCGTGTGAGCGCCATGCCCAAGCGCTCGTGCGCATCATACCGGTCCGGGTCGACTTCGATGGCTCGACGGTAGGCCGCGATCGCTTCCTCCCAGCGCTCGAGCTTCAACAGTGCGATGCCGAAGAGGGCGTGCGATTCGCTCGAACGCGGATTCAGCGCGATCGCGTGCGCGGCGACTCCGAGGGCATCTTCCCAGCGCTCGAGCTTGAGGAGCGCCACCGCGAGGTTGTTATGGGACTCCCAGTGTGCCGGTGCCAGCTTGACGGCCCGGCCGAGCAGGGGCGCCGCCTCGTGCCAGCGCTCGCGGCGGAGCAGGTCGTTCCCGCGTTTGAGCGTCAAACGATGCCGAATCGATGCAAGGGACATGGCGCGCTCGGGACTCAGGGTTGTGGATGAGGGACGGCTCGAGCGATCGTAGCGAACATGCAACGCGAGTTGCCAGCGATCGGGATGCCGAAGCGACCTTCGGGTCCGAGAAGAACGCAGGGTCCCGTGGTGGTTCCCAGGGCGGTGTAGAACACCACAAGCCCGCTGTTGCCGAATACCGCTGTTGGCCCGAGGACGGCCCAGTCGTTGAATCCGGGTTTCGGACCCGGAGCGAGAATCACCCGAGGCGTGGGCCACCGCAGACCGTCAGTGGACCGTGCGTAGCTGATGGCTTCCCCCTGGTGCGCCTCTGCTCCGGCCAACGTGGTGGCGAAGAGGTGGTAGGCCTCGCCGAAGTACCGCACTTCCGTGATGTTGACGCCGGACAGCAACGCACTGGCCGATCGCGACGCGAGATTCAGGCGCGTGTCGAACACGGCACGCCCGAGCCCGACCGACAGAATACCCTGACCTGCGGCGTCGATCGGTTCCGTTGGTTGTTCGAGTCCAAGCCCGATGTAGTACAGAATGACGCTATCGGGACGAACGATGATGCTGGGTTCCTGCACGTTGTTCTGAAAGCTTCCGCGGCTCACATCGTACGGCAAAAGTGGACGGGGATTCTTCTGGAACTGCACGGATTCATCCATCAACGCCGTCCGAACCGAGCGGGCGCCGAGGCTGAGACGGGCGACTCCGATCTGAAAGCGCGCGGGCAGCTTGCGGCCGCCATGGTCGCCATCCGCGCTGTATGCGATGTACAGTGTATCCCCCAGGCGAAACACACTGGCGGTTTCGATCTTCCCGGAGTCAAACCCCGTATCGGCAGGCATCACGACGGGCGCACGACGGAATTCCCAGTTCCTGCCCCCGTCGCCGGAAAACGCATACCCGATGGAGCTCACCGTAGTCATGATGTTGCAACTCGCCGGATTCGCGGGATCCCACGAGTAGGCGTAGCCCTGGCCGCTCTGACAGAAGAATGTCGAGTAGAACAGGTGGTAGCCTTCGGCATCCGCGTACACCATGGGATCACTCGTCGTGATCGGCCATCCCGCGCGACCCGACTGCACGACCGGCAGCGTGTCGGCGGCCAGGAGAAAGCTCGACCACTCGACGGCGGGTGTATGGAGCTGCTGTGGCGGGACCGACCGGAGCGGCATGCACGCCATACTGAGCAGCGCCGCGCTCGTCGCGCAGAGAGGGAGCGGGACGGCGTGAGGCCTCATCGCCTACCAGCCGCCGCGTTGTACACTCGTCCGATCAATCGCCCCAGTCCATACCCAAGCACGAACGCATACACGAAGCCGATCAAGCTGCCGAAGAAGGTGACTTGATAGCCGGGGAAATACACCGCGAGCAGTTTGAGATGGGCACCCACGTTCTCGCCGCCACGCAACACCAGGATGTTGGTGGCGAGGAACAGTCCGGTGCCGAGCAGAAATCCGCTCGCGACGCCCCAGGCGCGTTCGTTGAGGCGAAGAATCGCCGTTTGCAGCCGGGGCTCCGTCGGGGGCAACGGTGAGAACGATGTCCGCATAACCGTCTCGGGGTTCAGATGTGGTCCAAGAAGCTGCGCGTCGCGGCCAGCTCGGCGCGCGTGCGAGTAATGAACAGCAGTACGGCCATCGCGAGATTCCGGGAGAATGCCACGAACCACCCGGCGACAAACCCAACGAGTGTCCCCCAGCCCAGGGCGATGAACGCGCCTGGCCAGGTCGGCGTGAAGCCATAGAAGTACTCGGCCAAGAGCTCAAGATGCACGTCGGGCCTGTGAGGACCGATCAGGTAAATCGCGGTAATCGCAAAACAGACCACACCCATCGCGACACCGACCGCGATCCCAAACGCGCGCTTGTGCAACGGCGCGAACGCCAGCTCGAGCTGCGCGAGCATTCTCTCTTCCGCGATCGTCATCCGGTTTTCCGGCGGCTCCAGATGCCGGTTCGGGGCCGGGAAGGCGCGGGAGGCCAGACCTTGAAGCCGATCCCCGCGAGCGCCGCCGCCGCCGGAGGTGGCTGCGGCTCTCCGAACAGCACATGCATCACCCAGCCACTGAAGACCGAGACTCCGTTGCTGAGGTGATGCAGAATGTGGAGCGGCAGGACCGCGAGGATGAACGGCACGCCCCGCTCGCGCAACAGGAAGCGGTAGAAGCCGCCGTTCAACAGCAGGACGAGCACCGCGGCCGCCGCCGACGCCAGCCGGACCAGGCCAGTCGGCCAGACGAGCGAGATCCCCGCGCACAGGGCGGCCGCCCAGGCGAGTGCCGTGCACCAACGCTGCACACCGCGCAGGTTCAGCGTGGTCGAGGCCCCGCGTCCCTCCGCGATCGTGAGCCAGATCCAGGGAACGCCGCGACCGGTCAGGTCGGTCTTCAGGACATCGCGCAACGTCCATACTTTCAGGTGTGTGCTCTGGATAGTCGGATCGAGCAGGATGCGATGTCCGTCGAGGCGCAAGCGCCGTCCCAGTTCGATGTCCTCGATTTGCGGTCGCACGTAATGCCATTCGTCGAAGCCGCCGAGCGTCAGGAACACGTCACGCCGCGCCGCGCCGCACCCCGCCCAAAACGTCTCCGCTTCCCCAGCGTTCGACTGGTGCGTGAAATGGTGCAGCAGGTTGCGGTACTGCGATACGACCCCGGGTCCGCTCGGGCGGGCATCATACGAGCCGAATGCCGCACTGATCCCGGGGTTGGTCCCGAACAGCTCCGCAAAGCGGCGCAGCGTGTCGCGATGCGCACAGACATCCGCATCGAGGAACACCAGGATTTCGCCGTGGCTCGCTTCGGCGCCGCGATTGCGCGCATACGCGGGTCCGTGGCGATTCCCGGCAAGTCGAACGACCGTGTCCGCGAACTTCGCCGCCACCAGCGCCGTCCGATCGGTGCTCGCGTCATCGACCACGATCAGCTCGAACCCATCAGCCGGCAGATCGCTGGCGCGAAGGGCGGCAAGCGATTGCGGCAGAAATCCCGCGGCCTGATGGGCCGGCACGATGACGGAAAGAAACGGGAGTCTCGCCGTCATCAGGACGTTGCCGCGCCCGCCAACGCGACGACAGGCCGCGAAGGACGCGGGAGCCGGATCTCTTCGTGATACTCGAAGTCGGTGTTGACGGACCAGGTGTCGTGCGCGGCGCCGTTCATGTTCCACACCGTCATCATAGCCGTGAGCATGGAGTGATCCTGGTTGTTGTACTTGTGCATTCCGTTGCGGCCGACGGGATGGAGATTCGCGATGGGATCGAGATGCTGCCGAATCGACTCGATGCGATCGCGGTACGTCTCATCGTAGATCGGATACGCCTTCGGCATACGGACGACCGTGCCGTCGAGCACCCGCGCCGAGCCTTCGAGTCCCAGGGTCTTGAGCTCCCGCTCGGCCAGTTTCACGAGGTCGCAATCCGGCGCGTTCCACAGCTCATCTCCCTTGAAGCAGAAGTACTCCATGCCGAGGCAGGTCGTGCTCCCGTCGGGGACCATGGCGGCGCTCCAGTTATTGAAGTTCTGAACGCGGCCGACCTTGACACCCGGCGTGTGCACGTAAATCCAGTTGTCCGGAAACAGCTTTGGCTGATCGAGGATCAACGCCACCAGGAGAAAGTCCCGATACCGGAGGCCTTCGCCGGCCTGAGTCACGCCCCGGGGCGGCGCAGGCTCGAGTGCGCGCACGAGGGAGCGGAGCGGCATGGTGCTGATGACGTGATCCGCGTCGAAGCGGCGCTCGCCGCCATCGGGGCCGGCGGCGCGAACCGCGACGACGCGCTGATCGTCCACCTCGATCGCCCGCACCCGATGCTCCAGCAGCACCTCGCCGCCCAGCGCCTCGACGCGGTCGCGGCACATCTCCCACATCTGGCCCGGGCCCAAACGCGGATAGCGAAATTCGTGAATCAGGGTTCGGATCGCGGTCGAGCGCTTATTGAGCGACGCGGCCGCAAGCAGGGCGGCTGCGAGCGACAGGCCCTGAATGCGCTGCGCGGCCCACTCGGCGCGGATCTCCCTGCACGACATTCCCCACACCTTTTCCGTGTACGTCTTGAAGAAGATCTCGTAGAGACGCGTTCCAAAGCGATTCGAAACCCACTGCTCGAAATTCTCCTCGATGGGCTCGGGCCGGAGCCGGGCGCGTAAATAGCTGAGCACGATCCGCGCGGCATTCCACACGCCCAGACCCCGCAACGCATTCGCCGCGCGCAGGGGATAGTCGAAGAACTTCCCGTTGTAGTGAATGCGCGAGAGGCGCGGGACGGACACGAACTCGGCGCCGAGAATCTCGTTCCAGAGGGATTCGACGGGCTCGAGCTTCGTGAAGAAGCGGTGGCCGCCGATATCGAAGCGATACCCTTTGTACTGAGCGGTGCGCGACAGCCCTCCCACGATGGCGTCCGCCTCGAGCACCGTGACCGGCACCCCGTCCTTGGCGAGGAGATAGGCTGCCGTCAGTCCGGCGGGCCCGGCGCCGATCACGACGACGCGGTCCTCGGGACGAAGCAGGCTCGTCGGGGGCGTTGCCCGGGTCACAACCGCGCATCCTTGCGCGCGCCCGCCGGACTGGCCAGGCGCGCCAGGCCGCCCAGCACCGGCTCCTTCGTGTCATCGGTAATCCGGACGATGTCGCCTGCGGCGGCCGCCAGACCCGCGGCGCGAAGATCCGACAGCGTTGCGTCGGCCGGTGCCGTGACAAACCGCACGGTGGGATAGGCACGAGCGAGCTCGGCGGTGTGACTCGCCCCGCCGGCGCGCGCCACGATCAGCTCGGCGTTGGCGCGCCGGCAGGACGGCAGCAGCAAGTTGAGGCACTTGTTCAGCGCGTGCCGGCCTCGCGAAGACGCGACCACGATGGACAGACTCGGTTCGTCGGCTCGCCGCACGCTGCGAGCGCCGGGCGGAATGTGGTCGTCAGCGGGTGTCACGGTGGCCATGCCCCCAGCGTGTAATCGTGGTCCGCGTTCGCCCGCTCGTATGCCGCGAGCGCATCGCACGCTTCCGTTCCCGATCGGCGATTGGTATCGATGGCGAACACGTAGGTCTGCGGCGGCGCGCTGCTCGCAACCGTCAATGACTGGCACTGCCTGCTCAGGAGGTGGGCGAGACGTGGCTCTGAGGTGTGCAACGAGGAGAGCAGCACGTACTGCGCGCCCGCACGTGCCAGTGCCGGCACGAAGCTGGTCGAATCGGACGTCAGCGCAGTCTCAAACCAGAGGCTCTTGCGGCGCGTGTAGTAGAACAGCGGCGCCGCCTTCGCGGAGACGAAGATGGCGTCGGGTGCGGTGCGATGTTCGATGTCCTCGAACACCGAGAAGAACGAGGCTTCCCGGGGTGCAATGCACGTCGGCGATGGCGGCGGCGGCGTGAGGCGGCGGACGCATCGACTCCGCACCTCGATCATACGCGTCGTCCGGGCGAGCGCGGTGAGTCCCAAGACTCCTCCGAGCGCCAGGACGGCGGGGAATTCCCATCGCGGCTTCACTCGGGTGGCCATTGCCCCCACGCCGACCAGCACAGCTGGAATCGCGAGTCCCAGGATGGGAACCACGTAACGCGTGACTTGCCAGGGCCAAAGAATGAGCAGGGTCCCGTACGCGACCAGATAGAGGGCACCCGCCGGCCAACGGCGCGCAAACACCGCGAGGCCGAGAGCCATGCCGCCCGCGGCGATGAGGATCCCCGCCACGTTGTCGAGAACAGTTCCAGGGATCGCCGGGAGGGGTAACAGCCGGGGCAATGACAACCCGAGATACGCGGGAGCATTGTGCACGCCGCGATAGATCAACTCGCGCACGAGACTGGGCGTCGATCCGTTACTCGGTGCCGTCGCGTCTGCGAGGTACCGGGTGGGGACGAAGCCTGAGGGTCGCCACACGACCCAGGCCACCAGCGCCGCTCCGGCGACGATCCAGAGCTTTGTAGTCGTGGTGTACCGGCGCTGCCACAGCCAGTACACCAGCAACGCGATGACCAGTGTCACCCCGATACTTCGCGTCAGTGCCGCCGCGATGCCGGCGCCCAGGGCGATGACCAGCATCATTGGCTTCGTCGGCGACGGGGTAACTGCCCAGAGCGCGAGAGCGCTGCACATCGTGTACGGTGCCTCGGACGCCACACGACCGGCGGCGTTCACGAGGTAGGGATTGAGCGCCAGGACGGCGAGAGAGACGAGCGCGAACGGCTCTCCGAATGAGCGCCGCAGTACCGCGAAGGTCAGCCCCAAGGCGATAATGGAGCACGCAATGGACAGCACCACCAGCGTGTCATAGCGTTCTCCGAACAGTGCGCTCCAGCCCGCGAGCAGGGCCGGGTAGCCGGGAGGAAACCCGCGGCTGGGCGGCGAGCCCACCACGAACTCGTCGCGATACGATCCCTGGGCGAGCGAGCGACCGAGCAGCACGTACACGGCGTCGTCTTGACCGGTCTCGATTCCCGGCGCGCGGCTTACCCATGCGAGCCCGCCATGCAGGCCGAGGAGCATGAGCACCACAAGCCACGATCGGCGCTGGCGGAAATCCCGCTTCGCAGACGCAAGTGGTGCGGGAGCAATGGCCACGGCGCTTGGCACGGTGTGCGGGGTAGGCAAGAGGCGTGCAGCGTAACCCCAGGTCGGTGGTGCGCTTCAGGGCAACGGAAAGAGGCGTAACTGGCTGTGCTTCATGGAGTAGCATGCAGGGCATCGATCGGCACCACGGGCCTGGGGGTCGCCCGCCGGATGGGGCGGTGTGGCGCCGACTCCACAGTGAGTGCCCTGTAGCAATGGTCCGGCACGTACACAGGAGACGCTGAGCGCATGAACCCGGAGGTGACGGTTACGGAGTCAGCCGCCGCGCAATGTCGGGAGTTGTATTTCGACCTGCTCAAGCGTGCGCTCACGTTCATGCTCTGGAACGCGAGCGACGGACCGATTCTCGAGACACCGGTGCGGCGCCCACTTCAGGCGTTGGTCAACCTGCTGCGTCGTTTCGGGGTTCGTCGCGTGTCCAACGCCAACTTGCGAGAAGGGGGGCACGATTGGCCGGCCATGGGACTGACCATGGTGGGGCTCAAACGCCTCACGAACGTTCAACAGTGTGTAGAGGCGGTGTTGCGCGACGGCGTGCCGGGAGATTTGCTCGAAGCTGGAGTGTGGCGCGGCGGCGTGCCGATCCTAATGCGGGCCGTCCTCAAGGCGTATGGAGTTCAGGATCGCGTCGTCTGGGTGGCGGATTCATTTGGAGGCCTGCCCGCGCCAGACGTGCGCCGCTACCCTGTCGATCGTGGCTACGATTTGACGATGTTCAAGTCGCTTGCCGTTCCGCTCCACGAAGTGCAGGCAAATTTCGCGCGGTTCCAGCTGCTTGATGATCGAGTGAAATTCCTACAGGGGTGGTTCAAGGATACGCTGCCGACTGCTCCCATCGAGACCCTGGCAATCATGCGACTCGATGCCGACCTCTATGAGTCCACGATGGATGCGCTGAACAACCTGTATCCCAAGCTGGCCGCAGGCGGATACGCGATCATCGATGACTACGGCAACGCCCCGCCGTGCCGCGCCGCCGTCGACGAGTATCGAGGACGGCACGGCATAACGGACGAAATCGTGAACGTGGACTGGTCAGGAGCGTACTGGCGCAAGACATGACGCCGCGATCGCTGTTCGTCCTGTCGAACGAGCACGGCCAGCTGGGGTTTGCGTTGACGCTGCTGCGCGGGCAGCGGTTCGCCGATGGGGCCCTGGTCCTGCTCCCCGATGCGCTCATGAAGGAGAACCGGGGCACGCTGCCTGTCCGCGCGGACTCATACCGATCGATCTCCGAGGTCCGCGTGCATGCCGACGAGCATCGGCCGGAGGTCGTGTTCTTTCTTTCGGGGCACGGAGTGACTGGGGACGCCTCGCTCGACCAGCGCGCGCTGCAGCGCCTGGTCTCCGCCCTCCACGCCGGCGGCTGCCGCGTGGTGACGAGCGACCCCCTCTTGGGGCTCGGGCGCGCGCTGACGCTGGCCGACGTGGATCCGCGCATGGGAACCATCAAGCACGCGGCGGGAAAACGTTGGCTCCTGCGCGTCCTGTTGCGCCTGCAGGGCAGGAACACACGTGCGGCGCGTCTCCCCGCCTTTGAAGATTCCACGCACATCTATCCAATGGCGGTTGCGTCCGGCGAGAGCACGGTTGCCATCGCGTCGGTATTCAACCGGTCGATCGTGCGAGAGTCCGTGAAGAAACGCGACCGTGCCACATGGTTGTTCTTGCTCACGCCGGATGAGGCGGCCTGTCAGATCGCGCTCATCGGAGAACGGGAGTTGCTCCGCAATCTTGTCGGCTTGGCGCGCTATACCACCGAGGTCGGCCGAACGGCCACGGTAATCGCGCCGGCGCCGATCGTCGAACGCCTTGCGTCCCTGGCTCCGGGGGCGGGCACGTACCTGCCGCCCTGCTCGGCCGTGGAGTTCGAGCAGCGGCTGCTCGAGTCTGAATACACGTTCTATTGGGGGGCGTTCGCGTTCTCGCAACTGGTTCGTCTCGCGAACGGATTGCCGTTTTTCCTGTTTGATCGAGGCTGGTTCGCCCGCACGATGGCGCCGTTCTATTCGCGCGCAGTCTCGTGGTACTTCGGCGGTCGCGAACCGTCGTATGTCGACCAGCGCCAGCTGTACAGCCCGTACGTGCTGGCACATCTGGCCGAACAGCAGCAAGCAGCGCATCAAGCCCTGCTGAACCGCTGGCAGCGTCTCCCCACGCCGGACGAACTTGTCGAGCGCCTCGTGTACTCAGCGCTCGCTACGTAGCGTCGCGGGCGGCTGCCTCCAACCCCAGGACGCGACCGAGAGCGCGATCCGCGTTGTACACGGAGAACTGAGACGTCACGGCGTGCAGGCCGTTACGCGAGAGCCGTCCCCACAGTGCCGCGTCGGAATACAGCGCCACCACGGCATCGATGAAGTCGGGGCCCGTGTCCGCGATCAGAATGTCCTGCGCGTGCTTCAGCGCCATTCCCTCAACGCCCATCGAGGTCGTGACCGCCGGGACGCCGAACGCCAGACTGGTCGTAATCTTTCCCTTGATTCCTGCCCCATAGCGCAGTGGCGCGATAGAGAGCCGTGCCGCCGCGAAGAACGGCTGAATGTCGGCCTGCGATCCCGCGAACCGCACGCCATCGTCGGCGAGTCGCTCGAGCTGTGGCGGGACATTGGCCCCGATGACAGTGAGGATCGCGCCCGGGAGACGCTGGTGGACGCCGGGATGGACGTACCGCAGATAATATTCGAGCGCATCGCAGTTCGGCGGATGCTGAAAATTCCCGATGAATAGAATCCCCCGCCGCTCGGTAAACGGTGCGGGCGTCGGATCGGGATTCACGATCAGTGACACAATTTCGACCGGTAGGTCCGGCGCTTCCTGGCCGAGCAGGACGCGCTCTGCCTCGCTCACGACGAGCGTGATGTCGCAGGCTCGCGCCACCGCGAGCTCCCGCGCCTTAAGACCGTCCACATCGACTCGCCGTCGCTCACCGCTCAATTCGACCCGGCGCGACTCGCGCAGGAAATGCAGGTCCACGGTATCGAAGACCCGGCGGGCATCCGGGCAGTGGCGGCGTACCGCATCGATCAGCGCACTCGCCACGCTGACCCGGCTCAGGATGACGGCATCGTACTGTCTGCCGCAGTCCTCGAGATGCTGCTCGATCGACGTGATGTAGGGATGGTAGAGTGCTTCGACGCCGAGGTCCTGGAGCGCGCGCGTGTATTCCCCATCGTATGCGCGGTTCTCGGGGAGGAACGTGACGTGACAGCCCCGCCGGCGGAGGATCCGGCACAGCTCGAACATGCGGGCCGATCCCGCATCACGATCCGGCCGGGGGGTGTACGCGTCGATAATCAGGACGTGGTGCCCCGGCCGATACCGCGCGCGATCGGGGTGCCATCCGGCGGACGGCTGGGCCTCGAGTGCACGAGCCCACTTCGTTGCAAACGTGACCTGGTTGACCTGCTGGAACCGCTTCGGGCCGGCTCCGAGATCCGTCCCGGCGGTGCCGCCCTCGAAATGCACGATCAGGCACGTCGGTTGATAGACCACGCGCCGTCCGGCGGCACGAACCGCGAATGCCAGGTCGACATCCTCGTAGTACATGGGGGCGAACCGGGCATCGAATCCGCCCAGGTCGGTGAAGAGCTGGCGCGGAATGGCGATGCAGGCCCCCGAGCAGTAGTGGGCATCGCGGCGAAACTCGTATTTGGGGTTCGCCGGATCGTCGCCGCGCCCGTAATTCCAGCCGGAGCCGTCGGAAAAAATGATCCCCCCCGCTTCCTGCAGCCGGCCGTCGGGATACGCGAGCTTCGCGCCGACCAGGCCCACGGCGTCCTGCTCGGCGGCGAACGGCTCGAGCAGCCGTTCGAGCCATCCCTGCGACACGAGGGTGTCGTTGTTCAGGAATACGAGGTAGTCGCCCGTCGCCGCTGCGGCGCCGCGGTTGCACGCCGCGATGAACCCCGCATTACTGGTGTTGCGGACCACTCGCACGCCCTTCACCAGCTGCTCGAGGTGCCGCGTTTCGTCGGTCGAGGCGTCGTCCACGACGATTACCTCGTAGGGGATGCCGCCGGTGCGCTCGAGAATCGACGCCAAACACGTGTACGTGCGCGCGAATGCGTTGACCGCGGGGATGATGATCGAGGCGCGCGGCCTCGCGGCCAGGATGAGGCGCAGTGGCCCGCGTTCGGCGGCGTCGCCGCGAGCGGCGAAGGGCAGCGCGGCTGCCGCGAGTGCGGCCGGCTGCGCGGGAGGACGCGCCGCCAGCGTGCCGCGCCGCAGCCGCGCGCGGAGTTCGGAGCGGACATCCGCGAACAATGCCGCCATGCCCCGTTGCGCGACCGTGTAACGGGCGCGGCGCGGGAAACCGCGCAGCTCTCGCATGAACGGGTAGAGGCCGCCGACGAAATCGCGTGTGGCGCGGAGCGGTCGCGTGAGCCGCCAGCTCAGGCTCCCATGCACGCCGAGCAGATCGGTTTGCGACGACTCGAGGGCGGCGCGCAGGGTGATGACTCGCGCCTGTTCCTCGGCCACCCGAGCTTGGGTGCGTTCCAGCAGCTCGCGCAACGCGGCCAGCTCGTGGTCCGGGGTGGTGCGTTCCGCGATTTCAGCCACGAGTGACGAGCCCCTCGTAGATCGAGAGTGCGTGGGTGGCAACGGCATTCCAGTCATAGGTCGCGAGCGCCGTGCGTACCCCGTCGACCGACGGAAATTCCCCACGCAGCGCGTCAGCGAAGCGATCGAGTTCCGCGACCACGACCCAGCGGGAGAGGTCTTCGTGTCCGCGGATTCCGAAGGGCGTCGAGAGGACCGGAAGATTGTGCGCCAGATATTGCAGCAGCTTGAGGCTGCTGCCGGACCCCGTCACCACCGGATTGATGCCGACCGCGTCGTTGCCCGCGTAGTCCAGGAGATCGCCGCGCGGATCGAGCCGCACGTTCCGGGCGCTGCCGGCGCTCGCCGCACGTTTGGCGCAGGGCCCCACGATCACGAATTCGATGTCGGACGCGAGCGCCGGCGCCAGCCGCAGCATGATGGCGCGGACGGCGGCGCGGTTATGCGCGACGTCGCTCCCCGCAAATATCGCCCGCCGGGGGCGTCGTCCCTGGGGACTCGCCGCCCGTCCCGTGGCTGCGAGGTCGACCCCATTCGGCAGCACCGAGATACGCTCGGGTGCGATGCCATACAGGTCGCTGAAGCGAGTGCGATCTGCGTCGGTGCACGCGAACACGTGATGTGCCTGGCGCACGAGCCGAGCTTCGAGGGCATGGACGCGATTGCCAGCCAAGCGTCGCACCAGCCCCGGTGGGCATTCGGCGCTCACGTAGTCGTATTCGACATTTTGCGAGCCGTAGACCACGGGAATCGATTGCGGGACTCCTCGCAACAGGTCCACGAAGGCAGGATGGTCGATTTGAAAGACGTCGTACGACGCCGGAGAAATCGGGAGCAGCGCATGGTAGCCCGGGTGAAACGATGCCAGCATGCCGTACGGAAAGGGTCGGTCCACGAGCAGCCGGGCCAACCCGAATGGCGGGTACGGCACCTGGCGCAAGGTGAAGGGTTCGCGGCGGGCGAGCGCCGTCCGTTGGGTGACATGATACGGAGTCACGATCGTCAGATCGACCCCCAGCCGGCAGAGTGCCCGGGCTAGCTGGGCGATGCGGATTTTGCCACCTGCCGACGTGGGGAGAATGGGGTACGGCGCGATCTGCAGAACGCGCAACCGGCGCGTCATACCAGTGCGACGTGTCCGTCGCCATCGCCGGCCTGGGCGGTGATCGGGGCGGGGGTGGTCTGCGGGATCGGCGTTGCGAGCCCCGCTTTGCGGGTGATTGCCTCCACGTACTGATTCACCACGTCCTGAGCCGGGCCATACGCGACCATCCGGCCGCGGTCGAGCCAGATGGCGTCGTCGCACATCGTCAGGACGGCCTGGGGAGCGTGAGTGACCAACAGCCCCGTGCACCCATCGTGCTTGAAGCTCATCATACGGTCCATGCACTTCTTCTGGAACGCGAGGTCGCCGACCGCGAGCACTTCGTCGATCAGGAGTACCTCGGGCTCGATATGCGACGCTACGGCAAAGGCCAGGCGTACATGCATACCCGTGCTGTAGGTCCGCAGCGGATAATCGAGAAACGCCTCGAGCTCGGAAAAGGCCACGATCGAGTCGAACCGCTTGGCCACTTCGCGCCGTGTCAGCCCGCTGCACACACCCGAGATGTAGATGTTCTCGCGTCCGGTGAGCTCGGGATTGAAGCCCACGCCCAACTCGAGAATCGCTCCGAGCCGACCGCTGATGTGAACCTGGCCGTTGGTCGGGCGCCCGACCCCCGCCACCAGGCGGAGCAGGGTGGACTTGCCAGCGCCATTGAACCCCATGATGCCCACCATGCGACCCGGGGCCACCTTGAACGACACGTCCATCAGCGCCCAGAAGAAGTCACGGCGGCGCCGTCGCCAGCCACGCAGCACCAGCTCTTGAAGCGTCATCGGCTGGTTCGGTTCCCAATGACGGAAACGCTTCGATACGCCTTCGACGCGAATCGTTCCGGACATCCGTCAGAATGCCTCGGCGAAGTTCGCGCTGGTTCGCCGGAACAGTTGGTAACAGAGATACAGCAGCAGCCCGCTCGCCGTCGCGACGGCGGTGAGCGCCAGGATCGGCGGCATCGCCCCGCGAATCAGGACGGCGCGGTAGGCGTCCACGACGTAGGTCATCGGGTTCAGGTGGTAGAACGCGCGGAACTGCGGAGGCACGATCTGCATGTCGTAGAGAATCGGAGTGAGAAAGAATCCCAGCATCAGGAACACGCCAAGCAGGTACTGCGTGTCGCGAAAGTTCACGTGCACGGTCGCCGCGAGCAGGCTGAACGCGAGGGTCAGGACGTACTGGACCGCAATCACAAAGGGCAGCCAGAGCACGGCGGCCGTGATCGGAATCTTGCTCACCAGGATCAAGCCGACCAGGACAGGTAGCGTGAGGATGAAGTGGATCAGCTGTGATCCCACCGTCACGTTCGGCAGCAGCACGGCGGGAAATCCGGGCTGCCGGATCAGATCGCGGTTCGACAGAATCGACACGGTCGATTCGAGCACCGAGGCCTGGAACCAGGCCCAGCACGTGATTCCCACGAACAGGTTTGCCGTGTAGTTCGGCGTGTTGACGCGAAACAGCACGCGAAACACGAAGCTGTAGACGACGACCTGAGCGAGCGGGTTGACGAGCGTCCAGGCGATACCCAGGTAGGAACGCTTGTAGCGCAGCTTCAGGTCACGCACGAGCAGCTCGCGCAGCAAGTCACGCCAGTGCTCCAGCCGATCTTGCAGGCGGACGGGCCGCGGGGAAGCGATAGCGTCGATCGTACGCTCCGGGACAAGGGGTTGGCCACGCTGTGCTTTGCAAGACTCCGGCCAACGTTCCGTGTTCGTGCTGCAAGCACGCGGCACTGAGGTGTTGCGCGGATCAAACAGCCTCCCGACCAAGCGCCAGAAGGCGAACTGGCGCAGATCGTGCCCCCGGCCCTGGCACCGGCACTGGGAGCCTCCCTGCTCAAGCATCACTTTACGGTGGATGTCGAAGAATATTTTCAAGTCTCGGCCTTCGATCCGTATGTGCCGAGGGACTCGTGGCACGCCCGTGAGAGCCGGGTCGAGCGCAGCGTGGCGCAGCTGCTCGAGCTGCTCGCCCGTCATGACGCCCGCGCGACGTTCTTTGTCCTCGGCTGGCTCGGGGCCCGGCGTCCGAACATGGTGCGCGAGATCGCCGCGGCAGGCCACGAAATCGCCTCGCATGGCTGGGATCACCGCCGGGTCGGGACGGAAACGCCCGACGAATTCCGCGTGTCCATCAGGCGCAGCAAGCACGAGCTCGAGCAGCGGACGGGCGAAGCGGTGTGGGGATTCAGGGCCCCGAATTTCTCCATCGTTCCCGGTCTCGAATGGGCGTTCGACGTGCTGCTCGAGGAGGGGTATCGGTACGACTCGAGTATCTATCCGGCGCGCCGGCCCGGCTCGGGATTTCCTGGAGCCGCGCGTGATCCGCATTGGGTACAGCGATCCGCTGGCGCGCTCGCGGAAATCCCCCCGGCGGTCCTGCGCTACTGGGGCGTCTCCCTACCTGCGGGCGGTGGGGCCTACTTCCGTGTCCTGCCCTACGGTCTGACTCGGGCGGCGCTCGCGGCGTGCGAGCGGCGCGCGGTGCCGGGAACGTTCTACATCCACCCGTGGGAGATCGACCCGGAGCAACCGCGAATTGCCGTTCCGCTGCGCACGCGTCTCCGGCACTACACGGGGCTCGCGCAAGTGAGCACGCGACTGGCGCGCCTCCTGACCGAATTTCGTTTCACCGCGATCCGCGATACGGTGGCGTCCTCCCGACCCGTCGAGGCGTCGGCATGCGGGTAGAGTCGTTCAGCGGTTCACCGGCCGAATGGGACGAGTTCGTGCGCACTGCACCGGGAGCCACCCATTGTCATCTCCACGGGTGGCGCACGGTGATGGAGCGGGTGTTCGGGCACGAATGCCTGTATTATGCCGCTCGAGATGAGCATGGCGCGCTCGCGGCTGTGCTCCCGCTCGTTCGCGTGCGAAGCATGCTGTTCGGGCACTACGTCGTCTCAATGCCATTCTTGAACTACGGCGGTCCGATTGGCACGCCGGCCGGGGTGCAGGCGCTCGCGAGTCACGTCGCCAGGTCGGCCGAAGGGGAGACAGGCGAGCTCGGCAAAGCGAAGCTCGTGGAACTGCGCAGCCGGATCGCACTCCCGATCGATATCTCCGTTTCGCATCGCAAGATTACCGTGCTGCTTGATCTGCCCGAGAGCGGCGGCGCAGCCTTGTGGCATTCACTGCCGGCGAAACTGCGCAGTCAGATCCGGCGCCCCCAGAAAGAAGGGATTGCGGTTCGCTTCGGGGCGGACCAGGTGGAGCCCTTCTTCGCGGTCTTCGCGCAGCACATGCGCGACCTCGGCACGCCCACGCAGTCACGGCAGCTGTTCGAATGCATTGCGGAAATATTCCCGGACGACGTGTGGTTCGGGTGCGCCTACTACGGCCACCAGGCGGTGGCCGCGGGATGCGGGTTTTCGTGGGGTGGGGAATTCGAGATGACGTGGGCGTCCGCCCTGCGGCGCTTCAATCGCTACTCGCCCAACATGCTGCTGTATTGGAGCTTCCTGGAACGCGCGGCAACGCAGCGGCTCGCGACGTTCAACTTCGGACGATGCACGCCTGGTGGAGCAACCCATCGTTTCAAGCGTCAGTGGGGCTCGCGCGACGTCCCACTCTGGTGGTATCAGCTCACTCCCTCGGGATCGGGAGGTGCAGTCGCCACCCCTGCGCCGGACCGCGGGGCCCTTGCATTGGGCCCGCTCGTTTGGCGGCATCTCCCTGTAGCGCTCGCGACGGCATTGGGACCCCGCATCGTCCGGTACCTCCCGTGAGTATCGCGCGCATTCCGCCGGTCTATTCGCCCCTCGAGCTGCGTTCGCTGTGGTCGAGTGCGCGCGCCACGTGGGGCCGCGGACCGGATCTCGGCGCCGTTCTTTGCCGCGAGTACGACGCGAAGCGGGCCGAACTGTTGGGCAGTGGAACGCAGGCGCTGCAGGTGGCGATCCGCATGGCCTTGCTCGAAGCCGGCGAATCGCTCGTGGCGCTTCCAGCGTTCACCTGTTTTGACGTCGGCGCCGCGGCTGTCGCCGTCGGAGCGAACATCGCGTTGTACGATGTTGATCCCGATACGCTCGAGCCGGATCTCCAGTCGCTGCAGGCGACGCTTATGGCGGGGGCTCGGGTCGTGGTGGTCACGCCCCTGTACGGATATCCGATCGATTGGCAGTGTGTCCACCGCATTGTCTCGCAGTATGGCGGCATCGTCATCGAGGATGCCGCGCAAGGGCACGGTGCTTCGTGGCGGGGCCGGAAACTCGGCAGCCTTGGGGCGCTCTCCGTATTGAGTTTTGGACGGGGAAAGGGCTGGACCGGTGGATCGGGTGGCGCGTTGCTGCTGCGGCCGCCGTTCGCTGGGAGCATGCCATCCACCATATCGGCGCATGCGCGCGATCAGGGTCTGCGTGAGCTGATTTCGCTGACCGCGCAGTGGGGGCTGGGGCGCCGTGGGTGGTACGCGCTACCGTCGGCGATTCCGTGGCTCCGCCTCGGCGAGGCGTACTATCGCCCTGCGCCTCCACCGAAAGCCATGGCAACGAGCGTACGGGCCTGCGTCATGGCGACGCGTTCACTCGTCGAAGGCGAAGCCACAATTCGGCGCGGCAATGCGGAGATTCTGCTGCGCGCGATCGCGCACAGCTCCAGTGTGCGGCCGGTTTTCGCGCGACCCGATTCGATCGGCGGATACTTGCGGCTGGCGGTTCGTGCGTCTGGCGGGGTTGCTGGCCTACCCGATCCACAGGCGGCGCGCGCACTCGGCGTGTCTGCCAGCTACCCACGCACGCTCGCCGAGCTGCCGGCGGTTCGCGCGCACATGGTGCGAACCGCCACCCGGTGGCCGGGCGCGGAGTCTCTGGCCCGTGAGCTCGTGACGCTCCCTACCCACTCCCGACTCACGGCGCTTGATCGTGACAGGATTGTAAGCTTGTTTGTGTGAACGGAACGTGTGTTGCGTGATCGCCACACCCGGTCGAGGCGCGCGGAATCGGGGTGGCGCGCACGCGACAACGGTGCACGTCCAGCGAGGATCAGGGTGACTAACAGCTGCTGCTGTAGAGGGTTCTCAATCGGTCCGCGGGGGCCAGCGTTTTGCGTCCCGGGCCCCCGATGACTGACACGTACATACTCGGCATCTCGGCCTTTTATCACGATAGCGCCGCGTGTCTTCTCAAGAACGGGGAGATCGTGGCCGCCGGCCAGGAGGAGCGGTTCACCCGGAAGAAGGGTGACGCAGCGTTCCCGGCCCGAGCCGTCGAGTACTGCCTGCAAACCGCCGGCATCCGCGCCAGCGACCTGACCCACGTTGGGTTCTACGACAAGCCGCTGCTCAAGTTCGAGCGAATTCTGAACACCTACCTGGGCGTCGCGCCCCGCGGGTTCCGCTCGTTCTTCATGGCCGCTCCGGTCTGGCTCAAAGACAAGCTGTACATGGACAAGCAGGTGAGGGACTCGCTCGGCTACGAGGGGGAGATTCTCTACGCCGAGCATCACGAGTCGCACGCGGCCAGCGCGTTCTTCCCTTCGCCATTCCAGGAGGCCGCCATCCTGACGATGGACGGCGTCGGCGAATGGGCCACGGGATCGTTCGGCGTGGGTCGCGGCAACGATATCGAGCTTTGGAAGGAAATGCGCTGGCCGGATTCGCTCGGTCTCTTGTACTCCGCCTTCACGTACTACACCGGTTTTAAGGTCAACTCCGGCGAGTACAAGGTGATGGGTCTCGCGCCCTACGGCGAACCCACGTACGTCGATGCGATTTACCGCGAGCTCGTCGATCTGCGCGAGGATGGGTCGTTCACGTTGAACCAGGAGTGTTTCAACTACCTCTCCGGGCTCACGATGACGAACGGCGCCTTCGATCGATTGTTTGGAGGCCCGCCCCGCGTGCCCGAGACGAACCTCACGCAGCGCGAAATGGATCTGGCGCGGTCGGTACAGGTCGTGTGCGAGGAGATCATGCTCCGCACCGCTCGCACCGTGCACCGCGAAACCGGAATGGAGCATCTCTGCATGGCTGGCGGCGTGGCGCTCAACTGCGTCGCCAATGGCCGGCTGCTGCGAGAGGGTCCGTTCAAGCGTCTGTGGATTCAGCCCGCGTCGGGCGACGCCGGCGGCGCGCTCGGCGTGGCGCAGCTGATCTGGCACCGTCATCTGAAGTCGCCGCGCACGGTCAATCCGACGGGCGACGGGATGCGGGGCGCGTATCTGGGACCTGAGTACTCGCCAGAGAGCATCGAGCAGTTCCTCAAGGCGACGGGCGCCGTGTATCAACGGCTCGATCGCTGCGTGCTGCTCGAGCGAGTGGCGAGCCTGATCGCCGACGAGAAAGTGATCGGCTGGTTCAACGGCCGCATGGAGTTTGGCCCCCGGGCGCTGGGATCGCGGAGCATCATCGGCGATCCTCGCAGCCCGCGCATGCAGGCGCAGATGAACATCAAAATCAAGTTTCGCGAAGGATTCCGGCCATTCGCCCCCAGCGTACTGCGTGAGCGCGTGAGCGACTATTTCGAGATGGACTGCGACTCGCCCTACATGCTCCTCGTGGCACCCGTGGCAAAGAATCGTCAGATCCCGATGACTGCTGCGCAGCGGGGATTGTGGGGCATCGATCAGCTGAATGTGGTGCGCTCCGACATCCCCGCCGTCACGCACATCGACTACTCGGCTCGCGTGCAGACCGTCACCCGCGACACGAACCCGGACTACTACGACCTGATCGCGGCGTTCGACCGCTTGACCGGGTGCCCGGTCATCGTGAATACGTCGTTCAACGTGCGCGGCGAACCGATCGTGTGCAGCCCGGCCGACGCGTACCGCTGCTTCATGCGCACCGGAATCGATTACCTCGTGCTCGGACCGTTCCTGCTCGAGAAAACGGCGCAGCCTGAATTCAAGGAGACGGCAGATTGGCGGAAAGAATTCCAGCTCGACTGACGCCCGCTCAGGGCCGGCGCTTCGGCCTCACGGTGGGCCTCGCATTCATGGCGTTGGCGGGCCTCGCGCTGTGGCGCGGCCGGCACCCGGCTGCGATCGTGTTCGGAAGCCTGGGCGGCGTGCTGGTGCTTGCGGCACTCATCATTCCGGCACAGCTCGGGCCCGTCGAGCGCGCCTGGATGGGATTGGGGCACGCATTGTCCCGAGTGACAAGCCCGATCTTTCTCGGGATCGTCTTCTATCTCTGCATCACGCCCATCGGTTTCTTGATGCGGCTGTTCGGCTCCGCGCCACTCGCCCGGCCGGCACGGGGCACGAGCGGCTGGATCGCGCGCACGCCGGAAACGCGCCGTCGCCTCGACATGCAACGTCAATTTTAACAGGGAGAATCGGATGAGCTCGGTCGCCTTGGCGAAAGAAATGTGGTCGTTTCTGCGGGTGCGCAAGAAGTGGTGGCTGCTGCCGATCGTCGTCGTTATGGTGCTCGTCGGGGGACTGCTGGTCTTCGCGCAGGGTTCCGCGCTCGCACCGTTCATCTACACGATTTTCTAACCGCTCGCGCAGGAGGCGGTGATGTGGAAGCGCGCCGCCCTCACGGTGTCGCTGGTGGTTTTGCTGGTAGTGATACTCGAAACGGCGTCACGGCTGGCGCTGCTCCTGATCCGCCCGTTCGTCCACGAAGACGTGCGCCCCACCGCTGAGATTTACCGGGAACAGTCTGAGCGGATTCGCGTGCTGATCGCTCACGACAGCACGCGACTCCTGGCGTTTGATTCCATCCTCGGCTGGCGCTACCGCTCCGACCATCGTGACTCGATAAACCAGACCAACGGCGAGGCGCTCCGCAGCGTCCGCGAGTACTCCCAGCGCCCGGGTCCTGGTGTGCTCAGGGTGGCGGCGTTCGGCAATTCCTTTGTGTATGGGAACGAGGTGGCGAACGAAACGTCGTGGGCGCGTCAGGTGGAGCTGGTCGCGCCCCGGATCGAGGTGCTGAATTACGGCGTCGGAGGGTATGGACTCGATCAGGCCTATCTGCGTTTCCTGCGCGAGGGCATGCGCTACGGCCCGCAGGTGGTCCTGATCGGATTCAGCCCGGACGACCTGGGACGCGTCGTGAATGTCTACCGCCGGTTCCGCTCGAACCGGGAGATCCCGCTCGTCAAACCGCGCTATCTGCTCGAGCCATCCGGAAATCTGGAGCTCGTGCCTGCGCCGTTCCATGACATCTCGGATTACGATCGCTATCTCGCCAACCCGGCGCTGGTGCGGGAATTGGGCCGGTACGATCAATGGTACGAGCCGCTCGAATACGAAGACCCGCTGTACGACTACTCGGCCACGGTTCGGCTCCTCACCACGACCTGGATCACGTTGCGGCGGCGGTATCTCGGGGCCGAAACGCTGATCAAGGGTGATGTCTTCAATCCCGCATCGTCGGCCTTCCGTATTCAGGTCGCGCTGTTCCACCGCTTCGTTGACGCGGCACGGGCCGCCGGTGCGCGCCCCGTGGTCCTGCTCCTGCCAGATCGCGAGTGCGTGGAACGGTCGCGGAACGGTCGGCGCCCGGTTCTGGCATCGCTGTCCAATGCGCTCGCGGCAGCGGGCATCGAGTATTTCGACGCCACGGATGCGTTCCGGACCATCCAGCCCGCCCCCAACGTGGCCGCTTGGTTCATGCCGGGAGGACACTACTCGCCGCTCGGCAACGAGGTGGTGGCCCGGTGGCTTGTTAAGCGGCTCGAGGCTCAGTCGGTGCAACGATGAGCGGCACGCGCGCGTGGATCGGCCGGATTGCTCTGGCGGCGACGGTGACGTTCGTCACGCTCGCCATCACGGCGGTGTGCGGCGAGATCCTGGTCCGCGCCCGCGAACGCCGCCGGCCGTATCTCGATGGCACCATGCCGCTGCTCTTCTATCAGCATGGGCAGCTGGGTCACGCGTTGATGCGCGACTTCGACTACGGTGGCCGCATTCACATCGACCGCGAGGGATTTCGGGGGCGCGAGGTCTCAGTCGCGAAGCATGCGGGCGTCGTGCGAATCATGATCATCGGCTCATCCACCACGTTCGACCCCGGCGTAAGCGCGGACAGCGCGAGCTGGCCTGCCCGCCTCGAGCATTGGTTGACCAAACGAGCGCCCGGAACGCCGGTTGAGGTGATCAACGCGGGAGTGCCGGGTTACTCGGTCATGACGGATGTCATCCGGCTCGAGACCGACCTGTATCGGTATCAGCCGGACCTGATCGTGTTGTACGAAGGACACAACGATCTCTTCGGGTCGCTGCGCACGGGTCGTCAGCGTGACGGGTTCGAGGGCAACACGCCCGGCGAAGTTCCCGTCGTGACTCCCTGGACGCACTGGCTCACGCAACACTCACTGCTCTACGGCAAGCTGGTCGAGCACATGAACGTGTTTCGCTTCCGTGCCTCGGGGCATCGGGCGTTGGCTCGCGCCGGTGCCGCGGTGCCGAGCGATTCGGAGGTGGTGGACCGCGCGGCCCGGGACTTCGAGCGGGGACTCAGGTTGTTCGTCACCGTCGCGCACTCGTGCGGCGCCCGCGTCGTCATTCCGGAGCTGGTGCAGGCGAGCGGCTTCGTGCCGAATCCGGAACGCGATTCCGTCGTGTGGCACAGCTGGTCGTACACGGTGCCGTTTGCGCGCTCCGAAACGGTGCTGAGCACTTACGCGCGATTCAGCCAGGTGGCGAAAGCGGTCGCCGGCGAACTGGGCGCAACGTGGATCCCCACCGAGTCGTTCCAGCTGGTGGGGGCGCAATGGTATGAGCCGGGCGATCCCATTCATTTCAACGATCGCGGAGCGGATCGGATGGCGCAGGGCATCGCGGACGCGCTCGTCGCGGCCCACGTCGTGGACACTCGGGCGCGTCCCGTTGTGGTGTCAAGGAACCCCGGGGAGTAGTTGACCGATGCGCGCCCTGTTGCGGGCCGTCCTGCATCTGCGCCTGCTCCGTCTGGCGGGCTGGACCTGCTTCACCCTCGCGCTTCTGACACACGTGTCCGATCGCCATCGACCCGTGGTGGGCCGGTGGTCGGTGGAAGCCACGGCAACCATCGCGCTCGCGCTCCTCGTGTGGCTGGTGCTGGCGTTCAGGAGGAGCAATGGCGGCGCGCGGACGTCCGCGGTGCTGTTTGACGCGGGGCTGCTGTGCTGGGGCGTCGCGTATCTCTGGGCCGCACTCGCTGCCCGTCCCAACGCGGGGCTCATTTTCGATCTCAACGTGTTCGGCTCCGCAATTCCGGGCGCGGTCGTGCTCGACTGGTTCGCGATGGCGTTGGTGTTTGCCGCCGGCATGGTGGCGCTGTGGCGCCGGCGCCTGGTCTCACCCAGCGCCGCCCTCCTCGTGGTCAGCCTCGGAATCGTGGCGTTGCTCGGCGAGGGAGCGGCGCGACTCCACGCGGTGATCTTTCCGGCAACCGAAGGATTCCCCACCTACTCGAGCGCGTTGTGGATTCGCCGGTATGTGACGCTGAACCGGGCGGGATATCGTGACACCGAGCACAGCCTTGCGCGCCCCCCGGCGACCCATCGCCTGCTGCTCGTGGGCGATTCGTACGTGTACGGCATCGGGATTCGCTCCATGGATGGCCGGTTGGGCGAACAACTTGGCCGGGACCTGGAGCAGTCTACCAACGTACGGTGGGAGATTGTGAATATCAGCCACCCGGATCGCAACACGCTGGACGAAATCCAGATGCTCGATTCCAGCGTCGCGTATCGGCCGGACATCGTGATCCTGATCTACGTATTCAATGACATTGATTACCTGTATCGGGTGACCGAACGCAGTGTGTTGACGGAAGCGCCGCGGTCACTTGTGCAAATTGCCCATCCGGTGCGCCTGCTCTACAAGAATTCGTTTCTCTTCCAGGAGCTATACGTGCGATTCCGCGCGGTGACGATCTCGTCGCGCGGGCTCGGCCTCCCAGATCCATACGCTGATTCCCGGCTCCTCGAGCATCATGTGAATGACGTCGCGAAGTTTGTCGCTGTGGGACGGACGGTTACGGAAGTCGTGGGCGTCGCGCCCGTGGAGTTACGCATCACCGACGACACCGCGGCGGCGCGCCGTTACCGCGCGTTTGTCGGGGCAGGAGTGCGGCAGGGTCTCCCGATTTGGCCCACCGATGACGTGTTTCGGGGTCGCGGGATTCGAGAGCTGTCCGTCAGTCGGCTCGACGGGCATCCCAATGAATTGGCTAACGCGCTGTTGGCACGTGCCTTGGCGGACCGGGTCGTGACCCTCTGTTGCGTGCACGCAACAGCCAAACGGGCGCGCAGCGGATCGTAGGAGGCGCAGGGGAGAGCGGTGGGGGGCCCGCAACTTGCTTTGACCCGGGTGTCCAATGAACCCGGAGGCTTCATGATTCGCAATCGACACGCCCGTGGACTGCTTGCCCTGGCAGTGCTCGCGGCGTCGGTTGCGTGCGCAGATCGCACGCTTGCTCCGACAGCGGGAGACGCGAGACTCTCTGTCGGAATCAGTCTCGCTGGAACGATTGTCGCGACCGTCATTGTGGATGTCACGGCGCCGGACATTCCCACGCCGCTCGTCTTCAACATCCCCATCATCAACGGAACGGCGTCCGGCACGATCACGATTCCCGCGGGTTCGAACCGCACCATCAGCATTCAGGCGTTTGATGCCGGTGGCGTCGAGACGCACTCCGGCACTACCACGGTGAACGTTCAGGCGGGAACCAATACGTCGTTATCCATCGTTCTGACGCCGCTGACGGGGCAGCTCCCGATCACCGCGACACTCGGATCGTACGTCGTCGGGGTTGCACCGACGAGCGCAACCGTCCACCTGTCCGGAACGGACACGGTGCGACTTACGGCGACCATCCAGGACACGCAAGGCAATACGGTAACGGGGGTGGTGAGCTGGGCGACGCTCAACCCGGGCATTGCGGTGGTGGATTCGACGGGTCTCGTGACCGGCACCGCTACGGGGTCGACCTCGATCTCGGCCGTCTTCAACGGAGTTACGGGGGTCGCGAGCATTACCGTCGCGCCCTGATTCCTCGCCATGCGCTGGCCTGCAGCGATCGCACTCTCGCTGGTGCTCACGTCCTGCGCGCAGCATGAGCTCGCGGGACCGACTACGCTCGGAACATCGGCGAAGCTGTCGCTGCGCGCCGATCTCTCCGGGACGTCGGTCGCGCGGGTCGTGGTGCAGGTAACCGCCGCGGACATTTCCGTACCGCTGGTGTTCAACATTCCGGTTGCCAACGGCGTCGCCGCGGGAACGTTCACTGTTCCCACGGGCAGCGCACGGACCATCGCGCTGACAGCCTACGACGCCGGCGGTGTGGAGACGGACTCGGGCTCAGTGCAGACCGAGGTTCTCCCGGGCGCGAATCCCGCGATCGTGATTGTCCTCGTTCCGCTGGCCGGGAACGTCTCGATCACGGCAATTCTGGGAAGCTTTACGGTGACGATCAGCCCGTCATCGCTCCTGTTGAATCTCGGTGACACCGCCCATGTCACCGCGCTGGTGCAGGACGACAGCGGCCACGCCGTGAGCGGCACCGTCGTCTGGGCAAGCCTCTCGCCCGCGGTGGCGAAGGTGGTGAGTACCGGGGATCAAACCGGCAAAGTCACCGCCGTCGGATCGGGACAGGCTATCCTGGTCGCCAGCTTTGGAGGCATTGGCGGTGTGGCCGGCATCGTGGTCACGGGAACCACGCCCACCCTGGTGCAGCACGTGGCCACGCCGAATACGCACTTCACGGGGGGCACGGGCAGCGCGCAGTTCATCGTTCCGCTGCCCAACAGGACCCTGGCGAACAACGCGATCCTAGTCGGATTTCAGGACGTCGACGGCGGCAGCGTGGTCTCGGTGACCGATGATCGCGGCAACGCCTACACGGCCGGCCCATCGGTAGGCGGCCAGGGCTTTCTCTATTACGCGCTTGGCACGACTGCCGGCGTCTCGCGGATTACGGTCACGTTTGCGAACATCGCGACCCGCTTTGCCGCCGTGGTCGGGGAGTTCTCGAACGTGGCGACGGCCAATGCGGCCGACGGCTCAGGATCGGGATCAGGGGACGCGACCACCGTCTGGGCGGCGGCGCCGTTCAGCACCATTACCGATGGGGATCTGATCTACTCCGTGGGATTCGATTTCTCCTATCCCAACGGCAGTGGTGATCAGCCCAATTTCGTCGCTCCCGCCGTGCCGGGCCCGAACTTCACGTTCGCAGCCGCGGACCTGGAAGAGGGTATGTTCGCGCAGTATCAGGTGCAGCCCATCCACGGCAGCGTCGTGCCCGTGATGGAAGTGAGCACCCCACGAGATTACGGGACGGTTGCGCTGGCATTGAAACCCGCGCGCACTGGAACACTCCCCGGTCCTGGGATCCGCATTGTCCGGGTGCAACACGCGCATTTCGCCGCGGGGATGACGGGAGGCAACATGCAGTTCCCATCGAGCGGGAACCTGATCGTGGTCGGGTACTCTCAGGGCGACAACTCCGCCCTGGGCGCTCTGGTCGACACCCGTGGCAACAGGTACATCGAGCTGCCGGGGAGCCCGTTGAGCACGGCGGATGGAGGATCGGTCCAGCTGCTGTACGCACCCGCCGCCACTACCGCGAACGACCTGCTCGTGAACGCCACGCTCACGGCGCCGTGCGACGGCTCGGACTTCGTGTTCTATGACGTGGCGGGTGCGGCCCCGAGTCCGCTCGATACCGTCGCGACCGCGGTAGGCGCGTACGACCTGCCGGCCCCACAGTTCGTGAGCGTCACGCTCGTCCCGCGCGGAGCCGGTGAGCTCGTCATCGCCCACGGCGACCAGAATACGGGAACGGTGACGGGGCTCGTCGGCGCGGGATATCTGTTCGATATGCCGACCTGGGGCGGGCAGGACGAAGGGGGAGCGGGCGGGGGCGCCGTCAATGAGTTCACGCTCGACTCCCAGGGCGGGCACTACTACACCACCGACGCCAACCCGGTGACGTTCACCTGGTTGATCACGAACGGCACGGCCGCGGGATCGAACGCCTGGGAAACGATCGCCGCAGCCTTCCGGGGACAGTAACCCGCGTGCCGAGCGCACTCGGGGGGGGGCGGACGCTGCGGGCCCACGGCGCAGCGGCGCTGCTACTCGTGGTGCTCGCCTGCCTGCGCGACGCGCCGACCGGGACCGGGACCGCCGGAACCGTCGTGGTGCGCGCGAGCGTGTCCGGGAGCGGCGTCGCAACGGTGGTCGTCCGGGTCGCGGCGGTCGACATTCCGGCGCCGCTCGTATTCAATCTCCCGGTTCAAAACGGCGTAGCGTCCGGCTCGCTCACGCTGCCGAGCGGCTCCCAGCGAACGATCGTCCTGCTCGCGTACGATGCCGGGGGCGTGAAAACCGATAGCGGCTCCGTTACGGTCAACATTCAACCCGGCACGAATCCCCTCCTTTCGGTGATCCTCACCGCGCTCGTCGGAGACGTGCCGGTCCACCTGTCGCTCGGGGATCCTGCCATTCGGGTTGCTCCGTCGCTCCTGTACCTCAAGCCGGGTGACACCGCGACCGTTGCGGCGACGGTTTTCGACGCCGCCGGAATGCCCCTCAGCGATTCCGTCCATTGGGCCACGACGACGGCGAGGGAAGTCAGCGTGGTCCAGACCGGACCGCGCACCGCGCTCGTGACGGCACTCGTCCCCGGCGCCACGCAGGTGGTGGCCAACGACAAGGGCGCCGCCGGAGCAACGAGCGTCGTGGTCATGAACTCGCCCGCCGGATGGGCGGTGATCAGTCAATACGACATGCACGCCATCGATGACGGTGGCTGGTTCAACGTCTACCCCGGCGCGATCGACAGCGGCTCGATCAGTGTCGTGACGGACACGATCGCTCCCCGATCGGCGCCGTATATCTGGCAGTACCTCTTCCCCGTGGGCTTTACGGGCGGGCAGGCGCCGGCTACCGAGTACACGGCGTTCGCGCCTGCTCGCGACGTGTATTTCGCCTTCTGGTGGAAAGTGTCGAACCCGTGGCAGGGGCATTCCAGCGGTGTGAACAAGGTCGTCGAGGTGCTGGACGATGCGACGCCGTTTGGCAGCTATTTCTACAAGATGTTCGGCCCGCCGTCCGGGCCTTTCCATACACAGGTGACGTTCGAAACCGACTGGCCGGCCGCCAATTTTCCCGAGAACATCGATACCACCGCGATCACGCTCGGGGTGTGGCATTTCTCCGAGTTGCTGGTCAAACGCAGCGATGCGTCGGTCCGCTGGTGGCTCGACGGGAAGCTGAAGGGTGCCTACAGCGGCGCGCATTACGGCGGCACGCGCTTCAACCAAGCGGAGATCTATCCGGGCTGGGGTGGGACCGGCGATACGAAGTCGGAAACGGACTTCATGTGGTTCGATGACGCCCGCATCCTGGCGCAACCATGACGCGATCCTCGGTGTGGCGTAAAGTCGGCGGGGTGGCGACGGCGCTCGGCATCACGGCCGTCACGCTCATTCTCGTGGATGTGGTGCTCATTCTCACCAACCTCTTTCCCCCACGATACGAGTACGGCGACCCGGATGTGGGATGGCTGGCCACGAAACCGGCCCCCGGCGTGCACGAGGATCGCTGCCTCGATCCGTCGGGGAAATGGGTGCGCTATTACCGCAACGAAGACGGCGTCCGGACCCGGTTGAGCCTGCCGATGGTGCAGGCCTCTCACGGCACGTTCAAGGTCGCCATCACCGGCGACTCGCAGACCGACCTGTGCGCGGAGAACGCGCTGGTGCACTCCGGGGTGCTCGAGCGCGCGCTCGCGTCCCACGGGGTGCGGGCGATCGCCCTCCCCTACGGGGTGGGACGATATTCGCCGCTCCAGGACTACCTCGTATACCGGAAGATTTTGAAGAAGTATCAGCCCGAGGCCCTGGTCATCAATTTGTACACCGGCAACGATTTCTATGACATGCTCCGGGTGGACGATCGCCCGCATTTTGTCATGTCCAACGGGCATTACGAGATTGCCGACCCGGAATGGTATCGGTACGTGGATCCGCACACCCATCCCCGGAGCCGGATCCTGTTTCTGCTGCATTCGGTGAGCGAAGCCACCGGCATACGGAACGGTTTTGTTCACCTGCAATTCCTGTATCAGATGGCGGTCGAGCAGAAGGCCGGAATCGGGGCCGTCGTGGGGTATTTCCGCGATCTCCGCCATTCGGTCGAACCGAGCCTCGGGTATCCGGAGGGCTTCACGGCGCAATTTCTCAATCAGCAGATCTTTTTCTATCGATTCCCGGGCGCCCGGGAAGAGAGCTTGCGCCGGGTTCGCGCGCTCCTGGATGTCGTCCGGCGGGAGAATCCGGGAGTGGTTCTCGTGTTGTCGGCGCTGCCCTCCTACGAATTGATCCAGGAGCGTCCGGTAGACGCGGCCCTGGTCCGCACCCTGGGGCGTTTGCCGATCACCTACGAAGGCGGTGTCGCCGAAGAGCGCACGCTGTACGACAACCTGCGGCAGCTCGCGGGCCAGGCGGGTTGGCTGTTCGTGGACAATCTTTCGGCGCTCCGCGGTTATCACGGGTCGGAGCGGTTGTACAATGATGTGGACTATCATCTGCTGCCCCCGGCCAGCGCGATCATCGGCGCCAATCAGGCGGCTGTCCTGCTCCAATACCTGCATTCGCACCCGGCGATTCCCGAGTCGCCGACACGCATCACCGCGCGGAGCTCGCGGCAGGCCCGATAACGACCGCACGCAGCAGTCCCCGGTAGATCTCCGCGTAGCGTCTCACCATGCTCGACACGTCATAGTCAGCGCGCGCCCGCTGAGCCGCGCGCTCGCCCAGCGCGGCCGCTTCGCGGGGATTGCTCAGCAGCCATTCGATGGCCGTCGCGAGCTCCGCGCTCTGGCCCGGCGCGACGATCACGCCGGCGTCGCCGCTGCCGAGTACCGTGCGCACCTCCCCGACGTCGCTTGCCACTATCGCGCGGCCGGCGAACATGGCCTCGAGTAACGACAGCGGCAGCCCTTCGGAGAGCGAAGGCAGCGCGTAAACGTCGGCCGCGGCCAGTAACGACGGTACGTCGTCTCGCAGCCCCAGAAAGCGCACACGGTCGGCGACGCCGAGCGCGGCAGCCTGCGCTCGCAGCTCCGGCTCGAGGTCTCCGCGTCCGGCGATCGCCACGTATACTCGCGGAACGCGCTCCGCGAGGCGTCCCAGGGCCTCGAGGAGATATCGGTGTCCCTTCACGGGATAGAGATTACCTACCGCGACGATCAGACGGTCTTCGGCGCCGACGCCAAGCGTCCTCCGAAGCACGGGCTGCGGCTCCGCCTCCCAGCTGACGCCGTTGGGCACGGTGAGCACCCGCTCTCGTGCCATCCAGAGATCGTGGCTCAGGTGCCGAGCCAGTGGATCGGAAACCGCCACGAGGACCCCGTGCCCGAGTTGGACCGCCCCGCGAAGCGCAACCCGGCGCCGCAGGCGCGCGGCGTAGTAGCGGCCACCGTGCATCGTCGCGACATGGCCGATGTGCGCGCGCCACGCCGCCACGCCGCCGTACACCGCCATCGTGAATTCGTGGGTGTGGGCGAGCGTGATCCGGTGTTTCCGGAATATCCCGCGCAATTCGCGCACGCAGGACGGCGAGATCGGACGCTCGAGGTCGAACGGCTCGACGGTCACTCCCGCCGCCGCCGCCTCGCGTCCCAGCCATCCCTCCCCACGGGCCGGGAGGATGATGACACTGTAGCACCCGGCCGCCTGGAGGTGGCTCGCGAGATTGACGACACACCGCTCCGCTCCCCCGGGGCCGTCGGATTCGATGAGTTGGGCGATCCGCGCGCCGCGAATCTCGTACAGTCCATCGGACATCAAAGAAATGCCGGCCGCCGGAGATTCAGCCCGGTGCACCACGCCTGGAAGGCGGCGGGATGGATCGACGCCGGCACATTGACGCGCGGCAGCGTCCACAGATCCGCGTGAGGCCCCCGCGCCAAGCCGTAGTCGAGTGTGAACGCGGCCTGGAAGCCTGCAGACTCGACTGCTGCGCGGATGCGTGCGTCCCACCGGCCATACGGGTACGCGAAGAACGAGGCGGTGACGCCGGCCCGTTCCTCGAGCGCTCGACGGCTCCCGGTCAGTTCGCGTTCGAGATCGCCGTCGGGCAACTCGGGCAGGCTTCGGTGCGTGGCCGAGTGGACCCCGAGACCGATGCCGTCCCGTGCGGCGGCGGCCAGCGCGCTCCAGCTTGCCGGGAGATAGTCCGGCGGCAGCCGCACCGGTGCGTCCGAGGTCAGCTCCTGCAGAATGGATGGTCCGTCCCCGCGTAGCCCGCGCAGCCAGTGCTCGCGGCGCGGCGCGGCGGCCGCAGCGCGCGCCGCCGGGTGATCCCACCAGAAAGGCTGCGCGTCGCCTGCCGCTTCGGATACCACGAAGAGCGTTGCGGGCAATCCCAGGCGGCGCAACACGGGCAGGGCGTGCTCGAGCACGCCCTGATAGGCGTCGTCGAACGTAATCGTCGCGATCCCCCGCAATGGCGCGCCGGCAGCCGTACGCCGGACGAACTCACTGAGCGAAACGATCGCGTAGTGCTCGGCGAGCCATTGCATTTGCATCTGAAAGCGGTGACGCGGCAGGTGCAGCCCGATGCCTCCGAGGTGCTCCGCCGTGCCCGCGACCACGTTGTGGTAGCACAACACGAGGCCGCCCCTCGCTCGTGCACGCGCCAGCGCGTTCAAGCCCAGGGCTCGCAGTATTTCATAGAGCGACGCGGAAAGGACGGGCATCGGCCACATAAATAGTGAAAGCCGCAGGTGTCCAGCAACATTTGTACCACGCACGGCCCAAGCGGCGCTTCGAGCTCTGGCCCGTCAGGGCGTGCCCGAGATCACGGAGGCGCAAGCGCGTCCCGAACAGCTTTGGCCCCGGAATCTCGCTGCTCAGAGCAAACCCGCCGAAAGGCGGTGTCGCAGAGCCACGGGGCTACCGCGAGTCGGACTCGCCATGCCAGCCGAGCCGCCAGCGAATCGATCGCAATCGATGCTGGCGGCTCGTCTTTTTTGGGAGACCGGGATGACGTTCATGCACAAGCTGTCGCGGCGGCTGGCGCAGGCGCACGAAGCGGGGTTCCTACTTCCGGGTCTCGTAGTACTGCTCGGAATCCTCATCGCGTGCGAGATCCCTGGCGTCGCCGCAAACCCCAATGAAATCGCGCAGGTCGTCGTTGTCCCTGAAAGCCTCACGGTCGACCCCGGTCAACGTTCCGTCTTCCATGCCCACGGCATTACCGCAGCGGGCGACAGCGCGTCGCTCCTCGTCAGTTGGTCGGCGACGGGTGGCGCAATCGATCAGAGCGGGGCATTCACCGCCGATACGAATGGCGCGGGGAGCGATGTCTCGATAACCGCGTCGAGCCCCACCCTCAAGCTGTCGGCGTCTTCACGGGTTCACGTCCGCCCGCGCGTCTCCTCGCTCTTGCTGTCACCGTCCACCGTCATGGTCCCCGTCGCGCAAACCACCCAGTTAGCGCTGACCGTGCTCGATTCTCATGGGAACCCCGTGACCGGTGTCCCGATCACGTGGACCAGCAGCAACACCGCCGCCGCGGTGGTGAGCGGCACCGGGCTCGTCACGGGCGTCGCTGCAGGAACGGCGGCCGTGTCGGCCGCCGGCGGGGGAAAGAGCGCGACCAGCGCAGTCACGGTAATGGCTGTTCCGGTCGCGTCCGTCGCCGTTGCCCCGACCTCGGCGAGCGTGTCGATCGGGCAGTCCGTCCAGCTCACGGCGACGCCCAAGGACGCGAACGGCAATCCGCTGACGGGGCGAGCCATCAGCTGGGCCAGTGGCAACACAGGCGTCGCGACGGTCAACGCGGGGCTCGTCATGGGAGCCGCAGCGGGTTCGACGACTATCACCGCGACATCCGAAGGCCAGAGTGGGACCAGCACGGTGACGGTGAGCGCCATCCCGGTCGCGTCGGTGAGCGTGACCCCCGGCTCGGCCAGCATCGTGGCGGGGCAATCCACACAGCTCACGGCGACGCCGAAGGACGCGAACGGCAATCCGCTGACGGGACGCGTCGTCACCTGGACCAGCTCGAACACCGCGGCCGTGGCGGTGAGCGCGGGGCTCGTGACGGGGAAGGCGGCCGGCTCCGCGACCATCACCGCGACCAGTGAAGGGCGGAGCGGGACGAGCATGATCACCGTCACGGTCGTCCCCGTGGCGTCGGTCACGGTGAGTCCGTCCTCCGCGAGCCTCACGGTCGGACAGACCACGCAGCTGACGGCCACGCCCAAGGACGCGAACGGCAATCCGCTCACGGGTCGCACGATCACGTGGACCAGCGGTAACACCGCGGCCGCGACGGTGAACTCGAGCGGTCTCGTGACGGGGGCGTCGGCCGGCTCGGCGACCATCACCGCGACGAGTGAGGGGCAGAGCGGGACGAGCATGATCACCGTCACGATCGTACCCGTCGCGTCGGTCACCGTGAGTCCGTCCTCCGCAAGCCTCACGGTCGGGCAGACGACACAGCTCACGGCGACGCCGAAGGATGCGAACGGCAATCCGCTCACCGGTCGCACGATCACGTGGACCAGCGGCAATACCGCGGTCGCGACCGTGAACACGAGCGGCCTCGTCACGGGCGCCTCGGCGGGCTCGACGACGATCACGGCGACGAGCGGTGGTCAGAGCGGGACGAGCGCGATCACCGTGACGGTCGTGCCGGTCGCGTCGGTCACGGTCGCTCCCGCGTCGCTCGGCCTCACGGTAGGCCAGACGGGCCAGCTTGGCGCAACGGTGAAGGACGCGAACGGCAACGTGTTGACCGGTCGCACGATTACCTGGACCAGCAACAACACGGGGGTGGCGACGGTGAACGCGAGCGGGCTCGTCACCGCGGTGGCGGTGGGAACGGCCATGGTCACCGCGTCGTGCGGCGGCCAGAGCGGGACGTCGAACGTGAGTGTGAGCGGACCCAGCGGCGGAGGGACGGTCCTGTTTCAGGAAAGCTTTGAGAACACGAGCTTCGCGTCACGCGGGTGGTACGACAACACCAGCCTGACCATCACGACGACGACGCAGCACAGCGGCAGCTCGGCGCTCGAAGCGCACTTCCTGCCCGGGGCCACCACGCCGACGTGGGGCGGCTCGATGCGGCATTTGTTCACGGCCACGCCCACGCTCTACATCAGCTACTGGGTCCGGTATAGCGACAACTGGGTGGGCTCGGGCGTTTCCTACCATCCGCACGAATTCACGGTGCTGAGCGATCTCGACGGCGATTACGACGGGCCGTCCGTCAATTACCTGACGATCTACCTGGAGCACAACTATCAGAACGGCGGCATCCCGCGGATGTCGATGCAGGACAACAAGAGCATCAACTCCAGCATGGGCACGCCGCCGATCAATCTCGTGGGCGTCACCGAGAATCGCTCGACGTCAGGCTGCAACGGCGTCGTCGAGAGCAACGTGTTCACGAGCTGCTACAACGCGCCGCCGTGGTACAACGGCAAAGAAATTCATGCGAGCCAGGTGTGGTTCCAGCCCAACCCGGGACCGGGCTACAAGGGCAATTGGAACCATGTCGAGGCGTACTACCAGATCAACTCGATCGTGAACGGTATCGGTCAGGCCGATGGCGTGATGCAGTACTGGTTCAACGGCACGTTGGCGATCGACCGCCACGACATCCTGTATCGGACCGGTGCGCATCCGAGCATCAACTTCCACCAGTTCCTGATCGCGCCGTACATCGGCAACGGCTCACCCGTCGACCAGACGATGTGGGTCGATGACCTGATCGTCGCCACGAGTCACCCATGACGGCATCGCGAGGTTGAAGCCACAGGCACCAGATCACGATCTGTCAGGCGCTGCTCAGAGCAAACCCGCCGAAAGGCGGTGACGCAGAGCTACGGGACTACCGCGAGCCATCTCGCCATGTCCGCCGGGCCGCCAGCGAAGGGAATCACCCAGCGCTGGCGGCCCCGATTGTTTCGGGCAGGCCAGACAGCTCGCGGAGGCACGCATGACGTTTCTGCATAAGCTGGCTCACCGGTTGGCGCGGATGGGAGGCCTCGTTGTCGCTGCCCTGATCATCATCGCGTGCGAGGCGCCCGTAGCGGTCGATCCCATGAGCACCAGCCGGATCGTCCTCACTCCGAAAAGCGCAACCCTCTACACCAATCAGACGGCGGACATCACCGCCGTCGGGTTCACCAATGCCGGTGATACGGCGCTGAGCCTGACGATGAGCTGGTCCGTGTCCGGCGGAACGACGTTGGATACGTCCACCACCGGGCACGTCCACCACATGCATTACCGATCGGGCAACCAGCCGGGCAACTTCAGGATCGTCGCGCGCGCGGCGGGAACGAATGCCGTCGACTCTGGGACCATCACGATCTCGCCCGTCCCCGTTTCATCCGTCCACGTGACGCCGGCAACCAGTAACCTGCAGTCGGGACAGACGATCCAGCTGGCGGCCACGACCTACGACTCGGCGAGCAACCTGCTCACCGGCCGCACGATCACCTGGGGTACGTCGAATTCCGCGGCGGCCGTCGTGAACGGCGCCGGCATGGTGTCGGCGGTCGGGGCGGGCTCAGCAGTCATCACCGCGACGAGCGAGACCAAGAACGGGAGCGCGACGGTCGCGGTT